>Ga0194125_10008988_pt1 | contig 13968 bp, 11 predicted proteins | sample TA2KigC250mmetaG_FD_148626 | JGI IMG/M metagenome (GOLD analysis project Ga0194125, IMG submission 148626) | Freshwater microbial communities from Lake Tanganyika, Tanzania - TA2015034 Kigoma Deep Cast 250m | ecosystem: Environmental > Aquatic > Freshwater > Lake | place: Tanzania: Lake... | reverse complement strand
GGATGTGTGGTTTGAAGCGCCCGCTCCAGGCGCGACCTTGCGCGACACGGTGCGAATTGTAGTCGGCTATTTCGACGAGTCGGGAGTGGATTCGGTGCAGTTGATAAAGGACGGCGCCATTATCTCCCCACCGCTTAGAGGTGGGGAGATAAGAGGTGAGGTGGTGTATCTCTGGAACACCAGCAGCGACTCGGACGGCGTCCACCTGTGGCAAGCCCGTGCTTGGGATAAAGCCGGCAATGTCGGCGTGTCGATGTCCTTGCTCGTGCGCGTTAAGAACAATCCCGACCCGCCGCCGGCCGACCACACACCGCCGGTCGTCAACTGGCTCTCGCCGCAAGCGGGGGATACTGTGCAAGGCTTGGTCGAACTGCGCTTTCAAGCGCTGGACAATGTCCGGCTCGCATCTGTGGTGGTATATGTGAACGGCGCGGTGTTGGAGAGGCAGATTTTAAATGCTTCATTTTTCGACGGAAATGTGATTTGGTCCACAAATTCATTTGCCGATGGCAATTATATCGTAGAAGTTCGCGCTTGGGACAGCTCGGGCAATGTTGGAATAGGGGTAGGCGTTACTTTGCGGGTCTGGAATAACCGCCCAAGGGTGATTTGGGTGCCGGATGATTATCGGACAATTCAAGGCGCCATTAACGCCAGCCGGGATGGGGATACGGTTAGGGTTAGAGCGGGTATATATTCAGAACCTTTGCATCTATGGGACAGAAAAATCTGGATCGAGAGCGAATATGGACCAGTGAAAACGATTATTGATGTTCAAGGTTTTAGACAACATGCGATTTATATAGATGGTTGTCAAGATACATCTTTGACAATAAGGGGCTTCTGTATAAGAAACTCAGGTTCTAAAGGAATATTTCTTAATGGAACAACAAGCGCTAGAATAATAAACAATATAATAATAAATTCTCAAAGGGCCAATCTGCATCTTTATAATAATTTTTCTATTATTCGCAATAATGTATTTGCTAATAATTTAAGCCAATGTAACATCGAAATGAGAGACACTTATGGTCCATTTGAGAACAACATTATCGCAAATAGTGTTGGTGAGGCATTTTGGAATATCAATGTTGATGTAAATCCAGCAAGTCCAAATTATAATTTAATTTGGCTTTATGATAGACTGACTAATGACCCTCCTATTAGGTTAGGTGAAGATAATATAATTGACCAAGATCCATTAATATCAGATGATTTTTTTCACTTGCATCCGAATTCTCCTTGCATTAATCATGGAAATCCTTTAATATTAGATTTAGACGGTAGCAGATCAGACATAGGGGTATTTGGCGGACCCTATGCCTATAGATAAATCCCGCTCAATACTTATAAGGAGGCAATAATGCCAAATGTACCTATTTGGGGACTTCCAGATGGAGATGAAGACCAATATCATTACCAAAATTTGGTCACTCCAACTGAGCTCCTCGAAGATGAAGATCCGGCGATCATTCGTATAAATGATGTCCGCGATCCAGAAGAGGAGGTAGCGCGAACCGCAGCGCATTTTATTAATAGTGGTAATCTCGAAAATGACCGTGCACTAAAGGCAGAAGGAAAGGCAGAGCTGGCCGGTCAAGTATTAGTCGGACCTGGCAATAATGATGGGCACATTGATGCCAACTGGGATGGTCAACAGCCGCGCACACTACTCCTAGGAACGAATCTATCCACATCTATTGTTCAAATTGGGAGGCAGAACACTGACGCGATGGTGAACGGTGGGCTTTCTGTAATGCAGCGTCTGAATTTAAATGCTGGAATGGATGTAATCGGAATTTGTGGCTTCGGCAATGACATCCACGTTTTTGGATCGCTTGTTACCGACACAATCGACGCTGCTCAAAACGCAGATTTAAACATTGGCACTGGTCAAACCGATGATGTTTTGATTAGTCAAGCAGGTAAGACTACTGCTATCCAAGGCAAACTTGTAGTCAATGACATCAATGCCAATGATATCTCCCTCATGACGACTAATACTAATGGCGGGTTGGACGCTTTGGCATTGAAAGTTAAGGGCAAGAGTAAACTCATTAGCAACTGCAGTTTCGGCGAAAATGGCGGAATTGTCGATGTCGAAGGCAGACTGAACGCCAACTCCGAATTGCATGCCAACGATACATTGTTTGCCGAGAGCAATGCCGAAATCGTCGGTTCGTTAACCTGCGATTCAGATGTCAGTTTTGAGAGCCGCGTCAACCACAACGAGCAGCCGGTTATTCTGAACGGCGCGCTTAGTCTAACGGCGGCAAGTGGTATTGGTCTCATCGCCAATATGAACGGTCACGGCGCTGGTCCTTCTATTGATTTTTTCACAGGCGGCGTTCTGCGCGGCTGGGTTGACGCATTGGGGTGGAACAATGTGTAAGCAATTTAAAATCTCCCCCCCGTGTAACTTGATACTTTACCGGGCTGTAAATTAAACGGCTGTCAATAAAATTAGATTGGCAGCCGTTTATGTTTGCTGCCGACTGCGGCGAGGCGACGACTTCCTTCGGCGTCATTCCCGCGCAAGTAAAATTCCCGGCTTCGAGAAGCCGGGCTACAATATGCGGGGACGAGATGCTTCACTGCGTTCAGAGTGATGCTATCATATTTATGCACAACTATTTGTGTCGTTATGTTTAATGCAGCATAAGCACGATTGATATAGCGCTTTCTCGTTATAAAAATCAATCCCGTCTTGTTAGTGCGGCGGTTTTGATGTTTTTTTAATGTGCAATTGTTTATATTTAAATGTAGATAAGAGGTTTGAGTTCATTGCTTTAGTGTGATAACATTTAGGCTAAAGCTCTGAACTCTAAACATTCTGATGCATTCCGTTACGCCTATTTCGTTATAATTTAAACTCAATCTCATAATATTTCATTACATTAAAATTAGCATTTCACTGTCACTATCATCACTATTAAAAGAGGAATAAATGCTTCCTGAATTTCGTAATGAACCGCTGACCGACTTCAGCCGCCCGGAGAACAAGGCGGCGATGGAAGCCGCGCTGCACAAAGTCAAGGCTGGACTTGGGAAAAAATACCCGGTCGTCATCGGCGGCAGGCGCTATAACGGACCGGATTACTTTAAATCGCTCAATCCGGCACGTTTCGCCGAAGTTGTCGGCGAATTCACTAAAGGCACACGCGAAATGGCGCTGGAAGCCATCGAAATTGCGGCAAAAACCTTCGACAGTTGGCGTTTCACAGCGCCTGAAGAGCGGGCGCGATATTTATTGAAAGCCGCGGCGATAATGCGTCGGCGGAAGTTCGAATTTGCTGCGACAATGGTTTATGAGGTCTCCAAATCGTGGGTCGAAGCTGATGCTGATGTGGCGGAAGCGGTAGATTTTCTGGAATTCTATGCCCGTGAAATAATGCGGCTCGGTGTTCCACAGCCGGTAACCGCCTATCCGGGCGAAGAGAACGAACTTTACTATATCCCGCTCGGCGTTTGCGCGGTCATCCCGCCGTGGAACTTTCCTCTGGCAATTTTAGTCGGGATGACTAGCGCGGCAGTTGTTGCCGGCAATACGGTAGTTTTAAAACCGGCTTCTACTGCGCCGCTGATTGCCTGGAAGTTCTTTGAACTTATGGAGGAAGTGATGCTGCCAAACGGCGTGTTGAACTTCCTGCCCGGACCCGGCGCCGCCATTGGCGATACTATTGTGGACCATCCGAAAACCCGCCTTATTGCCTTTACCGGCTCGAAGGAAATAGGGCTGCGCATACAGGAACACGCGGCGCAAGTGCATCCCGGACAGATTTGGATCAAACGCACAATTCTGGAAATGGGCGGCAAAGACTTCATCCTTGTGGACGAGACCGCCGACCTCGAAGCCTCAGCAGATAGTATTGTCGCCAGCGCTTTTGGCTTCCAGGGACAGAAATGTTCGGCTTGTAGCCGCGCCATTATCCACAAAAAGGTCTATGACCAGATGGTCAATAAAATCGCTGATCGCACCAAGAAATTGAATATAGGCGAGCCGGAATACCCGGCGAATTATATGGGCGCGGTCATCGATGCTGCGGCTTACGAGAAGATCTATTCTTACATTGAGATAGGCAAGAAAGAATGCCGGATAGTTGCAGGCGGCGAGAAGGGAGCGAAGACCGGCTACTTCATCGAACCGACGGTCATCGCCGATGTGCAGCCGGATAGCCGTTTGGCGCAGGAGGAAATCTTTGGACCGGTGCTGGCGGTCATCAGGTGTAAGGATTTCAACGATGGCGTTGCCATAGCCAACGGAACTGAATTTGGCTTAACTGGCGCCATCTTCAGTCGTTCACGCGAGCGGCTCGAACGCGGACGGCGGGAACTACACTGCGGCAACCTCTATTTCAACCGCAAATGCACCGGCGCATTAGTCGGTGTGCAGCCCTTCGGCGGCTTCAATATGTCGGGAACGGATAGTAAAGCCGGGGGAAGAGACTATCTGCTGCTGTTCACGCAAGCCAAGTCGGTGGCGGAGAGATTTTAATATTTTCAGGTAAAATCGCAAAGAATATAGTATTATGTTACAGTAAAAATGTCGTCATCCTGAATGAAGTGAAGGGTCTCGTCTGGATATACGGGGACGAGATCCTTCACTTGTTCAGGATGACATACGACATTGCACAATTTACTCACTAGAAAGCGGCTAAGACGAGATGCTTCACTTCGTTCAGAATGACGACGTCACACGCTTGACATAAGACTAATGAACTTCTTATACCAAGTCGCAATCAATCGGATGATAAATGTCAAGACAAATTCACAACAGATTAAACGGATGAAACGGATAATCCTGTAAAGCCGCTATGTTATCCGTTCTATCCGTTTAATCCGTTGTTAATTATGCATCCCTTTATTATTCATTTGAATGCAAATTGGTATTAATTCTCTTCCTTTCTTCTTTTCTCCCTTCCCACCTCAACTAAAAAAACTTTTAATTTTCCAACTTTGACGATGCGCGGTTTAGTCAATTCCAAATCTAAATTGCCGTCGGCCGTGATGCGTTTGCCGTCCACATAGACGGCGCCGGATTTGATAAGGCGCATTCCTTCTGAATTGGAAACAGCAGATTGGGCAGCGACCATCAACCGCGGCAGCCATTCGGAAGATTTGTCGTAAATCAGAACATTACCTTGGGCGCGTAATTCGTCGGCGGAAGGCAATTCGCGTTGCTGGAAGCGTGCTTTGAAAACTTCGCCGGCGCGCTGCGCAGCGGTTTCGCCGTGATATCTCGCGGTGATGAGCCTGGCTAAATGCTGCTTGGCTTGATAAGGGTCGGACTTAATTGTCGATAGAAGGTCGTCAGATACTGCTGCAGACTGCGGCGGGTCCGCAGCGGAAAACCGTGCGCCGGGAAATTCCAGACCGGACGCTAAAATGAAATATTCTTGCAGCAAGTCATCCGATATGCTCATCACCTTGCCATATATATCATCGGGCGTGTCGGCTATACCGACGGCGTTGTCCAGCGATTTGGACATCTTTTCGGCGCCGTCGACGCCGTGCAGGAGCGGCATCAGGAACGCTACTTCCGGAGGCTGTCTATAGGCGCGCTGAATCTGGCGCACTAACAGCAGATTGAAGCGCTGGTCGCTGCCACCAAGTTCAACATCGGCGTGCAGGGCGACTGAGTCGTAAGCCTGCAGCAACGGATAGATGAACTCGAGCATTGAAATCGGCTGCTCGGCTTGAAAGCGCTGCCAAAAGTCGTCGCGGTCGAGCATCCGCCGCACGGTGTGCTTGCTACACAGGTCGAGCAGGTCATAGACCGTGCGTTGGGCGTGCCATTCGCTATTGCAGCGGATTTCACCGCGCGCTGGGTCGTCGAGGAGGATTTTAAAGACTTGTTCGCGGTAGGTCTGGGCATAAGCGGCGACCTCTTCGAGGGTTAGCCGTGGGCGGGTTTTCGATTTGCCCGACGGGTCGCCGACCATTCCGGTAAAATCGCCGATGACGAACACAACCTTATGACCTAGTTCTTGAAATGTTCGCAATTTCCACAGCGAAACAGCGTGACCGATGTGCAGGTCGGGGGCTGAAGCATCGAAACCTTGCTTGACAATTAGTGGCCGGTTCTCGGCTTGCGAGCGTTCCAACTTATGTAATAACTCCGCTTCCTCGATTATGTCCACCGGCGCCACGGAACCTTGTAATATCTCAAGTTGTTCTTGGGGTGGTAGAAAAGACATTTATTATAATGCTAATGCTAATGATGATGATGGTGATGGCGAGATAATCTTGAGAGCATAATCCGTTAATCCCTTCAATCAGTTGTCAATACTAAATAACCTATTAATAATTACTTATTTATCCTTCTTCTAAACTCTCTAATTTTGTAAACTTTTCATTGCTTCTTTCAAGGCTTCGATAGCGAGTTCGATAGAGTGCTGCTTTTTTTCGGGAATTCCGCCTAAAATTGTAATCAAATCGTCATATTTGAGTTTTTCCGCTTCGACAAGGCTTTTCCCCTCGATAGATGCAACAAGGGCTGAGCAGGCGGCTATCGTGCCGGAGCAGGCGCGCGCTAAAAAGCGCGCTTGGACGATAGCGCCGTCCGCTATGCGCAACATCAGTTTCACGCGGTCGAAGCAGCCGCCGCCTTCGTGCTGAACCTGGGCAGTAACATCGGGGTTTTCCATATCGCCGACGCCGCAGGGATTAGTGAAATGGAATATGTATTGCGGAGAGAAAGACATATAGAATTTGGAATTTGGAATTTGGAATTTGGAATTTGGAATTGAATGCCAATGTTAAAGCCAATTTTAATAACTTGCCAACTTGTTAACTTGTGAACTTTATCAAACTGGAAGCAGTCTGAATACTTTCATAAACCACTTATGCCAGATGTGGGGGAAGCCGATATTTTCGAGGAACATTAACGGGCAGTAACCGTCGATGATGCAAAGACCGGCTTCTTCGGTGGCTTTGACTGCCTCATTGCGGCCGGCTTTATCGCCGGGGGTCGCAAGCAGCCAGGCGATTTTCACGCTATGTTGGGCGCATTCCCGCACAGCCGCTTCCATTTGTTTGGCTGAAGTCGCTATAACTGCCATCGGCGGGATTTCTTTGATATCCCCCAACTTGCGAAAACAAGGCTGTCCGTCGATAGTGTCGGCGTTCGGATTGACGGGGACGACTTCATAGCCTCGCTGCGTAAATTCTTTTAGCAGTGTCCGCGAGAAATGCTGCGGATGGCGCGATACCCCGACTATCGACAGTCGTTTGGATGCTAAAAACTGTTCGATTAAGCCTGCAATTCGATTATCGGACATTGAAAGTAAGAAAGTAAGAGAGTTAGAAAGTTGGAAAGTAAACTAAGAGATTACTTATTTGTTGGACTTTCATCAGCATCAGCATCAGCATTCTTATTTAGGCTCAAATTCCAACTTTAGAAGTATAAATGCTTTCCGATGTGTTCGCAGGGTTTGAACTGCACAAGGACTTTCTGTGCGCCTTCAAGGGCGCCGATTTTCTCGCGTATCTCTTCTTCGATGTTCTCGGCAAAGCGTTCGTCCAGTTCACAGAGCATCACTTCTATAAAAACCCGGCCTTCATCGTTGTCAATTTCCATCCGGTTGATGAGTTTTGCATCGATGAGGCTGCAACCGGTGCGCGGATTAAGCACGCCTTTAAGGGCTTCGGTAACAGCCGTTCGGTCGAGAATATGGTTGTCGTCGGAGACTAAGCCGTGTTCCAATTCCCATTGTTTAACCGCCGATTTAAGCCCATCGACGGCCAACACCGAGCAGTGCATTTTTACCGCCGGCAAGCCTCCCAACGCCACCGTAATATCCCGGTGCGACATCTTCTTGATGTCGTCGATGCTCTTGCCCTTAGCCATCAGCGTCGCCATCGACGCCGTAGCGATGTTAGATGCGCAGCCGAACGAGCGGAAACGCACATCTTCGATGATGCGGGTTTGCGGATTGATTTTCATCGAATAGGTTATCATATCGCCGCAAGCCGGGCTGCCCTCGGTCGCCACGGCATCAGCATCGCATATATCGCCGACATTCTGCGGCTTGGTAAAATGTTCGATAACCGTCGGACTATATTTTAGCGCCATTGTTTTAAGTTAAAAAGTTAGAAAGTAAGAAAGTTAGTAAGTTTATGTGTTCATAATGTATATAATGTCAGTGTGAGTCTATCTCTTTCGATAGAAGCCTTTACCGCCCTCGCGTTCGGAATGCATCTTGGGGATGAAGGCTGTCATCGACCGCAAGAGTTGGACAACTTCGGTCGTATGTTCGATAACTTCATCGACTTCGGCTTCGGTATTGAAACGCGACAGCGAGAAACGAATCGCGCCGTGTGCCTCTTCGTGCAGCAAACCGATTGCTGTCAGCACATTCGACGGCACGAGCGATTTGGACGAGCAAGCCGACCCGGATGACACGCACACGCCGCGATTCGACAGGTGCATCAGAATCGCCTCGCCTTCGATATACAGGAAAGTTATATTTAAGTTGCCCGGTAGGCGCTCTTCCGGCGGCGGACCGTTTAAATGCGTATATTCGATTGTGGATAGCCCTCCCGCCAATTTGGCAGATAGACGCCGCACTTCCGGTATAACAACCGTCTGGTCGCGCGCCGCAATTTCAACGGCTTTGGCAAAGCCGACAATGCCCGGCACATTTTCGGTGCCCGGACGCAGGTCAAACTCCTGTGGCGCGCCCTCCATCAGACGCTTCGGGCGCGCCTTGCGGTTGAAATAAAGCCCGCCGACGCCTTTAGGTCCGTGCAACTTATGTCCGTTGAAGGAGGCGAAATCAACGCCTAAAGCCTTCACATCGAACGTTATCTTGCCCAAGGCTTGCGCCGCGTCGGTATGAAACCATACACCGCGGCTATGCGCAATTTCGGCTAAGGTTTGAATTTCCTGTATAACGCCAATTTCATGATTTGCCATTACGATGCTGACCAGCGCGGTGTCGTCGTCCAGCGCTTCGCGCAGCGCCTCCGACGATATATATCCCATACCATCGACTGGCAAGCGAGTAACCCGATAACCTTCGTTCTCCAAACGTTTGGCTGGTTCACTGACCGAGGAATGTTCGATAGACGAAATTATAATATGGCGTCGGTCCGGCCGGGCGCGCGCAGCGCCGAAGATAGCCAAATTGTTTGATTCCGTCGCTCCACTAGTGAAGATGATTTCCTTGGGTTCGACGTTAACCACTGCAGCGATAGTTTCGCGCGCTTTATCCAGCGCATTCTCGGCTTCGAGTCCATACTGATGCAGCGACGCCGGATTGCCGAATTTATCCCGCAGATAGGGCAGCATCGATTCCAGCGCTTCCGGATCTAGGGGAGTAGTATCGTTATTGTCGAAATATATCATTTACAATTTTAGGAGAATAGGCGTCCTTGACTGTTCGATATGAACGAGTCAAAACACCCATTCTATTGCTTTGGATGACGGCAGGCATCTCTGCCGGTCCAATTAAATTTACGGCAAAATCTTTGTTTTATTTGAATTAGACCTAATACTCCACCGACAGCCGCAATAATTCTGTCTATAAAGCCCATAATGTTTGGATAGTTCTATTGACCGCTGATAGCCGTTCTGTTTTCTAAAAGTTATCGCTGTATAGTCTAATCCCAGGCGCGCGGCGATTTCCTGTCCAGTCTGGTGAATGAAAGCGACATCTTTGTGCGGACTGGCGGTCAAAGTCGTGGTGAATGTTCGGATGCTAAGTTGCGCGGCGCAGCCGGCAGCGACTTCAAGTCGATGAGCGATACACCTGTGGCAACGCGCCCCGCGCTCAGGTTCATCTGCATATTCCTTCACTAATTCAAACCAGAGCGCGGTATCCGGCGGCTCCTCAAGACATTCCAGAGCGAGTAATCCGGATAATTTGAATATTTCATACCGACGCAAATCATACTCTTCCCGCGGCTCGATATTCGGGTTGTAGAACAATCCTACAACTTCCCAATCGTTCATCAGCCGTTCCCAGCCGATGGCTGCGTCCGGCGCGCAACAGATGTGGAGTAATATTTTTTCTTTCATTTTTCGCATTTAAGCGTTTGGGCGCTTGAGTGAAATTAATAAAATTGTAAATACAATCCATATCACTAGTCTGCAATTCGCAATTTGCCAATATATCATCCGCCTTCCTGCGACACGATGGCGCCGATGAAAGACATAACGGCTTTATCAACCTCGCGTGCAATTTCCTCGCGATGTTCGGCTTGGAACTTCGCCGGCGCCGCCTCATCGGAGTCGGCGCAGCTGTGACGGATAAACTCTTCAGCGATAATCTGGCATTCCAAGGCTTTATAAATTGCACCGGCGACCACATTGGGATTTGAGCGGGCGATGGTTTCAGCCAATTGCCCGCGCCGATTAAGATTGAAGAGTTCCCGGTCGCGTGCGAGTCGGCTGCGGGTGTTTTGAGAGTTATTACTTGGTTTCATTGAAAAGATTATTCGATTTAAGGCGAGGCCGTTGCACGCGTCCGTCGACAATTTAGCGGAGAGGCTCGTCCTTTCTTAGATTTAATCATAGAATCTGATATTTCCGCGACATTTCAGAAGATAAAGGTTCGACTTGCAGATGTTGAATGTCTGCGTCATTTTCGATGCGCACGGTAAGTGTCGTTCCGGTATTTCTGCCATCGCTGTAACGTGCTGTCAACTGTGCTGCGAACGCGATATCATCAGTCGTTGCTGTGCCGTCGATGAGCGTCACCGGACCGGCGAAATGCTCGACCTCCAGCCTTGTGCGGTTGCTGCGAATGTGGTCAAGTATAGTATTATCATTTTTATTGCGACCAACTATAACCTTTGTATTCGCATTCAAGCGAAAGTGTCTTCCGACCATTAGAAGGTCGTAGTCGTTCCAATCTAATTTTATTTTTGCGCGGTAATGCCAGAGGTCTATGACTTTCACTGCGTAGTTCGGGTCGGTAAGCAGGCAGCCGCCGCCGGCTGGCTGGGCGTAGTCTGCAAGTCCCAATTCTGCCGCCAGCGCCGCCTGCGGCTTACGTGTGCGTCCTGAGAAGCCTTTCAACTGCTGCCGGTCGATGAGATTCTCGCGTTCCGGCAGCGTCATTGGAAGCAACTGCGCCGATAAAGGTCTTAGCAAACGACCGTTAAGTCCAGATTGTTCTTCGATCAAGCGTAGTTGCGGCAGATGCTGCGACATCGGACGCTGCCCTAAAACTTCGCCAGTGAATACGAATTCAGCCTCGCAATCAGTCATCATCCGGCGCGCCTTATGCAGCATTTTTATCCGACAGTCGATGCAGGGATTGACATTCTTGCCATAGCCGAATTCAGGATTATGCAAGAGCGACATATAATCCGATGAAATATCGATGGTCGTGAGTGGAATACTCAATAACGTCGTCAATTCTTGCGCATAATTTGGGCGTGCCGGATGTTCTATTTCAATAAGATTTTGAAACTTAGCCGGGCTGAAGCCGGTGTAAAATTTAACCGCCTGGATTTCGACGCCTTGCCGGTGCATCAACAGCAGCGCTAAACTGCTGTCCAGCCCGCCGGATAGAAGCGCAATGGCTTTGGTCTTCTTTAACATTACAATAAAATTATCGAATCAATAATCCTGTAATTAAGCGTATCGACACTTTAGGTTAATAATCGTGTATGTTATGCTGACTCCTGCGCCGGCAGGAGGAAGCATATCATTTGGAAGCCGCTGTTGGATTCTTCACTTCGTTCAGATTAACGACATCTAACATTTACACACAACACTATCCAAGACTCCATTTCTTCAGCATTTCCACTCTTCCCGGCGTATCGCGTTTTAAATCCAGCGGACGGCCGCGTGTGTCGATAATCAGCCCTACGACTCCACCGGTTAGCGTCCTTTCGACCGGTTTGCCTGGACCTTCGCCCATATCGAAGCCCTTTGCTGGTTCGATGCGCGCCCGCATCGATTCTCCCAACTCCAACAGCGTTAAAACTAACTCCCCAGCGCTCACTTCCATATTTATTTCACGCCCGCGGTCGCTTCGGCCTGAAATTCTCACCACAGTTTTCCCTATCTTGCCCAGCGCTGCTGGTCCTACCGGCACAACGCAGCAACCGAGATGAATCAAACAGTCCTTCTCGAAAACCTCGGTTGCAGCCTTCTCGTTAACAGTGGCTAACACACCCAACTGCGGCATCATAAAAATGGAGTCCACGGCAAGCCGCGTGACGCCGCACGGTTCAAAGGCGTCGAGCATCATCTGCGCGGCTTGGGCGCGTTTAGGCGCATGCGACAAGACGCCGCCGGATCCGACTAACAGGTTCAACGACATCATATCGACTAGTGTTTCACCGGTAGAAGTCTGTTCGAAGGCGTCGGAGATAGAGCGCTCTTGCTGGACGCCTTTCAATCCTACGGCGAATGATTTGTGCTGAATGAACGCCAGCCGCAAGGCTTCGCGGGCGATGGCTTGCTCAATGCGCAACTCTTCGAGTGTCTGCGGGATAGTCGTCGGGCGAATCATCTTGTTGCCGATGCGGTTGCGCAGGTCATCTTCGCTGATTTCGAGCGGCACCCAGCGCATAATGTTGTCAAAGCCGGCTTCAGCAAGCACATTCGAGATGGAGTAACTCATCCCGAGGTTTGCTGATACCGTGCGGTTGAATACGCCGCCGAAGACGCTGAAGATATCGGTCGTCGCGCCGCCGATGTCAACGCCGACGAGGTCGATGCCGTCTTTTCGGGCAATAGTTTCCATTATATAGCCGACTGCGCCAGGCGTCGGCATAATCGGCGCGTCGGTCCAGTCCATAAGTTTCTTATAGCCTGGCGCTTGCGCCATCACATGCTCCATAAACAGGTCGTGGATTTTATCGCGGGCGGGTTTAAGGTTTTCGCGCTCTAATACCGGACGGATATTTTCGACTTCCTGCAGAGCGACCAGTTCAGCGAGGGTGCGGTGGATTTCGACTCGCGCTTCTTTATTGCCGGCGTAGATGACCGGCAAAGCGTAGCCGATGCCGAGCCTTGGCCGCGGCCGCGCCGCTGCCAGCAATTCCGCCAGTTCGACGACATGCTTAGTTGTTCCGCCATCGACGCCGCCGGAAAGTAGTATCATATCCGGCCGCAAGCGGCGGATACGCTCGATCTTCTGATGTGGCAACCGACCGTCATTGGAGGCTAACACATCCATCACAATCGCCCCGGCGCCGAGCGCGGCTCTCTCAGCCGATTCGGCGGTCATCGACTTGACGACCCCGGCTACCATCATCTGCAAGCCTCCGCCGGCGGATGAAGTTGAAATATAGATATCGCAGCCGACATCATTATTATCCCCACTGGCTTGCGAGGGAGGCGATGGGGGAAGGATTTTATCGTCGAACCGAACAATCGTCTCATCATCCCCGATGAAATGTTTGCCGGACAATTCTTCGACTTCGCGCACAGCGTTCAAGACGCCCTTCGTAACATCTTCAAACGGCGCTTCGACGGTCGTCGGCGCTTCCCCGCGCACGACTAATCTGTATTCGTCCGATTCCTGCCGCTCGATGAGAATGGCTTTAGTTGTCGTCGAGCCGCAATCGGTAGCAAGGATAATTTTGGGTTCTGTTTTAGACATTAACAATGCAAGTTTATATCTTCTGCCCCGTCTTCTTCCAATCGTCTAAAAACGCCTGCAGCCCCTTGTCGGTCAAGGGGTGATTAAGCAGTTTAAGGATGACATCGTAAGGGATGGTCGCCACATCGGCGCCGATAAGGGCGGCTTGCAACACATGGATCGGGTTGCGCACCGACGCCACAAGCACCTGTGTGCCGAAATCGTAGTTGTCGTAAATCTGCACGATGTCGCGGATGAGTTCCATCCCGTCCTGGCTGATGTCGTCCAGCCGCCCGACAAACGGACTCACGAAGGCTGCCCCAGCCTTTGCTACAATCAGCGCTTGCAGCGGCGAAAAGCAGAGCGTCATATTAGTGTGAATCCCCCCGCGCGTCAGTTCCACACAGGCTTGCACGCCCTCCTT
>Ga0194125_10008983_pt1 | contig 13973 bp, 10 predicted proteins | sample TA2KigC250mmetaG_FD_148626 | JGI IMG/M metagenome (GOLD analysis project Ga0194125, IMG submission 148626) | Freshwater microbial communities from Lake Tanganyika, Tanzania - TA2015034 Kigoma Deep Cast 250m | ecosystem: Environmental > Aquatic > Freshwater > Lake | place: Tanzania: Lake... | reverse complement strand
GACGGTGGATGCTTAATCCTTGGGACACCTAATGAAGGCTGTTTTTTAGCTCGCCTGAGAAATCATTTTTTAGAGCCTTATATCAGAAGAACAACGGACCACATCCATTTTTATACAGAAAAGGAGGTTCGAAAAAAGATTGAAAGGACAGGGTTGATCATTCAGGGAGTCATGCGAGAAGGGTTTTTTTTCCCTTTATCCAGGGTAAACTATCTGTTCGGATCGCACCCCTTTTTATTCAAACTGATGGATAACCTGGGGAAATTATTTCCCTCACAGGTAGCAGGGTTCTATTTTTTATGCCGAAAAATATCTCAGCCGAGGGATAGTGTTCCTTGATGAATCGTGTTGAAAACTCAACGGGCCTGGATTTATCTTGCAAGTCAGGGGTGAAGACCTCCTTCTGGGACTATTCAGGGCTTCTTCTCAGTAATTTCACCCTTGTTCCCTTGCGTGCGGTCGCCGCAGCAATGATGGCTCGCATTTTGGGGACCGAAGGGTATGGCACCATTGCCCTTTATGCTTCGATGGTCAGTCTTGCTCATCTGTTCGCGGCCAATTGGACCATCGCATCCGTTATGCGTTTTGGCAGGGAGGAATATGATAAGTGTAGAGGCATCCGCCAAACTTTTTGGGCAAGAAATCTCATTTTGATCCCATGTCTGTTAATAGGATTTCTCGGTATTACCCTTTTCAAACATTCGATCTCTCAATATATCGGCATGCCGAATTGGGCTATCGGACTGTTGATGGCCTCCATTTCCGTCTCCGTGACTTATAATTACCTTGAATATATCCTCCAGGCCATTCACAAGATGAGAGCCTATGCGGCGTTGCAGGTCATTGGAAATATCCTATCCATCGCGGGGCTGAGCCTTCTATTTTTCAAAGTAATTTATGGAGATTATCTGACGGTTATTACGGTCGGAATTCTGTCGATGATGGCAACGACTTTCGTGGGTTTTTCATGGGTTCCGAAGCATCTCCTTTTTCCCTTCCAACTGGATCGCAAGACCTTAAGGGATATATTTCTTTTTTCTTATCCCATTATATTAGGCTCGATGGCGAGTTATGTTGTAGCATGGGTGGATATATTTTTCATAAATCACTACTTCATGAAAAATGTAGTGGGAGAATATCAGCTTTCATATCAGATATTTACCCTTGTTCTAGGGATGGTTATGACCGTAACGGTGGTGACAGCTCCGATACTTACATCGTTTATAGCAAATGGTCAGCAAGAATTAATCAATCGCTATGCTGCCCGCCTCGTCCCCAAGGGAGTTCTTCTTTGGTCTGTTGTCATCGGAGTCGGGTTGACGATAAGCAAACCATTATTTCAATTCATTTTTGGAGAGCCCTTTATCCTATCGTCTGTCTATTTTCAATACCTCGTGATTGGTGCCGCTTTCAACAGCCTAGTGTGCTTTCATTCAGGAATATTAACCGCCTATAAGCTTACAAAATATATGGTGATGGTCAGCGTGTCCACTGCCGTGTTGAACCTGTTTGGAGATATGCTTCTGATACCAAGGATCGGCCCTGCAGGGGCAGCTCTTTCGACGGTTGGAGCAATAGGCATTCATTCCATTTTTTATTTATCGATGTCTCAAAAACTACTTAAGGAAAAATTGCTGTGGCATATGGTGTTGGTATTGCCAGCCCTGTTATCTCTTGCCATAACCCATCTTCAGGTAGGTGCATTCACACCGCTCCTAGCGATTTTGATGACGTTACTATCAGGTTTTATTCTCGGCAAGAGGCTTTGTCTATTTCGATCAGATGATCTCATTCTCTTGGATTATATTCAGATGCCTTTTTTACTGAAAAGGGCTGTGGTATGGATCTATCCATATTTGACAGGTGAAACCAACCTAAAAAAAGAGTAATGATTCATCAGGATTTAACCATGACGCAAGCAATGTTGTCCTTTGGTGTTTTCATTTTCCTTGTGTTTATTAGCCTGTGGGTGAGATTCCGTGCTCTGCGGATCAATCCAGGGCTGGGTATAGATAACTGGTACTGGCTGCTCTGCATTGAAAATGTCAAGACCACTCATCGAATTCCACCGAGGCTTTCGTATTTTATGCTTGAAATTGAGGAGCAATGGTATCCTCCGCTTTATTCTTTTTTCATGTCTGTTTTCTCTATGGATGTTCTAAAAAAGCATGGAGGAAAGATCGCTCAGCTGACGGATCTTTTAAATGGATTCCTCATTTTTCTATCCATCCTTTGGTTCAGTGGCAATGTTGCCATTGCCTTTTTATCCTGTTTCTCCTACATCATGGCCTTTTTCCCGTTAAGTTATAGTCATCAGCTTCAACCCAGGGGGTTGGCCAATTTCTTTTTAACCCTCATTATGATCACACTTTGGTTTTATATCGCTACTCCATCCTTTGTCACTTGGTTAGGAATATTAATTCCCAGTGTACTCCTTCTTTTCCTCCATAAGATGACCGCTCAATTGTGGGCAGTTTATCTCTTGGGTTTTGGTCTATGGGCGAAAGACTGGACCCTTCCGACTTTAATCCCCACTTCCATGGTAGTGGCTATGCTTCTTTCCAAAGGTTTCTATCTCAAGGTGCTCAAAGCCCATTGGGACATTATCACTTTCTGGCATGAGAATATTAATAAACTCGGAAGCCATCAATACTATGAATCACCTCTCTATGGAAAAAAGGGTTTTATCTCCACGGCAGTCCATCAAAAGGGATGCCGCCATCAGATCAGGACATTGAAAAGCATATTTCTCAATAATATTTTTATCATTCTCCTTCCGGTATGGATTGGGTTCGACTTATCTCGTTCCCGCAGTGACTTCGAATCTTTCCTCTTCGGGTGGTTGGGACTGACTTATCTCTGGGTTTTCCTGACGACCTTTGTGCCTTACTTCAGGGCCCTCGGGGCTGGAATTCTCTACCTCTATCAGAGTTTCCTGCCTCTCTTTTTACTTATCGCGCATATGGCCGAAGGACTGTCTGTCCGTTTGCAATGGATCCTTTATACTCTATGGGCAGTTGGGTTGATTCTATCGACGATCCAGTGGGAGAAGTATTGCCGGAATAGGGCTGATCAAAACAGAAGGGTCTTCCAAACTGGACTGGGTGAGGTTTTAGATTATCTAAAACTGCAGCCGAAAGAAGGAGTGTTCTGCATTCCATTTACCCTGCCGGATAGGGTGGCTTATTGGACCCGAAAGAAGGTGTTTTGGGGAGGGCACGGGTTTGGTTTTCACGCTTATCTAAAACCCTACTTTCCCGTCATGAGAGAAAATGTCCTGCAAACACTGACGACGAAACCTATCAGCTATGTCCTTTTCTGGAGGAGGTACTTGGACTCCCTCGAGGATATCGGCTTGAAGATAGGAAGAGACCTAAGGTTTCTCATGGGCAAAGGGGAGTATGAGTTGTACGAGGTAGTCAAGAGATGATGAGCTTTCTCAACAGTTCGAGCCTTTCTGTTTCCCGGCGGTGGAGCGCTCGCAGCAAACACCTGGTCCAGCTTCTCCGGAGGCGGCCGAGAGGCTATCAACACTTTCTTTTAAGCACACTCTCCGCGAGATTACGGACGGGAAGATCTTTTGGCAACCCGGTGTCGATCACCTTAGAGCCTACGAATATCTGCAACCTCAGATGCCCGGTATGTGAAACAGGCGCCGGACTCTTAGACCGCAGGCCAGAAAACATGTCTTATGAAGCTTTTGTGAAAATTCTCGAAAAAGTGGGGCCGGGGGCAAACCACCTGATGTTCTATTACATGGGAGAACCCTTTCTCAATAAAGATGCCTACCGGATGATTCGATATGCCAGGGACATGGGACTTTATGTGACCACCTGCACAAACGGAGATTTGATAAATCCAGAGGCTCTGTACGAATCCGGCATCAACCATATCAGTTTTCAAATTGGTGGATTGACCCAGGAGACGCACCAGTTCTACCGACAAAACAGTGACCTGTCGAGAGTCTTAGAAAATCTAAGATCCTATGTGAGCTTGATCCGGGAAAAAGGGAAAAAAACGGACGAGCATGAGGTCGAACTTGGATTCATTGTGATGAAGCAGAATGAAAATGAGATAGAGGATGTTTATCGCCTGGGGAAGGCTTGGGGAGTAAAAACAACCCTCATTTCTCCCTGCGTTCGGACTTCCGAACAGGGGAAATCCTTCCTCCCCTCGGATGAAAAGTACTGGCTTTATGATCGACATAGCCTCGAAGAAAAAGGCCAGTTAGTCATCAAGAGGAACCTTCCCCGGAGGGATTGCCCCTGGATCTATTACTCGATCACCATACTGGTCGATGGGAGTGTCGTTCCCTGTTGTAGGGATGCTCAGGGGAAATACATTATGGGAAACCTTCTTTCCAACTCCCTGGAAAAGACCTGGAATGGTAGGGGATTCAAAAGGTTCAGATATCAGTTTTCGAGACTTAGGGATTCTCTCCCTCTGTGCACCCTTTGCCCGGGGGAAGGGACTCCCGAACTAAAATGAAGGAACGATCTCACCATGTGCGGGATAGCGGGTGTTTTAAGGCTGGACGGAGTCAATATCGATGAGCGTTGGCTGCGTGTGATGACAGCCAAAATGGTCCATCGGGGGCCCGACCATGAAGGCATCTGGTCAGAAGGACCTCTCGGGTTTGGACACAGACGGTTATCCATCATTGACCTTCAGACCGGAAACCAACCCATCTCCAACGAAGATGGTTCGGTGTGGGTGGTCTTTAACGGAGAGATCTACAACTTTAGAGAATTGAGAAATGATCTTGAATTGAGAGGACACATTTTCAAGACAACAAGCGATACGGAAGTTTTAGTTCACGGGTACGAGGAATGGGGCAAAGGGATGATGAGACGGCTCAATGGCATGTTTGCTTTTGCCCTGTGGCATTCGAGGGAGAAAAAGCTTCTTCTTGTACGAGACAGGCTGGGAGTCAAACCCCTCTATTATCACCTGGGCCGAAATGTCCTGATCTTCGCAAGTGAGCTTCGGGCAGTGATGGCCTCCCTTCTCCTTTCCAAGGACATCAACCTGGAGGCTCTTGAACACTATATGCACTACCAGTATATTCCTTCGCCCCTTACCATCTATCGGGATGTCCATAAGTTAAACCCCTCGGAGTGGTTAGAATTAGATTTGCTTGAGAATAAAAACGACAGAGGGATCTATTGGGATATCGACCTCAACCGGGAACCCGATGAGTCAAAGGGCGTTGGAGAGTGGGTTGAACTATTCGGAGCGCTGATTGAAGATGCGGTGAAGATTCGGCTTTATAGCGATGTTCCTTTCGGGGCTTTCCTCAGCGGAGGGACGGACTCCGGCTTGACGGTTGCGATGATGTCAAAGAACCTGAACCAGCCCGTCCACACTTTCTCGATAGGATTGGAAGGGGAGGAAGAAGATGAACTTCCAGACGCCGCTCAAGTAGCTCAAAAATTTAACACGGTTCACGAAGCATTTCGAGTTGCTCCCGAGGGGCTTGAAATCATACCCGAGATATGCTCCCATTTTGGAGAACCCTTTGCCGACTCTTCAGCGCTTCCGACTTACTATGTCTCGAAAATGGCATCTTCCAAGGTGAAAATGGTCCTTTCCGGTGACGGAGGAGATGAGGTTTTTGGCGGATACTTAACCTATCATGCTTTATTGAAAGGGAAAAAATTTAGCCCGTTGCAGGGGGGACTCCTGAAGAAAATAGCCCGTTGGATGCCATCGCGGAGATTAAAATGGGGGCTCGATTTTGCAGGTTCCAGCTGGGAAGAACAGCATGACATGCTGATGAGACACTTCAGCCTTGAGGAAAGGAGAGAACTGTTGGGAAATGGCCAAACTTACTCAGACGCAGGGACCCTTCAACGCTTGCATCCAAGTTCTTTTCAAGACCGGATCCTCAAAGCCCAGTACGTAGACCTAAAAACTTACCTGCCTGATGACGTTTTAACCAAAGTGGACCGGATGAGCATGGCCAATTCTTTGGAGGTGAGGAGCCCTCTATTGGATTATCGGATCGCTGAGACTGCCTTCTCCATGCCGACCTCATTCAAAATTCCTAAACCCTCAAAACATGGGATCACAGGGAAGTTCATTTTGAAGGAACTGGCTTCTAATTTTCTGGGGAGAGAATATGTGTACCGGCCCAAAAAAGGGTTTGGCATCCCCATTGATCGTTGGCTCAGAGAAGATAGAAAGGGATACATTGGAGAGACCCTGTTGTCTTCGTCAAGCCCTATTTACGATTATGTTGACAGATCGGTTGTAACGGCAATCGCTCAGGAACACCGGTCAGGCCATTTCAATCATTGTGCAAAACTCTGGAATCTTCTCATGTTGGATGGCTGGCTGAGATATGTTCACAAAAAAACTTCAAGCGCGTTAGAATGAAAAGAAGGAATCGAATGGCGCCACTCTTTAAGATATTGAAGAATATAGACCAGCGCACTTATGGATTGACCGCCTGCCTGTTCTATCCTTTGAACTTTTTATTTTCCATTTATTTTCAACGAAAGAAGGGCAAAGGTGTTCTGCACGTATCCACCGTAACTCATCAACCCTATCTCATCACACGACATCTGAGGGCGAAAGGATTCGAAGCTGACTTTTTAGCCAAGGGGGAAGGGTGGCTCTCCTATGATGAGAAGGCATGGGATTATCGGATGAAACGCCCGAAACTGCCAGGACCCATCCGATTTCTCTATGAATTTGTGTGGGCATGGATGCTCTATCCGAAGTACGAAATCATTCATAGCCATTTTCTTCAAATGATTGGATCAGGTTTCTGGGAGTTGTGTTTTTTAAAAAAGATGAGGAAGAAGGTTGTTTTTCATTTTAGGGGAGATGACATCCGGAGGAAAAACACCAACCTTCAGCTCAATCCAGACCTTAACTGCTGCCAAGAATGTGATTACCCTTCCGAGTATTGTGAGGGGCATGATCGAGATGGTCTCGTCCAAAAGGCCAAGAAATATGGAGACCTCTTTTTAGTCACAACCCCTGATTTGAACGATTTTTTTCCGGAGGCAATCCACTTTCCATTCATCCTTCCGGAGTTGCCTGGCCAGAGCCCTCCGCCCTTAGGAAACAAGAGGCCCGTTGGAAAGTCCATACGGATTCTCCATCTGACCAATCATGAAGGGATTGATGGGACAAACGATCTGGTCAACGCCGTGCATCGATTGAGGGAAGAAGGTTATGATGTGGAACTCCTTACCCCCCGGAAAGTTCCATTTCAAGAAGTCCTCCTGATGTATCCCGAAGTGGACATCAGTGTGGGAAAATTGAGGATGGGTTATTATGCCAACGCTCAGGTCGAATCGATGTATTTTGGAATTCCCACCCTGTGTTACATCAGGGAGACTTTCCTTAAAAATATCCCGGATTGCCCCATCATCAATGTCCGCCCCGATAATCTCTATGAAAGACTGAAATATTGTTTAGATCATTCCGATGAACGGATGGAGAGAGGGCGGAGGGGCCAGGCGTTTGTTCGAAGGCATCACTCAGGCGATCTTCTGGCCAAGAGGCTGATCGAACTTTACCGGTGTTGTGAATGAATTGAAAGGGAAGAAAAATGAAGCTGTTGATGACAGGAGGAACAGGGTTCATTGGAAGGCATCTCGTAGAGATGCTCTCCCAAAAGAATGATTTGTTCTGTCTCATTCATGATAAGAATAGAACATACCCCTGTCGCAATGTGGAGTGGATCGCGCAAGACCTAACAGAGCCACTCGATGAGGTCAAATTACCGGAGCATGTCGATGCGATTATTCATCTGGCTCAATCGGGGCACTACAGGGAATTTCCAGAGAAGATGTGGGATGTTTTCCATGTGAATGTGAAGAGCACGCTCTCTCTCCTCGAATACGGTCGAACGAGAAAGATTCAAAAATTTATCTATGCTTCTTCAGGCGGGATTTATGGCTATAGTTATGAGAGATTTATTGAGACAGACGCAACCAATCCCATCAATTTCTATCTGACGTCAAAATATTGTTCAGAATTATTAATCGGAAATTATACGTCCTTCTTTCAAACGGTGGTGTTTCGATTCTTTTTCGTTTACGGACCACGGCAGAAGGGGATGCTCATCCCCCGATTGATTGAAAATATCAGAAAGAGAGAACCCATCATCATCTATGGAAGATCGGGAGTCCGACTTAATCCCATCCATGTGGAGGATGCGATCAAAGCCTTCCCCCCTGCGCTTGAGCTCCCGGTCAACGGAGTTTTTAACATCGCTGGGGATGAGGTCGTAAGCATTAAAGATCTTTCAGAGAGAATAGGGGAGCGGGTGGGAAAAGAACCCGTCTTCGTTCATGAAAGAAGTGTTATCCCAGGAGATATTATTGGGGATAATTCTCGGATGAAAACGGGTCTGGGTGTGCTTCCAACCGTTTCTCTTAAAACAGGAATTTCCGAAATGGTTCAAATATTTGAGAAGAATTAAATCGAATCACTCTAACCCTCTCCCACGGTTTGGGGAGAGGGGAGGGTGAGAGGTCATGAGAGGTACACTCATTTGAAAGTGATCCATTTGCCTACATCGGTAGGGGGAATGTCTTGGGGGTTAGCACAAGGTGAGCGTGCTCTCGGATTGGAATCCAATGTTTTAGTGGTATCGGATAACTGGCTCCAATACCCTGCGGATCGATTCCTGTTTAAAAATGCTCAGAACTCCCTTTGGAGTAAAATGTTAAGATTAGCTATCCTGATGAAAGAGGTTTACCGAATCAGGAAACGCTATGATGTGTTTCACTTCAACTATGGCACCTCTCTGATTGATCTATGGAAGATTGGGTTGCCGCTGCTCGATCTCCCCTTTTATAAAAAAGGAAAGGTCGTGATGACTTTCAATGGATGTGATGCCAGACAGAAATATCCAACTCTAAAACGCAACGACTCCTCAGCTTGCCATGATGATCTCTGTTATCATGGCATCTGTAAGGATGGAAAATTAGATAAAAAGAAGGAGAAGAGAATCCATAAATTGGATCGATACGCCGATGCGATCTTTGCTGTGAATCCGGATCTATTCTATTTTTTGCCTGAGCAGACGAAGTTTTTGCCTTATACGATTGGGGCCTGGAACCAGATCGGAGTCACCCCCCTTCGGGACTTGCGGAAAGGGTTGAAAATTCTCCATTCCCCGACCGATCGAGGAGCAAAGGGTTCAAAAATCATCATCCAGACCCTTCAGAAAATTAAAAAACAGTATGGAGAACGGGTTGAAATCATTCTCGTAGAAAATATTTCTAACAGGCAGGCCCTCCAGATCTATTCAGAGGTTGATTTGGCTATCGATCAGATTCTAATCGGCTGGTATGGCGGATTTGCCGTTGAGATGATGAAGATGGGAAAGCCTGTGATGGCTTTCATCCGAGAGGGAGATCTGAAGTATATACCGAAGGAGATGGCCGAGGAATGTTTACAGACCATTATCAATGTAACTCCAAGCAGTCTCTATGAACGGTTATGTTTTTTGATAGAAAATCCTGAAACCTTGAAAAGATATCGAGAAGCTGGGCTGGATTATGTCCATCGCTGGCATAGCCCAGTCTATGTAGCAGGGATCACCAAATCGGTTTACGAGAATTAAGGTACCGTTTGGATGGGGACGGGTAAATTGCAGAAGATGAGGACAGAGTTGTATAAAAAATTAATCGGGATCAATCGACTTAAAGCAAAGATTCGCTGGAAAATTTCAGCAAAACCAGTGTCCGAAGAGGATCTGATCCGGGATATTTCAAACTCCAATTTTGTGAAGGCTGGAGACATCCTGATGGTTCACTCTTCTCTTTCCAGCATAGGAAATGTGCTGGGAGGAGCTGAAGCGGTATGTCGAGTCTTCCAGAAGGTTCTAACGGAGAGCGGAACCCTGTTAATGCCGAGCTATCATCAACCCGAGCCAATCCACAAGATGATACAGAAAGGGATGCTGGTCGATCTTCGCACAGCCAGATCCACCATGGGAAGACTTACGGAAACCTTCCGTGCAATGGCTGGAGTCAATAGAAGTTCGCATCCTTATAGTTCTGTTTCTGCATGGGGTCGGTATTCAAACGAGATGATCAGCGGTCATGATCATTCTCCTTACCTATGTGGCCCGGGTTCTCCCTTTATTCAACTAATTGAAAAATCTGGTAAATACATGGGAATAGGGATTGATATCCGCGTGATCGCCCTATACCATGTCCTCGAGGAAAATTGGAATGAGTTCCCCAGAGAGGTTCATTATCGAAAACCCTTCATGTTTCGATATATCGATCCTCAAGGAAAGCAAGTCGAGCGCGAACTCTTCATCTTGGATCCTACCGTTGCAAAAACGCGTATCGATCAAGAGATGTCAGGAGCATGGATCAGAAGGTGGTTGACGCATCACATGCGAACTCGAGGAATCCTTTGTACATTCAAATTCGGCTACTCTACTTCCTGGATTGTGGATGCCAAGACTTTTTACGACGAGATGAAATCACTTGCTCAAAAAGGAATTACTATCTATACCACTAAGAAAGAGTTTGATGCCATTAAGGATGGATGCAGGTATCCCACCGATTCTTATCATGGCATAAGAATAATGAGGATCTTTTAAAATGGCAGTCTTTAGATAGATAAATTTTCATTGCCTAGACCCGTGGATGGAGAAATGTCCGGACGGATTTTTCTATTATTCTCAGCAGACTATGAGCTATTTTTTGGAGAAAACTATTTCCCGGAAAGAGAGGTACTCATCAAACCTACGGAAGAACTTCTCTGCGCTTTAAAGGAGGAAAACATTCCCATCACCCTTTTTGCTGATGTGGCCTCCGTCTGGAAGTACCGGTTACTCAATGTCAACCGTGAATATGTTTCCCTGTTTGAAGATCAACTTCAAGACGCGATTCGAAAGGGGCATGATGTCCAACTGCATCTTCACCCCCACTGGTTGACATCGGAATTTGATGGGCACAGATGGCAGATGGATACGTCTAAATTCAAATTGAGCGATATTGGATACGGAAAAGGACAGAATCTTTTCACTGCGGAGGAATTGATCCGCCAAGGCAAAATTTACCTTGAAGATTTACTTTGCCCTGTAGATCCACTTTATAAGTGCGTGGCCTTCCGGGCGGGAGGATTTGGAATCCAGCCTGAAGACAAGGCCTTGATTCGATCACTTCTCTCTTGCGGATTAAAGATTGACAGTAGCATCGCACCAGGGATGTTCTTCAAATCCAATGTCAACGAGATCGATTTTCGTAGGATTCCCGAGAAATTAAATTATCGGATGGGACCTCAATATGGAATCTATAAAGAAGAAAAAACCGGTATCTTCGAAATTCCGGTAGCGGCTTACTCGGAATCATTCGGTGAAGCCTTGCTACATCATCTGTTTTTGTTGAAGGTTCTTATCCTTCGGTTTAAAAAAAAGATTGGCAGAACTCAAAACGAATTTCCTATTCGCGGGAAAACGATACAGGAGAAGAGCATGATTCAAAGGGTCGCCCATCAATGGTTTCGACCTTTATTTTTATTGGAATTGAGTGGAACGTATCTGAATGTTAATCGGATGGTCACGGGGACGAACAAGTTGGTAAAACGCCACTTGCAAAAATCCTTCGACCTCTATGTCTCAGCCTTGTGTCATCCGAAAAACGTTTTCCCCCCAACGATTCGAGCTATTTGTGATTTTTGGAGAAGAATGGTCCGTATATACGGAAAGGATATAGAGGCCATCACCTTTCAAGAAGCTGCTAAGAGAATAGAATTTCAGTCAAGGAGCGAACCCTGAAGGCTGTCAATCGTCATTAGACAGAACACCCGGTTGAGGAAAACCTAACATGTGCGGGATTGCTGGAATATATAGTTTGGATGGGAGTCGTAACCCGGAATATGCCAAATATGTAACACGAATGTTGGACTCTCTTCGACACAGAGGTCCTGATGATGAAGGATATTTGGCTGCAGATTCAGTAAAAAAGGAAGGATTTCTGCTAACGGGAAGAGAAAGCAGGGTTGAGGGGGTGAGAATTGAGGATTTTAAGAAACCTGCAGACCTGTTTTTCGGCCATAGAAGACTATCGATTATTGACCTTTCACCTGCAGCCCATCAACCCATGTGCAACGAGAATGGTCAGGTATGGATTGCCTATAATGGGGAAATTTATAACTACCTAGAAATCAGGAAAGAACTGGAATGTTTAACCCATCATTTCAAGTCCCATTCCGACACAGAAGTGATCCTCCATGCTTATGAGCAGTGGGGTACGGACTGTCTTACACGGTTCAATGGAATGTGGTCCTTTGCCATAGTGGACCTTAGAACCAATAGGATCTTTTGTTCAAGAGACAGAATGGGCGTCAAACCCTTCTATTACACCTATGATGGAAAACGATTTTGCTTTGCTTCCGAAATTAAAGCAATCTTTAAAGTGAATGGTTTCTTGGCTTGGCCGAACGAGCAGATGATCGCTGACTATCTCTTTCTCGGTCTTCTTGATCACACGGAGGAGACCTTATTTAAGGGTGTTTATCAGTTGAAACCTGGAGAATACCTTCTGATCGAAGGGAATCGCCTGATCATAAGAAGCTATTGGGACATTGAGCCTAGAGATATTTGCCTTAGTAGAGAAGACACTTATGCAGAGCAATTCCACGAACTTTTAGAAGATTCCGTTCGGCTTAGGTTGAGGAGTGATGTGCCAATCGGAACCTGTTTGAGCGGAGGGCTCGATTCCTCTTCCATTGTATGCTTAGCAAACCGGTTGATGTTCGAAGACAAAGTGATCGATCCGAAGTTAGTTGGAGAGAGACAGAAAGTATTCTCTTCTTGCTTCAAAGACCATATTTATGACGAACGGAAGTATATCGAATGGATCGTCAGACAGACAGGGGCGGAAAAGAATTATGTTTTTCCCAGAGGAGAGGATTTTCAAAACGATCTGCCGAGACTGATTTGGCATCAGGACGAACCTTTCGGATCAACAGGTATCTACGCCCAATGGGAAGTGATGAAGCTTGCAAAAAAATGCGGAGTCACTGTCCTTCTGGATGGTCAAGGCGGGGACGAGCTATTAGGTGGGTATCTGCCCACTTTTTATTATCTTTTCCGCGAGCAATTCCAACGCCGAATGTGGAGACGTCTCTTCAAAGAGTTGAGGGGTTTCATACGATACCATCCTACCGAGTTTACCAATATGCTTTCCCACAGGCTCAACCCGAGATTACGGAATGTAGTCGGAAGAAAAATCGACTGGGCACATGATGCCTTTCAAAAGAAGTTTCTTCGGAGCATTGCGCAACCTTCAAAATTTAGAACCGGCCTCGATAATTACCTTTATCAATGTTTTCGGTCTACGACACTTCCTCGACTTTTGCACTACGAAGATCGTAGTTCTATGGCCTTTTCCGTTGAAGCGAGATTGCCTTTTCTCGACTTCCGGCTCGTCGAATATATCTTCAGCCTTCCCTCTGATCAGAAAATTAGAGAAGGGATCACGAAGGTCATTCTGAGGAAAGCGATGGAGGGAATCCTACCCGAACCAATAAGAAACAGGCATGATAAGATGGGTTTTGTCACACCAGACGATGTCTGGTTCAGGACGGTATTGAAGGATAAAATTCATAAAGTTTTAAGTTCAAAAAGCTTTTCTGATAGAGGTTATTTTGTCGTGGAAAAAGTTCAAGAAACTTTTGAGGATTGCTGCAGGTACAGAAGAAATGTAGGACCGATGTTGTGGCGATGGGTGAATTTAGAGCTTTGGTTCAGAACTTTCATTGATGGGAGACCATCGGAGATTAACTAAAAGGAAAATGGAAAGTCACTCAAAACGATTACGAATGATTGGCATCCCTTTTATAATCCTGATAGTAGGCGGGTTATATCTTAATTCTCTGAACAACCTCTTTACAAACTGGGATGACCATATGATTTACGAGAATCATCAAATCCGTTCTCTCGGTTTAAAAAACATTAAAACCATCTTCACCCCCATCCAGGGAGG
>Ga0194125_10008982_pt1 | contig 13975 bp, 7 predicted proteins | sample TA2KigC250mmetaG_FD_148626 | JGI IMG/M metagenome (GOLD analysis project Ga0194125, IMG submission 148626) | Freshwater microbial communities from Lake Tanganyika, Tanzania - TA2015034 Kigoma Deep Cast 250m | ecosystem: Environmental > Aquatic > Freshwater > Lake | place: Tanzania: Lake... | reverse complement strand
AACCTGTCCGAAATGCTGTAAACCGGCACGTCGGGAAACTGATACGATGGATACTTTTGTTGACAGCAGCTGGTATTTTTGCCGTTATGCAGACCCCAAAAATGATAATGAGCCATTCTGTAAAGAGAAGGCCAATTACTGGATGCCGGTTGACCAGTATATTGGTGGAATCGAGCATGCCTGTATGCATCTGCTTTATGCCCGTTTCATTCATAAGTTTATGCGTGATATCAGCTGGGTAGATTGCGATGAACCATTTGTTAGGTTACTAACACAAGGCATGGTAACGAAAGACGGTGCCAAGATGTCCAAAAGTAAAGGCAATGTGGTCGACCCGCAATACATAGTTGATCGGTTTGGCGCAGATACCTTGAGGACTTTTCTGCTCTTTACATCTCCTCCGGAAAAGGACTCAGAATGGAGCGACGACGGTATAATGGGGGCTTTCAGATTTCTGAATAGAGTCTGGCGGTTGATTGATACACATAAAGATATTATCAAGAGAGGTTTGAACTTCTGCTCTTCGGGAGCGGAACTATCTACTCAATTCAAAGATTTGAGGTTCAGCACTCATCATACTATCAAAAAATGGCTTGAAGACACGGATAGAAGGATGCAGTATAATACTGCCATTGCTGCTATAATGGAGCACTTGAATAATGTAACAGCTATTAAAGATCCAGAAAAATTGTCTGATGCCGAGTTAGCAGTATATGCCCGTGCCTGTATTGTTATACCCAAGCTGTTGTATCCCTTTGCTCCGCATATTGCAGAAGAACTATGGCAGATTCTGAGCAATAACGGACTTCTTCATGAAGCAGGTATGCCGACATATAAGAAGGAACACCTAACAAAAGATGTGATATCATATGTTATACAGATAAATGGTAAAGTCAGAGGAAAAATGGAACTATATCCAGATACAGACCAGGAAAAAATCAAAGAACTGGCTCTGGAAGTTGAGAATGTCCGTAAAACTATTGAGGGAAAGATTATTCACAAGATAATCGTCATTCCAGACAAAATGGTTAGTATCGCAATATCATAAAATAAATTTGAATTTATCTGCATATTGGCTGTCGGGATTAACCGGCAGCTTTTTTTGTATAAAAATCTACTTGACTTGATAAGTCTGTTTCAATATTTATTATCTTATATCAAAAAGGAGCTTCAGTTATGGACATCATTCTGGAAAGCTTATATCAACAGGTATTTGATACAGCTTTAGTTGCTATCGGAGTAACGGATCTGGAAGGTAAGTTTATTCTTGTGAATAATACCTGGTGTAAGCAACTGGGTTACAATATAACTGAAGCCATGGTATTGACCACAAAAGATATTACCTTGTCGGAAGACTTTGATGAAAGTGACGAAACATACAAAAAACTAATCAATGATGAACTTGAATGTATTCAGAAGATACAAAGATATGTCTGCAAAGATGGCAGCAGTTTTTGGGCAAACGTAAATACCTCTCCTATAAAGAATATAAATGGTAATGTAATTTGTGTTCTGAATATTTTCCTCGATATTAACGAGCAAATCAAGAATGAAAATAGCCTAAAGACCATAAATCATGCTCTGGAATCAGTAAACGAGAAACTGAAAGCTGCCAATAAAGAAATACATAAGAAGAACGAAGAACTGCAATTGGCATATTTTAAACTTGATGACCTAGCAAGGACAGACGCTTTAACCGGATTGCCAAATCGCCGTCAGTTGGAAGAGCTTCTCGAAGTAGAAATGAGCAGAACCAATAGAACTAAACGGGAGTTTTGCATTTGTATCGGCGATATTGACAATTTTAAGAGAATAAACGATACATACGGTCACGATGTAGGGGATATTGTTCTGAAAGATATTGCTAGTATTTTTTCTAGAAGTACACGAACAACTGATACCATTGGCAGATGGGGTGGAGAAGAGTTTTTGTTTATTCTGCCGGAAACTCCGTTGAATGGCACTTTGGTGCTTATGGAGAGAGTTCGCCAGTTTGTTATGTCGCATAAAGTTCAGAAGGATGATTTGACTTTCTCTGTAACAATTACACTGGGATTTAGTGTTTTCAATCCCGGTTGTATAATTGAAGAAGTTGTAAAACAGGCCGATATTGCACTATATGCAGGAAAAAAGAGCGGTAAAAATATTGCTGTAGCCTATACTAAAGGACTGGAAGCAATTAATTCCAAACATTGATAAGAGATTTAAATAAGAAAAGGGGATTGTGAGCAATCCCCTTTTTGTTTAAGATAAATCAGAGTTTATAGGGAAATCCCTTTTGTTTTACGTTCTTTAGTTCATTCATTTTCTGCATATGCAATTTGACAATAAAACTATCCTTATGAATATCTTCATGCAGGACTTCCGGTTTGTTCAGCATTCTGGCATTGTTGAGGAATTGTTCTGCTTTTCTGTTCCAGATTATTGGTTCTGCTAAATTGGAGGATATCCAGTTCAGATCATAAGACATCTTTAGTATCAGATTGAAGATATCGCTTTTTGCAGGGTTCCTGAACTTTGTAACAATACCGGCATTGGCAAGCGAAGTACCTTCTATTTCCAGATATGTAGGTTGCGGTATCAGTAAATCTACCGGAGCTGTTTCTTCAAAGAATGCGATTACTGCCACTTTATATGCTGATTCGCTATCACATGCAGGATAAGCTCCATAGCTCAAGACAAAGTCTGCCTGCTCTGAACTGGGTTTTATCTTCATTGCCAGCATACCGGAAAGGTTAGCGTAATCCGAAGTCATCAAGACATTACATTCGCAGGTATTAACCTCTGTTGCTTTGCTCCAGATGTCATAAGCTTCTGCTTCGGTAGTTTGATTGATGTTGTAGATAAATAGCATATCCATATCTGCCTCAAATCCATCAAGCTTATCGTAAACCTCATCGGCAAAACGATTGAATCCGCCTTCCACAGGATTAATAAGGATTAGTTTTTTACCTTGTAACTGATGCAGTCTGATAATAGTTCTGAGAGTATGACTAACCTCTCCATAAACCACATAAGTATTGTATTTATCCAATTGGAAATATGGCTTATCGGTCGGATATGTCTGCCACAAATTATCTGTAAAGAGTGATTTATATCCATTGGATACAAGGAATCCTGCTGAGTTTTTGGCGATGCTTTTCAAAAGCAGCATTTCCTCCAATGTAACTGCGGGAGTGACTTCAAAGCGTTTTCTAATTGCGCCTCGTACTTTATCTTTGATGAGATTTACAGCCATAGACCAGTCAATTTCTATCCAGCCCTTATCTGTTTTCTGCATCGGAGTTTTCAGTCTGTCTTTCTGCAATAAACTTTGCCAGCCAAATCGACCGTTAAAGCAAATATTTCTGCCATTAAAGCCGTTGTTTACGATGTTTTCATCCATTTCCTGAGGAGTTGTTATCCTTACAACTTTATTAGTTTCTGTCTCAATTTTGATAGAACATCCCGTTCCGCATAATCCGCAGCTCTGGAAGACTGTAGTTTTGTTCAGAGGATTGAGCTTGTAATACATATTTCTTTCCACAAGTGCGCCGACAGGACAGACATTGATACACTTTCCGCAGGATTCACAACCGGTTTCTGTAAGACTTTGTCCGAATTCTGGAGCGACCAGAGTAGGAAATCCTCTGTATATATAACCCAAAACTGCTGCACCTTGTATCTCAGCACAAGTCCGAATACAACGACCGCAGTTGATGCATTTATTTGCATCCCTGAGAATATAGGGGTGGCTTGCATCAATTGGGTGATGATTGACACTGCCAAAAAATCTGACAGGATCTACTTCATAATCGGTCGCATACTTTCTAAGGAAACAAGCTTCATTTACCTGACAGCCGCATTCCAGACATCTTTCGGCTTCAGTCTTGGCCTGTTCAGGTATGAAGCCCAGTTCCACTTCCGTAAATGTAGTTTTGGCATCTTTTATCTTTATTTCAGGCATTTTTGCCCGTGGTCTTTCATCAAATTGTTCGTATTCCTTCTTGGAGATTTCTTTTATTTTATGCCCCTTTTTGGAGTCGAATCTGGCTTTTGGAGGCTTCATTGGCATTCCTTGAAGATACTTATCAATCATCTCTGCAGCCATTCTGCCATCTGCAATTGCCTCAATTGCGGTGGCAGCGCCACGTCTGAAATCACCTCCGGCAAAGACATTTTTCAGCCCTGTATACATATTATCTTCATTTACGATAGCTGTTGACCAGCGGCTTACGGGAAACACTATCCCATCAATCTGGTTTTCAGGCATATTAAATATGTCAGTGTCAGGAATTTGAGATATTGCAGCAATAATAACATCAAAAGCAACGTTAAAGAACTCTCCTGTTGGCTCGGGACGCCTTCTGCCGCTGCTGTCCGGTTCGCCGAGTTTCATTTTTTCTATTTTCACTTCTTTGAGGACACCATTTTCACCAATGTATTCCACCGGATTGGACAGCATATAAAATATAACGCCTTCGTGTTCTGCTGCTTCAATTTCAAAAGGTTCTGCAGGCATCTCTTCTTTAGTGCGGCGATAGATAATACTGACTTCAGCTCCCAGACGGACTGAAGTTCTGGCACAATCTATAGCAGTGTTTCCACCACCGACAATAGCGACCTTCTTACCCAGTTTGGGTGTATCGCCCAAATTGTGCGCCTTTAGAAAGTCCACTCCCAGATAGCAACCCTGCAAATCGCTGCCTTTGACAGGCATGGGAACGGCTTTCTGAGCGCCGATTGCAACATATACTGCATCATATTTACGGCTCAGGTCATCAAGGAAAATGTCCTTTCCCATTTCTACATTAGTGCGTATTTTCATTCCATTGGTACACATCTGTTCAATTTCCTTATCCAAAATCGCCTTGGGCAGACGGTATTCAGGTATGCCATATCGAAGCCAGCCGCCTGCTTGGGGAGATGCTTCAAAGACATCTATGCCATAACCTTTGTTGGAAAGGTAATATCCGCAAGTAAGGCCGGATGGTCCACCTCCGATAATTGCGATTTTTTTTCCGTTCTCAGCATCTTTTTCCGGAACATAAGTCCAGTAATCGTTCAAGTCACTATCAGCAGCATAGCGTTTCAGTTGTCTGATAGCGATTTGCTCTTCCACCAATTGACGTCGGCATTCTCTTTCGCAGAAAGCCGGACAAACCCTGCCTATGGACAAAGGCATGGGCAGAGTATCTTTGATAACTCTTACCGCTTCATGGTATTGACCATTGGCAATCAGGGAAACATAACTCTGCACATCCACATGGTCTGGACAGGCAATTTTGCAGGGAGCTTCGCAATCTGCATAATGGTCACTGACAAGCAACTCCAGAGCCATTTTACGTGCCTGATGAATTTCTTCGCTGTCGGTTGTGATTTCCATACCTCCGGTCAGGTAAGTTCCGCAAGATGTGACAAATCCTCTGCGTCCCTTAACTTCCACTGCGCAGACCCAGCAGGAACCGAATGGTTTCAGTTCATCGTCGTGACAAAGAGTTGGTATTTCAATTCCGAGTCTTCTGGCCAGGTCCAGAATGGTCATACCGGTTTGGGCAGTGACTTTGTTTCCGTTGAGTGTTACTTCTATATTTGGCATCTTTTCGCTCCCTAAACCTTTGTAATGGCGTTAAACTTACAGCTTGTATAACAAGCACCGCATTTGATACACTTGCTTTGGTCAATAATATGTGGTTGTTTGACCGTTCCGCTGATGCAGTTAACAGGACATTTACGTGCACAGGCAGTGCAGCCGATGCATTTTTCAGCTACAATCTCATATATTAGTAAAGTTGTGCAGCTATGAGCCGGACAGCGTTTCTCCTGAATATGTGCAATATATTCATCAAGGAAATATCGTAATGTAGTCAGCACCGGATTAGGCGCAGTCTGTCCCAGTCCGCATAGCGAACCTTTGATGATATTAACTGCCAGTTGTTCCAGCTTTTCGATATCAGCCAATTCGCCTTTGCCTTCTGTGATACGGGTTAGTATTTCCAGCATTCTTCTTGTGCCGATACGGCAGAAAGTGCATTTACCGCATGATTCGTTCTGGGTAAAGTTGAGGAAAAAGCGGGCAATATCCACCATGCATGAGTCTTCATCCATTACGACCATACCGCCGGAACCCATAATTGCTCCGGTTTTGTTGATGGAGTCGTAATCCACTGTTGTATCAAGCAAATTGTCGGGAACGCATCCGCCGGAAGGTCCTCCCAGTTGCACTCCTTTGAATTTCTTGTCGTTCTTGATGCCACCGCCGACTTTGTAGATAACGTCGTGCAGAGTCATTCCCATCGGGACTTCGATAAGGCCGCTGTTCTTTATTTTTCCGGCAAGGGCAAAGACTTTGGTGCCGGGAGATTTCTCAGTTCCGAATTTGCGAAAAGCTTCAGCTCCGTTAATTATTATCCAGGGGATGTTTGCCCAGGTTTCCACATTATTGATATTGGTGGGTTTTCCCCAGAGTCCTGCTTCGGCAGGGAAAGGAGGGCGGATGGTGGGCATTCCTCTTTTGCCTTCAATGGATTGCATCAGAGCAGTTTCTTCTCCGCAGACAAATGCTCCCGCTCCTTCCTTGATGTGCAGTTCGCAGTTAAATCCTTTGCCCATGATGTTCTGTCCCAGATAACCCTTGGCTTCGGCATCGGCAATAGCTTTTCTGAGATGTTTTATTGCCATCGGATACTCGGCTCGGACATAGAGATAACCCTCATCTGCTCCCATGGCAAATGCTCCGATTATCATCGCTTCTATTATGGAGTGCGGGTCGCCTTCCAGAGTGGAACGGTCCATAAATGCGCCCGGGTCACCTTCGTCGGCATTGCAGACCACATATTTCTTTTCGCTTCTGGCGTTGTAAGCAAACTGCCATTTCATTCCCGTGCTGAAACCTGCTCCGCCACGACCTCTGAGACCTGATTCCTTGACGATGTCAATGATGTCAGTCCGGCGCATATTGAGGGCTTTGGCAAGTGCCTGATAACCGCCTGCAGCTTCGTAATCTTCGATGCTTTCCGGGTCTATTATTCCGCAATTGCGCAGCACGATTCTCTGCTGATTGCCGATGAGTTCATTATGCACGGCTTCTTTATGCTCGTGCAGGATGATATTGTTGTATTCAAGTTTATCATTAAGGTAGCCGTCTAAAATGGATTTTACGTCTTTGGCTTCAACCGTTCCCAGCATTACTTTGGATTTGCCTTTACCGCTAAGTTCCAGCACGGGTTCCTCAAAGCACATACCGATACAGGCAGTTTTTCTGAGTTCTACAGGATACTTCGATTCGTTTATGACTTTTTCCAGTTCTGTCCAGACTACATCTGCTCCTGCGGCAATTCCGCAGCTTCCGAGACCTAATTTGGCTATGATCTTTTCCATTTTGGTCTCCTTATTCCGCAAACTTTTTCAGGACGTCCGACACGGACTCCGGAGTTAACTTGCCATAGGTCTGGTCGCCAATCATTATCACAGGCGCTAGTGAACAGCATCCCAGACAAGCCACTTCCATCACAGTAAAGAGTGTGTCACCGGTTGTGTCCTCGCCGTCAGTTAGTTTCAGATGTTCTCTGATGGCGTTCAGGATAGCATTTGCGCCCGTTACGTGACAAGCTGTTCCCTTGCAGACACGGACAACGTGCTTGCCTTGCGGTTTGAGGCGAAACATTGAATAGAAGGTTGCTACTCCAAAGATTTCCGCTGCTGAGATACCCATCTGTTCCGAGACGTATTTGAGAGTCTCTTTTTTCAGATAGCCCTCCAGCGTTTGAATCTCTTGCAGGAGTGGAATCAAAGCGCCATGTTTGCCCTTAAACTTGGTCAGAATGGCGTCAAGTTTTTGCTTTGACTTCTGCATTTTGGCTCCTTACTGCTTTTTTATATTTATTTATGATTATTTATCCTGGCTGGCAACTGTTTATCCGGCAATGCGTTATCGAGTCTGTTACAAACACTGCCCAACAAAATCAGTAAATATCCACCTGCTATAAAGTGCTTTTATGTCAATGGAAATTGTTAAAATTGGATATTTGAATTCTATGTTTTATTAAATCTGGCAAAGTAATCATCTATTTCAGGTCGGAGTTCAATCCCCACTCTTTCAAAGATATCAAGTAAATCTTGATAAGCACCATCTCCACCTAAGAAATCCCAGAACTCTTCAGCTACTTTTAATTCATATTCAAGGTCAAGCATCCCTCTGATTGTCCAACGATTGTAAGGCTCAGGTTCATAGGGATTATAGGGTATTGCTAATAGAGTTTGTACATCTGCTTTAGGATTTGTTGCTAAAGTTACTGCAACCCATTCTAACAAAGTTCTTTTATATCCTTTAAATTCACCAGAATTTGGTTTTACTGTTTTTAAATCAATCAAGTATATAGTACCTTTTTTTGAAACAAGTTTCAGGTCTATCTTAGTAGGTTTTACGTCAGTCATTTCACCAAGTGTACATACTTTTCTTATAGCTTCAATTTCATAGGGTTTGTTTGGCGTTGTACTTGCAACAGAAAGCTTATCCATGATAGTTTGAATTACTTTATGGGCTTCTGAGGATATTCTATTTCCTGATACTTGATGTAAATAGGCAAATTGAAAATGCACAGAACCAATTTCCTTTGCAACTGGTTCATAAAAGCTGGTTCCGAAACTTGAAAGGAGTGATTGAATAAAAGAATACAGAGCTAATCTGTCTTTTCCGAGTAATCTCGTATGAAAAGGTTTTACAGCTGGTTCGGGATTGTAGTTTTGGAATTTATATCTAAGACTTTCTTTTAGAATACTTTCTATAGTATTGATCTGATTCTTATCCATTATATTTTTCTCTTAATGTGAAAGATACTCTCCGAATAGGCTGTTTTATCTTTTTCTGTCCTGTTCAAAACAGGTCTCGTGTATTGGTTTACAATCTTCATACCTGATTTCTCGGCTATAATTGGATAAAGGTTGTATTTATCATTGGCTACCAAGAAGACATCGTAATCATCAACCATATATTGCGTGCAATTTATTAGGACTTCTGAAATTCCTTGTACATAGCTGTCTTTGGCTTCTCTTCCCTGACCTTTATACAAAGGTCCTATCTCAAGTTCATCGTGTCGATTAAACCCAAACAACTCATAAGAATAGGCGTGTTGTTCATGATAGTCTATGAGTCCTACATAAGGAGGAGAAGAAAAGATGCCGTTTATCTTTCTCTTTTGAAAGACGTCTTTCAACTCAGGATTGGATTGATTTAATTCGCTAACAATATCAATATTCCTGCTATCACCTGTCAGACATATTTGATAGGTTTCTGTTCGTAACTTATTAAAATCTACTATTCTTTTTACCGTATCCTTTGTGTATGTAAACCACCATTTGAGAGTTGAAAACAACGGTTTACATATTTTGCCGTGCTTATGACAATAATATGTAGTAAAAACTGGATCAACCAAGGTTGCCAAATCAGAATGAGTGGTAGCCCTGCAACTCCTGATTGTGCGGCTCAGAATAATACTCAAGATGTTTCTGGTATTGTCATTAGATATCTTATTAATCTCATCTTTAACTAATTGTGTTTCACTTCTAATTTGAGGTGTATACCATTTATCCAGAAAAGCATTCTCGTGATCTTGCTTCATCCTGATATTATATTTCTTGACCAAAGCATCAAAGATTGGTTGAAACTCCATCTCTTTGTCCTTTGAATACGCTTTTTCCTCAATTTTTCTGTGTCGAAGCTTGTATTTATAATCAGGAACCGGAAAGTGCTTTAAGTTAAAAGAATATAATTCAGCCATCAATTCATCTTCAAAGGCATTAACTTGAGTATCGGATATAAACAATCTCAATAACCTTGATATCCTGTTGATTTCTCGCTGAATATCAAGGATATCGTACTTGGCAATTTTACAATTAGAGATTAAAGAATTGAAATAAGACACATCTATGCCTATAGCGTTTAATCCCAATTCATTGGCTTGAACAAGGGTTGTCCCGCTTCCACAGAAAGGATCAAGAACAATATCTCCAGCTTTAAAGAACACATCATGCTTGAAGTTATCTATATGATTATCAAGAAAATACTCGACTAACTGAGGTATAAACTTTCCTTTATAAGGATGCAGCCTATGAACGTGCTTTGTCGTCTCTGCTTCTGTATAGTTGTCAAAAGACAAAGTCCAATTCAGGTCATGACCGAGCTTGCTTTTCCAGTGATTTTCTTTTGTATTTCTATGAGTTTTATAATACTCTATCAGTTCAGATTTGGAGATTTGAGTATCACCATTATCACCAAACTTTTTAATACGTCCATATTGAATAAGATATGTGATGTTGGAAGTTGTTACTTTTTTCCCTAAATAATCTGATGCAAGATTAGTTGCTTCTCTTATGTCCATTAGATCATTAGGTTCCGTGTGCATTAAAACTCCAATTCACTATAAGTTTATATGTTTGTATGTTTAAATCCTTGCTTTTTTTGTCAACTTTTTTCAGGTTATTTCTGCCTGCTCCTTGCCTGCAGTCATCGGGAGGGTATCGGGAGCAAAGCCCAGGATGACCCCAAGAGGATCCCAGGTGGCAAGCAAGAGGGAAATGCTGTCCAAAGCACTTTGGGTGCGCTTCCGGACAATTTCTCTTGGAGTAGAAAATATTATCAGATATTTACGGAACTATCTTTAATCCTCTTGCGTCACGGCGTCCGGGGGAATTATCATAAACTTCTGCTACATAATAGATAACGGCGATAAAGTCCTTGTCAAACTTGCCGTGGAAATAGGAATGAATCAGGTTGATATATTCCACTGCCTTTTTTTCGTAAGGCGTTAGTTTGGGGTCATTGGGGTCAAGCAGACGGGCAATGGTTTTGAGCTTGAAAGAGGGAATGTCCAGAAAAACAATCGTAGAGACGGGATTTAACATCTGGTTGGTATAAGTCTGGGTGAGAAACTTCGGTTCGGCATAAAGTTCCAGAGAGACCAACCTGTCCATATCAAACAGGTTTTCGGCATCCTTATACATCCCTTCCAGCGTATCCAGTTTATCAGGCATCGGGTCGTCCATTGTCCTTTTCAGTTTCTCAATAGCGGAATCAATCATGCTGTCCTTCGGCAAAAAACCCATGCCTTTAACGGCATTATTGAGTTTGAACTGACTGCCCTGCCCGGCATAGCCATAGGTGGCAACCATTCCGTTGTGCGGTCCGGCGAGTTCAGGACCTTTCTGAGTTTCGCCTTTCATCAGTTTGCGGATGATTTCCACATACTCCAGACGGCGTTCGACGTTCCATTCTATAAAGGATTTGGGAAATCTGACCAGCGGATATGTGCGCCATTTACCGTCCACAAAGGCACGCACGCCTTTACTTCCGCTTTCGGCAGTCATTGCAGTGGTTTGTTTGCAGTAGCCATCTGTAAAAAAGTCCTCCGGCTTTTGGGGAAGTTTCATCTTTTTGGCAGCCAGTAAACTGCAAAAAATCAGTATCAAAACTATGCAGATTAGTCTCATATCGGTTACTCCTTATCTGTAGCAACAGATTGGCAAGGTGAGGGTTGTGTCAATGTATTTCTGAGATTTCGGGCAGGATATCGGGTGCCACTATTGTAATAAATATATTGACGATGTAATCAAAAGGAAAAATAATGACAATTATTATGCAATGACTTTTCTAAAAGGGACAAAGTTAAATTAGAGTTTTCTCACCCCATATTGGATAATGAATGAAGCTGATAACAATAATACTATTAGTATGTTCACCAATAGTTCTTATTGGCGCAACTCGAACTGTGTCTTTGGATGGTACACAGCAATATACAAGCATACAAACTGCGATAGATGCTTGCTCAAATGGAGACATTGTAGAAGTCTATCCCGGAGAATATTTTGAGCATTTGAATACAAATGGTAGAAGTATTACAATTCAGAGCAGGTATCATATCACACAATCTGAAGAAACAATAAACAACACAATTATTCACTCGGTTCCACAGTATTCCTGTCTCAAGGTAAATTCTCAGGAAAGTGTCACAATTAACGGATTTACTTTAATGAATAATTTCCCTGTAAATTTTGGAGTTAACCTATTTGAATGTGTTGGAACAGGAGGTGGGATTTATGTTACCAGTAATTCTAACATTAGTATAGAAAACTGCGTCATAACCAATTGTATTGGAGGAGGAGCAGGTGGTATTGCATTTTCAGGTAATAATTTATATATGTCCAATACAAAAGTATATAATAATTACGGAGCTGAGTATGGGGGAGGTTTAAGTTTATATGGAGAAAGCATAAATTCAGTTATTTTTGATACTCAGCACCTTAATTGTATTTACAATAATACTTCAAGATCTGGTATGGACATTACTCTTATTTATTTAGACATTCCTGTTCAGATTGATTTGAATATTTTTAGCATTAACTTATCTGAACCGGATTATTTCTTCATTTTAGAGGCAGAAACATCCGGAGTAACGATATCTGTTCAGAATTCATATTTCAATCTGATAAATCATGATTTGTATGTCTCTACTGATGGTGATGATACTAACTCAGGTATAACACCTCTTGAACCATTAAAGACTATTGCTTATGCAGTTAAAATCATTGAGCCAGATAGTCTTAATCCAAAAACCATACATCTTGCTCCAGGAATATATGATATATCTAATTCTAATCAGTATTTTCCGTTTAGAGTAAAATCTCATTGTCGTTTAGTTGGAGATGATTCAGACAATACCTGGTTTGATAATGAGATGACTCAAAGACATTATATAAATCTCTCAAAACAAGATGACATTTCAATTGAAAATATTTCTTTTCATCCGTATATATCTCAAATAGGTCCTCTTGGAATCGGGGGCTGTTACAACATAGCTTTAAGAAATTTAAAATTTGAGGGTACATTTGGAGCACCTAGAATCAGTATGTATCTTGCAAACAATATAATATGCGAGAATATAATAGTAAAAAATTCAACGATTGATGATCTGAATCTGGCAATTAAGACTATGCGCTGTGACAACGTTTTCTTAAATAATATAATAATAGACAGCTTGGAAATCACAGGCAGCATGGCAAATTTCATGGGTATTGATGCAATGGAAACAGATTTAATTATAAGGAACAGTATTATCTCCAATTGTTATGGTTATGATGTATCGGTATTGTTTTACCAAAACATTGAGCCAGCTTCTACAGCTTATAGCTTTGATATGTCTAATACACTGATATTTAATAATGTATCCTATGGCAGTAATTTATGGAGTAAGTCGCCTGTATATTTAAGCAATAGATATCAGCGTATGAATATCAATAACTGTACATTTGCCAACAATAACGGAGTCAACACCAACGTTCTACTGGTCAAGGGAGATTGTGATATTAATAATGCCATTATCTATAACCCAGGTAATTATTTTGACATTTTCTTTTCCAATGTATATGATACATACACTCATCACCCTACTATCAATTACAGCCTGATTAGAACTCCTTTTGGCGCTTCAAACGTGTCTTTGGTTGATACTAACAATGTAATGATAAATACAAATCCCTTGTTTATGGGTTCTGTAATTCAACCTATGGACATATCCGTTCCCCATTATTACTGTTTGAGTGATAATTCCCCATGTATAAATGCAGGAACACCGGATACATTAGGATTAGGCATACCTCCTATGGATTTGGCAGGAAATCACAGAATATGGGGTGGTAGGATTGACATGGGTTGTTACGAGTTCGACTCTCCTCCTGTTTCAATCATAAATCCTGAGTATCCACCAATCCCTGATCGAATTGTTATGAGTATCTACCCCAATCCAGTATATCTGAGTGGAAGCAAAGGAGCTTACACCTTTATTGAGTTTACCTTGCCGACCAAAGCCAAGGAACCACCCTTAGTGGAAATATTTAACATCAAGGGACAAAAAGTCAAGTCTATCCGTCTGACAGAAAGCTATAATAGCTTAGTCAGAAAAGCAGGTTTATCTAATCAGGTTAAACTATCAGGTGAATTCTA
>Ga0194125_10008979_pt1 | contig 13977 bp, 8 predicted proteins | sample TA2KigC250mmetaG_FD_148626 | JGI IMG/M metagenome (GOLD analysis project Ga0194125, IMG submission 148626) | Freshwater microbial communities from Lake Tanganyika, Tanzania - TA2015034 Kigoma Deep Cast 250m | ecosystem: Environmental > Aquatic > Freshwater > Lake | place: Tanzania: Lake... | reverse complement strand
ACGCCTGTTTTCGCTAAAAAGTCATACCAGGGTAGGGGGGTCTCGAAGGCCTCCAGCATTCGTGGAATACCCAGTCCCACGTAGGTATAGGCTTCAGTGAAGTATACGATTCCTGCTACCAACATTCCCCCGATCAGGGGTCGAAGTGGGGGATAGGAAATGCTGCTGAAGAGTCGACTGACCCCATGACCCGCCTCCACAAATAGGCGAGCGGCAAGCCCAAAGGCTATCCCTGCTGGAATCATCCAAGCCAAGTTGATCAGGGTAAGGGGAGCCACCTCAGGAATCACATAGGCGGTATGTCTAATCCCCCAGACCCAATCGCAAACCCAATAAGCTGTAAACGCAGACCAGAATGCTGGAAAAATAGCACTAGGGTATATTTTTCGGCGAAATACCCATTCCAAAGAAAATACTGCTCCTGCCAGCGGCGTGCCAAATACGGAGGCAAATCCCCCTGCCACCCCACAGATCAGCAGCGTCCTGCCTGTATTCTCATCCAAGGTCCAACGCTTGCCTAGTTGAGCCGCTAGGGAAGCCCCCATTTGCACCGCTGTCCCTTCCCTACCTGCCGAACCTCCAAAAAGATGGGTAACCAAGGTGCCGAATAAGACCAAAGGAGCCATCCGCAAGGGCAGGGTAGCTTGGGAAGTATAGATCCCCTCCATGATCAGGTTATTCCCTTTTTCAACTCCAGAACCGTATCGGTGGTAGCAATAGCCTATGGTAAATCCTGCAAGGGGTAAACCTGCCAAAAGCCAGAGGCGGGCATCACGAACCTGGCCCACCCCATCCAAGGAAAGCAAAAAAATAGCGGAGGCCGAGCCTGAAAGGACTCCCACGAAAGCACCCATTGCTACCCAAAAAAGAATGTTTTTCAACAAGATAATCGAAGTTTAAGGTCCCTTTAAGTACAGGGAAAAGTGATTGGAAAGAATTCAAGAGGCAAGAAACATAATTTTATGACATATCGCTACCGCTTAGCAACCAATTGCCGCGCAAATGAGTTATCCACCAAATACGCGTTCATGAAAAACATTCTCATCACTGGAGGCTCAGGACTTGTAGGCAAGCAACTTACTGCCTTGCTGGAGCAAAAAGGGTATACCGTGGCTTGGCTTAGCAGAAAACCCCAGCAGCGAACCCATTTTCTATGGGATGTAGCGCAACAGGAAATAGATCCGAAAGCGCTGGAATGGGCCGATGCAGTGGTACACTTGGCCGGAGAGGGGGTAGCAGAAAAGCGATGGACGGCGGAGCGAAAGAAGGCCATCCTTCGCTCCCGAACTGAAAGTACCGCGCTATTGCACCGAGCGATACAGCAGGCAAGTCACAAGCCCAGTGCCTTTATTTCTGCTTCTGCAATAGGCTTTTATGGATTTGATACCGGTGCCGCCCTGTTGGATGAGAGCAGTGCTTCGGGTACCGATTTTTTGGCAGAAGTGGTATTGGCCTGGGAAAAAGAGGTGAAAAAGATGGAAGCCTTACCTCTCAGATGCGTCATTCTCCGGATAGGAATCGTCTTGGATGCGCAGGGAGGAGCCTTAGCCGAAATCCTCAAGCCCCCCGTGGCTGCCCCTTTGGGTTCGGGTGCGCAGTGGATGAGTTGGATCCATGTGGAAGACTTGGTGCGCTTATTTGTTTTTGCACTCGAAAAAACCACGCTTCAGGGCATTTACAATGCCGTGGGGCCTAATCCCGCCACCAACCAACAACTGACCAAGGAGGCGGCTGTGGCCAAGGGAAAGCCGTATTTGGGAATCGGGGTGCCAGGATTTGCACTGAAGTTGGTCTTGGGAGAAATGGCCGCTATGGTTCTTGGCGGCAATCGCGTGTCTAGCCAAAAGATTCAAAAGGCAGGTTTTGAATTTGAATTTCCAGAGTTGAAAGGGGCGCTGAAGGATATTTTTTCAAGTTGAACTTTTCATTGATTAGTGCTACTGGCGGTTTTTTTTAACCATCAGTCCCAAAATGTTTTTTTTAATCTCAGGAATAAGGACTTTAGGGAAAGATTTACACCTGAAGTATGAAAAATATCATCGCTGTGCTACTGCTAGCACTAATCAGTCAATTTGGCTTTGCCCAAGACCTGGGCTACTACCTGCCCAAAGGCTATACCTACAACCCGAAAGTTCCTACTCCCAAGCAGGTACTGGGCTATGAAGTAGGCGAATGGCATGTGACCCACGACCAACTGGTCATGTACATGAAGGCCGTAGCTGCCACTTCCGACCGAGTTAAATTTGAGGAAACGGGACGCTCCTACGAAAAGCGCCCCCAAACCCTATTGACCATCAGTGCGCCCTCCAACCTGGCCAAACTGGACCAGATCAAGGCGGAGCGGGCCAAACTCCGGGACCCAGCGGCCTCAGTCAACATTGCCAATATGCCCGCAGTACTTTTTATGGGCTACTCCGTCCATGGAAATGAACCCAGTGGAGCCAATGCCGCGCTACTTGCAGCCTATCACTTTGCTGCCGCCAATGAGATCGAAGCGGACCTCAAGGACATGGTGCTCCTATTGGATCCAGCCATCAATCCGGATGGACTCAACCGCTTTGCTTCCTGGGTCAACTCCCACAAACCCTACATCCTAAATGGAGATCCAGCGCAGCGCGAACTCAACGAGGTCTGGCCTCGAGGACGCACCAACCACTACTGGTTTGACCTCAATCGAGACTGGCTGCCAGTGCAGCATCCTGAATCCAGAAATCGCGTACGCGTATTCCAAAGCTGGTTGCCCAACGTGCATTTGGATTTCCACGAGATGGGCTCCAACAGTACCTTCTTTTTTCAGCCCGGCGTCCCTTCCCGTGTTCACCCTTTGACGCCCAAGAAAAACTTCGAGCTGACCGAGAAGATCGGAACCTACCATGCCAAAGCCTTGGACCAAATCGGTTCGCTGTACTACAATCAGGAAAACTACGACGACTTCTACTACGGCAAGGGATCTACCTATCCGGATGTGCAGGGATCCGTCGGCATCTTGTTTGAACAAGCTAGTTCCAGAGGACACCTTCAAGAAACGGACAATGGCCTTTTGAGTTTTCCTTTCACGATCCGCAACCAGTTCACCGCCAACCTATCCTCCTACCAGGCCACCAAAGAAATGCGCGTGGAACTCAATCAGTGGATGAAGGATTTCTACAGCGACATCAAAAAAGAAACCGATGCGGACATCAACAAGGCCTATATTTTTGGTGCTGCGGAGGAAGATGCACGCAGTTATCATTTGGCGGACTTGATACTACAGCACGACATCAAGCTCTTTTCCCTCAAGGAAGACTTGGTGATCAATGGTAAGCAGTTTAAAAAAGGAAATTCCTACATCGTGCCTGCCGACCAGCCACAATACCGCTTGATCAAGGCCATGTTTGAAACGCGAACTACCTTCCAAGACAGCTTGTTTTACGATATTTCAGCTTGGACCTACCCCATGGCTTTTGGCGTGGATTTTATGGCCTTGAATAGCCGCATCGTGAATCTGGCCAACGTCAGCCCTGTGGATAAGTCCAGTTTTGCACCAGCCCCTGGCAAGGTAATTGGTTCCGCCGGAGCCTACCAATACGCAATGGAGTGGACCGATTACTATGCCCCTAAGGCGGCCTATCAGTTGTTGAAGGCTGGATTTTTAGTGAGAGTAGCCACCAAAGAATTCTCCACCGCAGAAGGGAAAACCTTTGGCAGAGGCACCTTGCTAATTGACAAAGGCGAAAGTGGGCTTGATTCGCAAGCCTTCTTCAAAAAACTAGAAGAGGTTGCCCGATTTGCTCACGTGGATATCCACGCATTGACGACAGGGTACACGCAGGGCGCCAACCTAGGGTCCACTTTTATGCTTCCTTTGAATACCCCTACCCTCGCGCTTTTAGTCGATGGGGGTGTGGATAGTGGAGAAGCCGGAGAAATCTGGCACTTGCTCGATCAGCGCATGCAAATGCCAGTAACCCTACTGCCTTTGGAATCCGTAAGCGGCACCAACCTGGATCGCTATTCGGTGATCCTCATGGCGGATGGAAGCTACGGGCAACTGGGACAGTCCGGCGCTGCTGCCCTCAAAACCTGGGTGAGCAAAGGCAATACCTTGGTGGCCAAGGGAGGCGCATTGCGCTGGTTGGCACAAAATGAAATCGGAAATTTCACCTTCAGAAAGGTAGATAACGCGGAGAAAGGGGTGCAGAAAAACTATGCAGACTTTGAGAATGCTACCGGAGCCAAGCAAACATTCGGAGCCATCTTCAAATCTACCTTGGACACCAGCCATCCTATCGGCTATGGCTATGTGAGCAAAGACCTTTTCACCTTCAGAAATGATAATTTCTTCCTAGAGCCTTCCGCCAACCCCTATGCCAATCCACTAGTTTACACCAAAGATCCTTTGGCATCTGGCTACTTGCACCCCAGCAATCTGCCTGGAGTACAGGAGAGCGCGGTGATCCGTGTAGCTAGTCAAGGCAGAGGAAGGATTGTGGGCTTTGCGGACAACCCTAACTTCCGCGCCTTCTGGTTTGGTACCAATAAGCTGTTTATGAATTCCATTTTCTTTGGTCAAGTGATTGACGGAGGAACTGCCCGCTAAATTTCAAATCCCAGCTCAATGCTGGGATTTTCTATTCTTTTGCTATTCTTAGAATGTATGAAAAAAATTAGTCTTTTTCTTTTCGCTTTGCTGCTGGGCGGAGGATCTCTTTTCGCGCAAGAAATGAGTTTTGAGTCCTACAATCCTCCTTCCACACTCAAGGTGCCCCAGCATCCGGTGACGCGGGCCAAGTTTCCCTTTATCGACATCCACAGCCACCAAGGAGGGATCAACAAATCCAAGATCGACCAACTTCGAGGAGAAATGGATGAATTGAACATGGGCATCATGATCAACCTGAGTGGGCGGGGATTTGGACAAGGCAATAGCAATGCACAGCAAGAGTACATCAAGGGCATGATGCAGGAGTTTAAGACCCACGCCCCTGGCAGATTCATGGTGTTTACCAACTTGAATTTTAACGGTTTTGGTACACCAGAATGGTCCTCCTTGGCGGTAAAGGAGTTGGAAGAAGATGTGGCTGCTGGAGCGGTGGGCTTGAAGATTTACAAGAGTTTGGGCCTAACCTCCAAGGATAATGCCGGCAAGCGTATTCCCGTGGACCATCCCGATTTGGATCCTGTATGGGCCAAGGCAGGGGAACTCGGTATTCCAGTACTCATCCATGCTGCCGATCCTGCCCAGTTTTGGCAGCCCATGGATTCCACCAACGAGCGCTGGCTGGAACTCAAGCTTCATCCGAACCGTCGCCGTTCTGCTACCGACCCAGCACCTTTTGAGCAAATCATCGCTGAGCAGCACCGCGTATTTGCGAAGCATCCCAAAACCACCTTTATCAATGCGCATATGGGTTGGATGGCCAACGATTTGGATGCTGCTGGAGCGCACTTGGATCGCTATCCTAATGTCAACTACGAGATTGGTGCCATCATCGCGGAACTTGGACGTCAGCCTCGACGGGCCAAGGAATTTTTTACCAAGTACCAGGACCGCATTCTTTTCGGCAAAGATGCCTACAACAAGGAGGAGTTTTACACCTACTTCCGGGTACTGGAAACCGAGGACGAGTATTTCCCCTACTACAAAAAGTACCATGCCTTTTGGAGCATGTATGGTTTGGGCCTATCTGACGAAGTCTTGAAAAAGGTGTACTACAAAAATGCGCTGAGGATCGTACCTGGATTGGATAAGACGCTTTTTCCGGAGTAGGAACCACAGGTAGGGTAGAAAATAGTTGAAATACCGTGGAAATAAGGTAGAAATAGAATGGAAATAGATCGATCCTGCCAGCCTTCGGCAGGCAGGATCGGTGAAATAGTTTATCCAGCTGCTATTTCACGGAGCGAAGCGGAGTTTATTTCTACGCTATCTCCATTGTATTTCCTGGTCCATTCCTCGTACAAAAACTTAGAACTTCATCTTCACCCCCAACAAGAAATTCGTTCCGGCCTGAGGATAGAAGAAGTTTTCTGTCACCAACTCTCGGCCATTTCCTCCAGGTAAAAAGTAGCTGAAGGTGTAGCCATTGGGCTCGTACATTTCATTGAAGATATTGTTGATCAACACATTCACTTCCAGGCCTTTGAAGAAGCGAGGCGTCGCGGAATAACTGATTCGCAAGTCATTCGTAAAGAAGGCATCCAGGGACCGAGCTTCATTGGCGGTATTGTCCAAAAACTGTCTGCCTACGTACTTACTCATCCAGTTGAGGGACAGGTTTTTGTTCGGCTTGTACTCGATAATCGCCGAACTCACCACATTCGGAGAAAAGGCAATGTCCGTATCGGTATAGGTGTTGGTTTCCTGTCGGAACTCATCCACGCTATAATCATCGATGTACTCGGTAAATTCCCGGATTTTGTTTTGACTCAGCGCGAGGTTACCCCCCAAGGTCCAGGTCTTGGAAAGGAGGTAGGCTCCATCCAATTCCATCCCTGCACGGTAGGAAGATGCCACATTTTCTCGGATATAGGCCCCCACGTCATTGATCTGTCCCGTCAGGATCAACTGGTCTTTGTAACCCATGTAGTAGAAGTTGGCATTGTAGCTGAAGTTACCCGATTTGGTTCGTACACCCGCCTCCACATTGTTGAGGCGCTCGGGTCTGGGCACTTCGGTAATTGGATTGTCGGTGAAGTCTGAGCGGGTCGGTTCCCGGTTGGCCACGGCATAGCTCGCATACCAGGTTTGCTTTGCTTTCTCGTAGGAGAAGCCAAACTTCGGGTTGAAAAATGTATAGTTTGCCTGACCATCCACGATACGTAAGTCGTCGTTCACTCCATAGAAGGAGTAGGAGATGCCGCGCAACTGCAAATCTCCAAATAGATTCAGCCCAGGCTCGATCTCGTAGGTGGCTTTGGTGTACATGTTTCGGTCGTCCTTCACGGCGTTGTTGTCGTAGTAGCGATCACGAATGTTGGTTGCCCCGGCAATTCTCGCCCAAATGACCTCTCCAAAGTGTCCTCCATCGTAACGATTGGCACCTCCCCCGATGATCCAATCGAGTTTGCCATCGGTAGAAATGTAATTTACCGACCCTACAAACCCGTAAAAATCATTGTCCAGCCAGCGACGGCGAATGATATCGGTACGAGAAATCACCTGACTGCCAATCACCACATGGGGTAAATTGTAACGGGAAAGTTTATCATTTTCTCGAAACTGCTCGTAGTAACCACGTCCGTAGGTGTAATGCAGTGCCAGGTTGGTCTTCCAGTTGGAACCCACTTTTCCTGTGTAAATCAACTGGTAATGATCTTGCTGGTAATTGTCCGTTTCGTTATCGTAGGTGTAGGAATTAAAGGTTCGATCGGTCTTCAACTTGCTTTCGGGAAGCCCTGCCCAACTTTGGTAGGTTTGTTCTTTTCCAGAAAAAGCGATCAATTTAATGACGCTCTTTTCTCCGTAGTATCCTCCCGACACAAACCAGCTGCCTAGGTCTGAAAAGGCCCGATCCACAAAACCGTCTGAAGTAATCTTGGACAGACGTGCATCAAACGCAAAGCGGTTGTTGAGCAGGCCTGTTCCCGCTTTGACGGTATGTCTCCAGGTGTTGAAAGAGCCGAATCCATTGTCAATTTCGGCATAGGCCTCGTTGCGTCGGGTGTCCGTCTGAAAGTTGAGGCTGGCACCAAAAGTAGCGGCGCCGTTGGTAGAGGTCCCCACCCCACGTTGGATCTGGATATTGTCCACCGAGGAGGCAAAGTCCGGCATATTCACCCAAAAGACCCCATGCGACTCCGCATCGTTGAGTGGAATGCCGTTGATGGTGGCATTGATGCGGGTTTGGTCGGTGCCTCGGATACGGATTCCCGTGTAGCCCACCCCAGCTCCTGCGTCGGAGTGGCTGACTACGGAGGGGGAAAAGTTGAGGAGGATAGGAATGTCCTGCCCCAAATTTCGCTTGGCAAGTTCCGACTTATCCACCGTAGTGTAGGTAGTCGGCGTACTTTCGGAAGCGCGGGTAGCGGACACAATAAATTCCTCGCTCAAGAAATCCTTGGACACCAAGCCTAGTTCCAGGGAGGCTGACAAAGGAAGTTCCACTGCCTTGCGTACGGTTTCATAGCCCACGTAGGAAACTCGGATTTCCTGCTTTCCATTGGGCACTCGTGCCAATGTAAAATTCCCATCCGTATCTGTGACGGTACCTTTTCCCAAACTTTCGATCCAAATAGATGCGCCTACCAAAGGAGCGGCGGTTTTGGCATCGTAAATTCTCCCGCTTAGGCTGGATTGTGCCCAAGTAGGTAGACTGAACAGTACGTACAGTCCTAGAAGAACTAACTTTTTCATAATTTCTCCCTTTCGGGTTTTTGAGTGAAACAGGAGAAAACCCAGGGGAGGTTTTCCTTGATTGTTTACCCGGTTGCGAGGCAAAAACACTTCGGAAAGAAGGCTAGCCCTTCCTCAATTGGAATCTGTTTTTACTTCGCATGCTCATTTCCCTTCGCCGGCATTACCCGGATCAGGTGGTATGGGTATGATCTCAGCCCGTTATATTAAGGCACCCCTTATGATCTTAAAACAAAGTTAGGGGGGAAAAGTTTTTTTCCAAAAGCCTGTACTTCCTTACTTTTTTTTAACTTGAAGCATCCACCTCAAACCACTTTACGATGCGATTGTACAAATTGATTTCAGGAACACTTTTGGAACTAAACGACAGCCATTATTTAGGCCCTGAACTCGATTGGGACCAGTTGCTCGGCAGGGAGCAGCTCCCCAAATTGCTGGCTTCGGAGGCCAGTCATTGGGAAAAAATAAGTCTCGAAAAAGCGAAAGAGTGCATCGGGGAAGGGCTGCTCGCCCCCATGGGAACTCAGGAAGTTTGGGCTGCGGGGGTGACTTATTTTCGGAGTAGGACCGCTCGAATGGAGGAATCCAGTGATGCCGGTGGAGCTACCTTTTACGACAAAGTCTACGTGGCCGAGCGTCCCGAGCTCTTCTTCAAAGCCACTGCCAGCCGGGTATCCAATCCTGGAGAATTAGTCAAGATCCGTACCGACTCCAGTTGGGATGTGCCCGAGCCCGAGCTGACACTGTTGCTTTCCCCATCGGGAAAAATTCAAGGATACACCATCGGCAACGACATGAGCAGCCGCAGCATCGAAGGGGAAAATCCCCTCTACCTTCCTCAAGCCAAAGTGTACCAGGGCTGCGCTTCTCTCGGGCCTTGCCTATTGATTCAAGAAGAACCACTGCCCGCTTCCACCAAGATCAGTTTGGAGGTGCATCGGCAGGGGAGCCTGGCCGCTTCGGGGGAAACCACCTTGGCGCAATTGAAGCGAAGCCCAGAAGAACTAGCCCAATGGCTTTTCCGAGCCAATTCCTTTCCAAATGGCTGTTTTCTGATGACAGGAACCGGTATTGTGCCCGATGATTTTTCCTTGGCAAAAGGGGATTCCGTGACCATCAACATGGAAGTCATTGGCACGCTTCAGAACGGGGTGGGGACAATTTAGAATCGGGTTTTTTCAAAAGCCAAGGCTGAGCATTTGAAACTAATTTCCCCATTGAAAGGGTCCACTTTACCATTGGTAAAAATCCAAGGACCCTCCCAAGGCAAAAGCCTTATCTTTGTACCCTCGGAAAATCCATTATGAAACGTTTTTTATTCTTTTTTATCCTAGTAGGAGTAAGCAGTTTTTTTCAAGCACAAGCACAAGCCCCTGCTCAACAGAATGCCTATGCATTTAAACTGAAAGAACCCATCACCTTGGACGGTATTTTAGATGAAGCCATCTGGAAGGATGCCGAAGGATGGAATGGCAATTTTATGCAGTATTTCCCATCTGACACCACCAAGAGTAAAATTCCCACCCGAGTGAAAGTTGCTTTTGATGACACCAACCTCTATTTGGCGGCCATCATGGAAAATACTGGGCCACGGAAATACGTGTCTACTTCTTTGCGAAGGGATTACCGAGGAGAACAAAACGATGGGATTACTTTCGTTTTTGACACCTTCAATGACCGTACCAATGCCTTCCATTTTGGGGTAAACCCTTATGGGGTGCAACGGGAAGCTTTGCTAGCTAATGGGGGCTCTCGTCCTGACGACCTCAATCAGGCTTGGGACAACAAATGGTATTCTGAGGCAAAGATTTTGGATAATCAGTGGCAAGTAGAAGCAATTATTCCACTTTCTACCCTACGATTTAAAGAGGGAACTGAAAATTGGAATGTCAACTTTTACCGAGTGGATAGCCATACCGGTGAGCGCTCTACCTGGGCGCCTATCCCTAGAAATATTTCCATCATTTCCACGGCCTTTCTTCGCAAATTAGTGTTTGAAGAACCCTTGCAGAAAAAAGGGGCCAACGTCTCCCTCATCCCCTATGTAGCGGGACGAGCGTCTAGAAACTTTCTTGAAAATAGCAGCGAACCCCTTAGACCTGCTATCGGCGGCGATGCCAAAATCGGCATCGGACCAGCCATGAACCTGGACTTGACCTTCAACCCAGATTTTTCGCAGGTGGAAGTGGATCAGCAGGTGACGAATCTAGACCGATTCGAAATATTCTTTCCCGAAAGGAGACAATTTTTCCTTGAAAATGGCGACCTATTTGACAGTTTTGGGCAGCCTCGATCCCGACCTTTCTTCTCTAGAAGAATCGGGGTGGACATCGACTCCGCTACGGGCCAAAATGTGCAAAGTAAAATCATTTATGGGGCTCGACTGAGTGGAAAATTGAACGAGAACTGGCGAGTAGGAGCCATGAATATGCAAACTGCTTCGGACGATGCTGCGGGCATTGTAGGCAAAAATTTTACCGTACTCGCACTCCAACGGAAGGTGTTTGAGCGTTCCAACATTGGCTTGATCTATGTCAACAAAGAATCCTTGGCCCTAGACGAGTACCAGCAACTGTTTGATCCGACGGCATACAATCGCTTGTTGGGAGTCGATTACAACCTCAACTCTGCCAATGGAAAATGGACAGGAAAGGTATTTTACCACCGTACCTTTGAATCCGAAAAAGTAGATAAGCCCTATTCCTTCAATGCTTACCTCTTGTACAATGACCTACACTGGAATTGGACCTTTAGCGTCCAAGATGTGGGAAAATCCTACAACCCTGAAGTGGGTTTTGTCCCTCGATCGGACTTCAAACGCATCAACCCAGACCTTACTTACCTATTTTATCCCAAGTCCAAATTCATCAATCGACATGGTCCAAAAGTCGAATTTGAAGGATTGTGGAACGAAACCTTGGGAACTACCGATCGAGATATCAATTTTGGATACCTGATTCGATTCAATTCCTTGGCAGAATTAGAAATCACCCAGCGAAACCGTTATGTGTATTTATTTTCCAATTTTGATCCCACCCGATCTGGGGGTGAATCCTTGGCAGCAGGAACAGATTATTCCTACCAAAATTTTTTAGTGGAGTTTCGTACCAATCCAAGAAAACAGATCAATTTTGGAATGATAGGAGAGTTTGGGGAATATTTTACGGGTAATATTCAGCGCATCACGTCTCAAACTGGAGTGCGCCTAGGGTATTTGGCCAATATTTCCATGAATTTCAACTACGCAAGAATCCGCTTGCCCTATCCCCAGCGTAATGCAGATTTGGTTTTGGTCGGTCCACGATTTGACTTGACCTTCACCAAGTCTTTGTTTTGGACTACCTTTGTGCAGTACAATAGTCAAATCGACAATCTGAATATCAATACCCGCTTGCAATGGCGCTATGCCCCCGTTTCGGACTTTTTCTTGGTGTACACGGACAACTACTTCCCCGAAAGTTTTCTTCCCAAACAGCGTTCTCTGGTATTTAAACTCAATTATTGGCTGAACCTTTAGGACTTTTCCAGTTGCCCTGAAAATCATTTGATTTTTAAAACTTCTGAAAAAAGTTTTATCAAAATTTTTCAAACACTTTAATTACACAGTCTGTTAGTCGCTCATGAAGAGCTCTAGAATTGTGGTATGGCTGCGCAATGACCTTCGTCTCGAAGATAACGAGACCCTGGTCAAAGCCATCCAACAGGGGGGAGAAGTAGTTCCCGTTTACTGTCTGGATCCAAGGATGTTGGAAAAAACTTCTCTGGGATTTCATAAAACAGGTCATTTCCGCATTTCCTACTTATTGGAGTCCTTAAAAGATCTCAAAACTTCCTTCCAAGAGCTTGGCGCAGATCTAGTGCTGCTTCAAGGGAAACCAGAAGACGTAATGCTTTCTTTTGCAAAAGAAATTCGGGCTTCTGCCATTTTCTTTTCCAAGGAAGTCACTTCCGAAGAGCGGGCTGTGGATCGTGAAGTAGAAAAGAAAGCGTTCTCTTTGGGGATTGCTTGTGAAAGTTTCTGGCAAAGCACCTTATACCACAAGGACGACCTGCCCTTTCCTATCAAGCAGCTCCCTGAAGTATTTACGCAATTTAGAAAAGAAGTAGAAAAGCAAAGTAAGGTTCGGGCCCCCTTTGCTAGACCCACTGCAATAAATTACCCTATGGAAGCCCTAAGCAAGTATGCTACAGGGACTCCAACGCTAAAGAGCTACGGACTGGATCGCCCCAAGGCAGAGGTGCACTCGGGAATTGAGATACGTGGAGGAGAATCCGCAGCATTGAGGCGACTCCAGTCCTATTTTTGGGAAAAGGACCTACTCAAAAGCTACAAGGAGACGCGTAATGGATTGATAGGTATGGACTACAGTTCCAAATTCTCCCCTTGGCTTGCCTTGGGTTGTATTTCTCCCCGTACGATTTACACAGAAGTGAAGCGTTACGAAAAAGAAAGAATAAAAAATGAAAGTACCTACTGGTTGGTACTTGAGTTGATTTGGAGAGATTATTTTCGATTTATAGCCAAAAAGCACGGGAATAAAATTTTCCTAAGAAAAGGTATCCGAAATCAAATGGACTCCTGGAGAAGGGACAAAGCGCAATTTCAGCGCTGGGTAGAGGGGAAGACAGGAGTTCCATTTGTGGATGCCAACATGCGAGAGCTCCAAGCTACTGGATTTATGTCCAACAGAGGTCGACAGCTTGTTGCAAGCTTCTTGGTCAATGATTTGGGAATAGATTGGACTTGGGGAGCAAGCTACTTTGAAAGCCAATTGATAGACTATGATCCCTGCTCCAACTGGGGCAACTGGATGTATGTGGCTGGGGTTGGCAACGATCCCAGAGAAAATCGCTACTTCAATATCCTTCGTCAAGCAAAAACATATGACCGAAATGGAGACTTTGTACGGCTCTGGATCCCAGAATTACGGTCCATCGCGGGGTTTGATGTGCATCAACCCTGGGAAGTTCGCTCCTTTGCCTTCCAAAATTACCCCAGGCCCATGGTGGCGCTCATAGGTGCTGAAACCGTTTACTAAGGAGGATGGGTTTGGCCTACTCTATATAAAAAAATCACCAGCCCATCTTGAATTTACTCAAATCCGGTAGGAGCTGTTTCTTTCTTTTCAATTCCCGTTGGTACAAATACTCTCCCAATTCTGCAAAAAAGGGCAATCCCACCTCCTCCGTCTCGTATTGATCGTCGTTGAGAATTTGATCTTCATTGACATAGATAATTGCAGAGACGAAAAACTCAACTCCTGTCTCAAAATCCACAAAATAGCCACCATCAATCAGGTGCCCGTAAGACCATCCGGTTTTGTTGAACAATCGGAAGCGGGTTGGAATCGGAGCTTTGTCTGTTCCAAACTTGACAAACTTGGAATAGCTGTCGTAAAATTCGGTAGTATCGTAACTGGGATAATCGCTTTCTCGTGGCAGCATACTCATGTACTTGAGCACAAAATTTCGGTGCTCCTCATTTAGATTAAATCGCTCTATACCAACAAAGGCTTCAGGAAAGAGTGTCCGCTGCACCACCCCATGAAAGTCGGTAAGGGAAAATTTATTCTTGTAAGAAAAGTCCATCCCCCCCTGCATTAAGGTGTCATTTCTATAGTAGGCCCGGCCCAACTTCGGGT
>Ga0194125_10008977_pt1 | contig 13978 bp, 12 predicted proteins | sample TA2KigC250mmetaG_FD_148626 | JGI IMG/M metagenome (GOLD analysis project Ga0194125, IMG submission 148626) | Freshwater microbial communities from Lake Tanganyika, Tanzania - TA2015034 Kigoma Deep Cast 250m | ecosystem: Environmental > Aquatic > Freshwater > Lake | place: Tanzania: Lake... | reverse complement strand
GGGATGGGGCCAGGGGGCCGGAATCAGGTCATCCGGGGCGGCGGGGGGCAGGTCGCATTTATTGCGGACCAGCAGGGCCGGTTGACCCGCCAAAGCCTGCAGGTGGCGAATGTCTTCCGGGTGCCAGGGTCGGCTGGCATCCACCAGATAGAGCACCAGATCGGCCCGGGCCACCTGTTCCTCGGTCCTCTGGATGCCCAGCTCTTCCACCAGGTTATGAGCCTGCCGCAGCCCGGCGGTGTCTACCAGGCAGACGGGCAGGCCCTGGATGATCAGATTTTCGGCGATGACATCCCGGGTCGTGCCCGGCACCTCAGTGACCAGGGCCCGCTCGGTCTGGAGCAGCTGATTGAGGAGACTGGACTTGCCGGCATTGGGGCGGCCGGCCAGGACCACCTGGAACCCTTCCCGGAGCAGGCGCCCCTGAACATAGGACTGTTTCAGGGCGGCGATGTCTCCGGCCAGGGTGTGAAGCGGCTGGAGCAGGGTGGTACAGTCCAATTCCGGCAATTCTTCCCCGAAATCCAAATCAGCCTCAACCCGGCTCAACAGGTCCAGGAGAGAATCCCGCATCCGGGAGATTTTTTGACCCAGGCCGCCGGCTAAATGGGCTGCGGCCACCCTCAGGCCGGCCTCGCTCCTGGCCTGAATGGTTTCCAACACGGCTTCCGCCTGGGTCAGATCGATGCGGCCGGAAAGAAAGGCCCGCAGGGTGAATTCGCCGGGGTCGGCCAGCCTGGCCCCCTGCTGCAGGGTCAGGTGGACGATGCGCTGCAAGACGGCGTAGCCGGAGTGACAATTGATCTCCACCACGTCTTCCCGGGTGTAGCTGTGGGGGGCTGGCATACAGGCCAGCAGAACTTCATCCACCACCTGGCCATCGTCCGGGGAGATGATCTGCCCCAGGATCAGCCGATGGCCGGGGAAAGGGAAGCGGCGGGGGCGGTGGGGCCGAAAAATCCGGGCCGCGATGGTTTGGGCCTGGGGACCGCTCAAACGCACGATGCCTATGCCGGCCTGGCCCGGAGGAGTGGAAATGGCGGCGATGGTGTCCCGCTTCACCCGAGTTCGCTGACTGCCTCCATGTCTCTTTTCTTTTTCACCGGATAGATGATGATCTTTTTATACAACCCCTCGCCCCGGCTTTTGGTCTTGATTTCTTTGTCCTGTTGCAGGGCCAGATGAACGATGCGCCGGTCATGGGCGTTCATGGGATTGAGGGTCACCGGCTTGCCGACGCGCTTGGCCTTTTCCCCATTTTTAAGGGCAAGTTCGATCAAGGCTTGTTTATGCCGGTTGCGGTAGGATTCGATATCGATGACCACCCGGGGCTTTTTCTTGGTCTGTTTGGAGAGAATTTTGGTAACCAGATACTGCAGGGCTTCCAACGTTTGACCTTGTTTGCCGATGAGCAGGCCGGCGTCTTCCCCCTCGATGACGAGATTTACCTGATTGAGTTCCTGGGAGCTGTGGATGGTGCAGGTTTCTCCCATGTTAAGGAGTATCTGGGTCAAAATATCCTGGGCCAATGGGGCCAGGTCCGCCTCGCCGGGGGATTCGACCGGGGAGACGGTTTCCGGGACGGCCTCGGATTCCATATGTGCTTCGACAATTTCCTGGGCCGCCGACTTGATGGCAGCGCGGATTTTGGCCTTTTTTCCACCTAAGAGGCCGAAAAGGCCGGAAGAGCCCAAAGAAACGATCTCGATTTCCAGTTTTTCCGGAGGAACGTTGAAATGCGCCGCGGCCTGGGAAATGGCATCTTCAGGATCTTTCCCTTCGAATTCCATAAAAATCATGCAGACCTCCGCCGTGGTTAAGACAGATACTTGTTGGTGTAATATTGCTGGATGATGGCCAGAACATTATTGAGAAGCCAATATAACACCAGACCGGATGCGAAATTCAGGAAAAAAAAGGTGAAGATGATGGGTAAAAATAACATCAGCTTGGCCTGCGCCGGATCGCCCGGAGTGGGGGTCATCTTCTGTTGGACGAACATGGTTGCTCCCATAATGATAGGCGTAATCAAGAGCGGGTCCTTGGCGGACAGATCGGCCAGCCAGACGATGTCGGTGAAGGGCAGCGTGGAGATAAAGGGGGCGTGGCGTAGTTCGATGGCATATCCCAGAATATTATAGAGCGCAATGAATACGGGGAGTTGCAGCAGCATCGGGAGGCAGCCGCCCAGGGGGTTGACCTTGTAGGTGCGGTATAAGCCCATGAGTTCTTTGTTCAAGGCCTCGCGCTCGTCTTTATATTTTTCCCGCAATTTGGCTATCTTCGGTTGCAGTTTCTGCATGTCCTGCATGGATTTAAAGCTTTTGTGATTCGGGTAGATGAAAAGCACCCGGATAAGAAAGGTGAGAACGACGATGGCCAGTCCATAGTTGTGCAGGAAATTATAAAATATCTTCAGGACATAGAGTAGCGGCAGGGCTAGAATCTGGAACCAGCCGAAATCCACCGCCTTTTCCAACCCAAACCCCAGGGGGGCAAGGATAGACCGGTCTTTCGGTCCGAAATAAAGGGTATAAGGGATGGCCAGCTCCTGTCCCGGGGGGAGCGCCGCCACCGGGGTTTCCAGGGTGGCAGTCATCATCTTGCCGGGTAAGTCTCGCACCATGGCGGTGGTTTTGAATTCCGCCGGGGGGGGGACCATGGCCATCATGAAGTAGCCGGTGGACAGCGCCGCCCAGTCCAACTCACTGATCATTTTGGGTTCCTTCAGACCGGCACTGGCAATTTCGTCCCGGCTTTTATTGGCGGACCAGATGAACCCGAGGAAGCCGTAATCCTGGGGCTTGCTGAAGTTATCGGAGAGGGCTAGAGACAGGTTTCCCTGGAGGGATCGGCCTCCCTGGTTTTGGACCGTGGCGGTCAGGTCCAGCTGATAACTATTCCCCTTAAAAGTATAGGTCTTCACCAGGGTGACGCCGTCGGGCTGGACCGTGGTGAAAGTAAGCTGGGCCTCGTCCCCGGCCGCCAGGGTCAGCTTTTCCTGGCTGGCAGTATAAAAGGCCTCGCTGCCCACGGAACCGGAGGCCGCGTTCCAAACCAGCGTCAGGGGCAAAAGGTCGGGGCTGCCGGTGTGAACCAGTTCCTTGGGAGCGGTGATCTCGGAGCCCACCTTTTTATACTTTTGAATGTCGATACTGAAAAGCCAGAGATTGAAATTCGCCACCTGGGTAAAGGGCAAGTGATCCCAGAACTTTTTAAGGCGGAAGCTTTGCAGCCGGGCGCCCTGCTGGGTGAAAACGGCCCGGTACAGGGGGGTGTCAACGATTACCTCTTTGGACTGCTGCTCCCGGATGGGCGGAGGCGGGAGCGCAGGGGCCGGGGCCATCGGGGACAGACTGGGAGTCGGTTTCGCTACTGCAGCCTGCTCTTCCGGTTTGGCCTCCTGGGGGGGAGGGGGAGGAGTCATATATCTCTGTTGGATATAGCCGAATCCGGCAAAGATAATGAAACTTATGGCCAGAGCCAACAACATTCGTTTTTCCATAGCTTTTCCTCAGCGGGGCAATACCGCTATACCAGAAAGTGGGGCCGAGTGTCCCAGACGGGCTTCGAGACAGGGAGTTATCCTTGGCGAGGGGAACCTTGCTTTCGGCTGTCAACGGCGTTGGCACCTCTCATACCACATCGCAATCAATGGGCGATTATGCCTCCCTCACCTCCTCCCCCCGCATGCGGGTGGAGTAGGGGATAAAGGACAAAAATGTTCAGTTGATTGCAGATTATTATCAGGGTATCGGATCCAAACCGCCCGGATGAAAGGGATGGCATTTTAAGAGCCTGCGACAGCTCAACCGGAGGCCTTTGCCGGCCCCGTATTTGTGCAGCGCCTGGCAGGCGTATTCGGAACAACTGGGATAAAAACGGCAGGAATGAGGGAAAAGGGGGGAAATAAAAATCTGGTAGCCCCTGAGAAGCATGATGATGGACTTACCCACAAGCCCCATCTTGAGCTCCAACAAAGGAGAGGACCACCTCCAACTCCGCCTTGACCTGGGCGTAGGTTAGATCGGCAGCTCCTCTCTTGGCAATGATAACGATATCTTGAGGGGGCAGAACTCCCTTATGGAGCCTGAAAAATTCCCGCAGTAGTCGTTTAACCCGATTCCGTCGTACGGCTTTACCCAGTCGTTTGGTCGTTACCACCCCGAGACGAGGCCGGTGTTCGTCATTTTCGGCCAGAGAGACGATAAAATGCGCGGTGTACCGATTCACTCCGAGACGTTTGACCCGCTGAAATTCATCCCGGTGCAGCAATCGATCAGCTTTGGAAAATCTGGCCTGGCCCCGAAAAATAACTTTGCCTGCGATAATGTGAATAGTTATTCGGAAGTGGCGCGCGACCTAATACCTTCCCATTAGACGCCCAGTCTTTTTCTGCCTTTGGCCCGGCGTCGTTTAATGACCAGCCGGCCGCCCCGAGTGCTCATACGAACCAAGAAGCCGTAGGCGCGGGAGCGCTTCAGATTGTGGGGTTGATACGTTCGCTTCATAACTGAAATACCATTACCTTATCTTAAATTAATGCCCAAAATTGAATTTAAACCATGATTAGCCGAATTTGTCAAGGTGCTCCTGTGCTTTCCGGGCGCGAAAAAATTCTGCCGGACCGCAATTGATTTTTGATATTGAATTTTTCAGAGAACATGGCAAAATAAAGGATGCGACTTTCACCTCAGCCGAACCTTTCCCGGCAATTTTTACTAACTTTTTGAGATCGGGGCATCGAAGCAAGGTTATTATATCAGGTATCGTCTAGAAAAAGCAGAAAAATTTATTTTTTCCGCCGGGATGGCCAGATAATAGTGCAGTGGCGGCGGTCCGTCCCCGAGAAAAGAATAAGGTGGGCGCTCAGCTATCAGCATTCAGCTTTCAACAAAAACTAATGGGTTAAATCGACTATTCGAAAAAATCAGGCATCAGCCATATCAGCCAACGAGAAAAAATCATTAAAGCTGACCGCTGACCGCTGACAGAATGAGACAAGGAGCTTTCCATGTTTTTAGACCCGATTCTGGGAATTTTTTCAAATGATCTGGCCATTGACCTGGGCACTGCCAACACCTTGGTGTATGTGAAAGGAAAAGGCATCGTTCTTAGTGAACCCTCAGTGGTGGCCGTGCGTAAAAATGCCCGAGACCGGAATAAGGTGCTGGCAGTGGGCCGGGAAGCCAAGATGATGTTGGGCCGCACCCCGGGAAATATTGTCGCCATCCGCCCCATGAAAGACGGGGTCATTGCCGATTTCGAGATTACCGAGGCCATGCTCCGGCATTTTATTCAAAAAGTCCACAATCGCCGCACCCTGATCCGCCCCCGGATCATCGTCTGCGTCCCCTCGGGCATCACCCCGGTGGAGAAAAGGGCGGTACGGGAATCCGCCGAATCCGCCGGGGCCCGGGAAGTGTATCTCATCGAGGAGCCTATGGCCGCGGCCATCGGGGCCGGACTCCCTATCACAGAACCGACCTGCAACATGGTGGTGGATATCGGCGGCGGCACCACGGAAGTGGCGGTAATTTCCCTGGCCGGCATCGTTTATTCCAAATCGGTGCGCACCGGCGGGGATAAGATGGACGAGTCCATCCTGCACTACATCAAGCGGAAATATAACCTGTTGATCGGGGAGCGGACGTCGGAAATCATTAAAACCTCCATCGGCAATGCTTACCCCATGAACGAGTCAGAAGAAATTGAGGTCAAGGGCCGGGACCTGGTCACCGGCATCCCCAAGATATTAACCATCAACTCCGACGAAGTGCGGGAGGCCATCCAGGAACAGATCGACACCATCGTCAATACCGTAAAAACCGCCTTGGAGCAGACCCCCCCGGAATTGGCCGCGGATATTGTGGATCGGGGGATTTATCTCACCGGCGGGGGGGCCTTGTTGAAGCACTTGGATATACTCCTGCACCAGGAGACCGGCGTCCCCATCAACATTGCCGAGGACCCGCTTTCGGCCGTGGTTCTGGGCTCCGGCAAGGCCTTGGACAACATTGATATTTTAAGGGAAGTGATGGTTGAATAAAAAAACAGGATTCACTGCCTGGCGGCGTTATCAGGTCCCCATCATCCTCGGCATTTCTGTCCTCTTGATCTTCACCCTCATTTCCGTCAGTCTGAGGGCCCCGCATCCCTTGAAGCCGCTGGAGAACATATGCATCAATCTCACTGCGCCGCTGTTCAACGTGGTGCATCAGACCGGAGATGCGCTGAGTCGGGTGTGGCTGGGGTATTTCTATCTAGTGGGGGTGCAGGCCGAGAATGAACACCTGAAACGGCAACTCCAGGAAATACAAAACAAGGAAATCCTGTTCCAGGAGACCGCCCTGGAAAAGGAGCGTCTGCGGGCCTTGCTGGAATTAAAGTTACAGACGGCTTTACCGGTCACCGGGGCCCGGGTTATCGGTTTTGACTTCTCCATCTGGTTCAAGTGCGCCTTTTTGGATAAAGGCCAGCGGGAAGGGATCGAGGCGGGTATGCCGGTGATTAACGCCGCGGGCGTGGTGGGGCGGGTGGTGGAAGTCTATCCGGACTATGCCAAAGTACTGCTGTTGATCGATCGGAGCAGCGCCGTGGATGCCATGGTGCAACGGAATCGGCTGCGGGGCATCTTGGAGGGAGTGGGCGGCAATCGCTGCTTTCTCAAGTACGTGGAGAAAAACCAGGATGTGCAGGTGGGAGATGTGATTGTGGCCTCCGGACTGGGAGGGGCCTATCCCCGAGGTATAATATTGGGCCGGGTGGTGGCCGTGGACAAAAAAGTTCCGGGGATCTTTCAGGAGGTGGAAGTGGACCCCGGGGTTGATTTCACCCGTTTGGAGGAAGTGTTGGTGGTAAAAACGGTCCAGTCCGTGCTGAACCGGCAGTAATTAGCCCGCAGATGTGGTTTTTTTATCTTATCCTGGGCCTGCTGCTGTTTTTCCTCCAGAATCTTCTGCCCCTGCCGCCGCCCCTGCACCTGGATCTGCTCACTCTGCTGATGATCTTTCTCAGTTTGCGGGCCAGTCCGATTCTCGCGGTGGCCATGGCCTTCTTTTTCGGGGTGATGCTGGATTGCTACGGCCTGGCGCCTCTGGGATTGCAGGTGGGCAGGTTATTTCTGGCGGTGTTGGGCGTCAAGGTTCTCCGCCGCCATCTGAATTTTCACTATATCGTGCCTCAGATTGTGGGGGTGGGGCTCATCATGGTGGCGCAGGGGTTGTTCATGGCCCTGTTATTGCACCTCCTCCTGCCAACGCCGGTGAACTATCAGCCCTTGCTGCGCCAGGGACTATTCCAGCTAACGGTGACGGCCCTGAGCGCTCCCCTGGTCCTGGCGCTCCTGGGCCTGCTGGAAAAACACTGGAGCCGTTTTTTCGCCATCAAATCGTCCCTGGCAGACTGAGAATCTGGCAGTGGTTGGTGGTTTTTTCTATCCTGTTATGAAAAGTTCAAAGTTCGAGGTTCAAGGTTTGAGTACCTGGGGAAGCCAGGCTTCGTCACCTGACACTTAGGTAAGACATATGAAGGCAAGCATATTTTCAGCCCGGCAGGAAGCCTTAAAGCCGGTGCGGGGGTTTGCCCGGCCGGGCCCCATGCCCCCGGATACCTATGATAAGGTGCGAAAAATGCTCTTATTTGTGGCTCTCGGGGTGGGAATCCTGTTCTGCTTCCTGCTCTTGCGGCTCTGGTATCTGCAACTGGTCAAAGGTCAGGAGTTTAGTCAGAAATCGGAAAGCAACCGGGTGCGGCTGCGCGATCTGCCTCCGTGGCGCGGCATGATTTTTGACCGCACCGGCAGGGTGCTGGTGAGCAATATGCCCTCGTACGACGCCATGGTGATCCTGGAAGACGTCCCTGATGCCAAAGAGTTGGCCAAGCATCTGGGGCAGGTCCTGAAAATGAGTTACCTGGATATCCTCACCAGAATTTTAACGGCCCAGGAAGATAATCTGGCCCGCACCATTCGCATCAAAGGCGACCTCACCTGGGAAGAGGTGGCCCTGCTGGAGACCTTTAAATACGAACTGCCCGGGGTGGTCATCCAGATTCAGCCCAAACGGGAATACCGCACCGATTCCCTGGGGTGCCACACCATCGGGTATCTAGGGGAGATCAGTGAAGCCCAATTGAAGAGCGGCAGATTTCCCAATAATAAAATGGGGGATGACATCGGCAAATGCGGCGTCGAGTTCGGGTATAACGAGTATCTTACCGGCCAGCGGGGGGCCCGGCAGATAGAAGTGGACGCGCATGGCCGGGAGCTGCGCCTCCTGAACTACACCCCCTCCAGCCCCGGGGCCAGTATATATCTTACCATCGATTGGCGCCTGCAGGAAAAAGCCGAAGAAGTCCTCAGGGGCAAAGTAGGCGCCGTAGTGGCCATGGATCCCCAAACCGGCAAGATCCTGGCCATGGCCTCCTCCCCGACCTTTGATCAGAATATGTTCGCCCGCAGCATCTCGGCGGATTATTGGAAACAATTGATTCAGGACAAAGATCATCCCCTGGAAAACCGGGTGCTGAAAGGGCAATATCCCCCCGGCTCGGTATTTAAAATTATCATGGCAGTGGCCGGCCTGGAAGAGGGTGTGATCACTCCCAGCACAACCTTCCACTGCAGCGGCGGGATGCCCTTCGGCAACCGGATATTTAACTGCCACGCCCGCCGGGGCCACGGCGGGGTAAATTTGCACCGCAGCCTGGTGGTGTCCTGCGATGTCTATTACTATAACGTGGGCCTGCGACTGGGGGTGGACCGCATCGCCAAATGGAGCAAAAAATTCGGGCTGGGGGCCACCACCGGTATCACCCTGGACTCGGAGAAGGCTGGCATCGTGCCCTCCAGCGACTGGAAAAAAAGGCGATTCAATCAGCCCTGGTTTGAAGGAGAAACTTTGTCGGTGGCCATCGGCCAGGGGTATAATACCGCCACCCCCCTGCAGATGGTCCGGGTGGCGGCCGCCATCTGCAACGGCGGCATTATTCATGTCCCCACGGTGGTGGAAAAGATCGTTAACCCGGACGGGGAAATTGCCTATGAATTTACGCCCCAGATCCAGTCCCGCCTGGCCGCTTCCCCCAAGAACCTGGATTTGGTGCGGCGGGCCTGCCAGGGGGTGGTGCAGTATGGCACCGGCGGCGGGGCCCGGCTTCCTAACCTGGAGGTGGGGGGCAAGACCGGGACTTCCCAGGTGGTTTCGCTGGAGCGGAAAGGTAAGGGCAAGAATCCCCGCAAGACCGAACATCATGCCTGGTTTGTGGCTTTCGCGCCGGTGGAGAACAGCCAGATAGCCGTGGCTGTGATCATCGAACACGGCGGCGGCGGGGGAAAAGTGGCGGCTCCGGTGGCCCGGGAGGTCATGCGGACCTTTTTTGAGTTGTCCCGCAGCGAGGCGGCGGCCCAGTCGTGAGGCCCCGGCAGGCCGGGGTTATTATTCCTCCCAGCCGTAGCTGCCGATGAGCTTCACGAAGCGGCAACCGCCGCGATAGTCATATTTCAGCCCTTCGGGTGTCTGGCGGGCCACCATCAGGGTCTGGCTGTAGCGGTCGCCCACCGGGATGACCAGGCGTCCTCTGGGGGCCAGTTGATCCAACAGCGGTTTGGGGATGGCCGGGGCCGCGGCGGTGACCATGATGCCGTCGAAAGGGGCTTCTTCGGGCCAGCCCAGGGTGCCGTCCCCAACCTTAATATTGACATTGAAATAGCGGAGGGACTCCAGGGTGCGGCGGGCCCGGGCAGCCAGGGAGTGGATTCTTTCGATGCTGAATACCTGGGGCGCCAGTTCGGCCAGGATGGCGGCCTGATAGCCGCAGCCGGTGCCGATCTCCAGAACTTTTTCGGTTCCCAGCAACTCCAGGGCCTCGGTCATGAAGGCCACCATGTAGGGCTGGGAGATGGTCTGCTGCTCCCCGATGGGCAGCGGGAAGTCGCCGTAGGCCTGATTCCGCAAGGCTTCTTCCACAAAAAGGTGGCGCAGGACCTTACCCATGGCGTACAGCACCTTGGGGTCCCGAATGCCCCGGGCCACGAGCTGGGTCTGGACCATCCGCTCCCGGGCCGCGGCCAGGGGGTCACCCGTAGTTTTCTGCGCCGCCACGTCGCTACCCCCTTTTAAGGAACGATCTCTTAACACAATTACCGTGGAGATCCCCGCCTAGGGGCGGGCCCCCGAGCCTGCCCAAAGAAAATATTTTTATGCCCAGAGGTGGCTCTTATTATTTTTTCAGAAAACTGAAAACCGAAAACGGAACTATGCTAGCCCTTTTTTTCCCAGCGCAATAACTCCGTCACTGAGGCCAGGGTCCGTCCTTCTTTAATCTCCTCCCGGATGCGGTTTTCCCGCTCCAAGACGTCCATGGCCCGATTGGCATATTCCACCGCCATTTTTTGGGGCAGGACCACCACCCCGTCATCGTCTCCCAGGAGCCAATCCCCGGTTTCCACGGACATCTGGCCGATGCGGATGGGAACCCCGATCTCGCCGAAACCTTTGGGTTCCCCGGCATTAGGCAGCACCAGAGTAGAAAAGGCGGGGAAGCCCAGCTGGATAATATCGTAGGCGTCCCGCAGGGCCCCGTGGATAACCACCCCGGCCACCTGGCGTTGGATGGCGGAATGGGTGGCCAGTTCCCCCCAGATGGCCGGGCCGACTCCCCCGGCATCCACGATAATGACCTCGCCGGGAGCGGCCTGATCTATGGCCTGCACCGGTTTGGCCCAGTCGCCGGGATAGGTGCGCACCGTCAAAGCCCGGCCCATGACCTTGAGACCCGGGGCCAGGGGTCGGATTCCCGCCAGGACGCCGCCCCGGTGCAGGGCGTCGGACAGGTTGGCCGCGGAAACCTGGCCCAGGGCGGTGCCGATATCCGCAGCTCCCACCCGCTGAAACAGGGTGGTGGGGATGACGGTCTGTTCATCGATGGCCCGGCGGATTTCCCGGGTGGCCTGGGCCGGATCCTTGGCTTTGGTGATGGCGCCGCCGACGATGATATAACGGGCCCCTGCGGCTACGGCCTGCCAGGCGGAACCGGAGTGAATGCCCCCGGCCACGCCCACGGGAACCTGGACTGCCTGGCTGACCCGGCGGAGAATCTCGAAGGGGTCCCGGCCGGCCATCTGGTCGTCAATGGCCACGTGGACCGTGATATAATCGGCCCCCAGGGCTTCCACCTGCTGGGCCCGGGCTACGGGATCGGGCACGCTGATGAGGTCCACCACGATCTTGGCGCCGTAATTCTTGCCGGCCTGAATGCACTCGGCGATGGTGGCGTCGCTGGCTGCACCCAAAACATCCACCAGGTCGGCCCCGGCCTTGGCGGCGCATTCCACTTCGATGCGCCCGGCGTCCATGATCTTCATGTCGGCCACGATGGTTTTCTGGGGAAAGTGGCGCCGCAGCTCCCGGACCGCGTTGAGCCCCTCGCTCTTGATGAGGGGCGTGCCCGCCTCCAGCCAATCAACACCCTCGGGCACGGCCAGGTCGGCCGCGGTGATGGCCCGGGATAAATCTACGAAATCCAGGGCCAGTTGCAGGATTATTCCCATAGCTTTACCTTTAAATCACCCGTCTTTAGGGCGGGTCTGAGACCCGCCCCTACGAGAAGATTCAACAAACCCTGACCAACAGCTTCCCATCGGACCGCCTCTCCAAAGTCTGAGACCCGCCCCTGCGAGAAGATTCAAAAAACCGAATGCCTGGCGTTATTCCAGATCCGCATGCCGGGCCAACATCTGTTCCCGGTCCCGCCCCAGGCGCCGGTGAAACAGTTGCATGACCACGGTTTCCAGAAAGAGAAAGGCCGCCTGTTCAAAAAGGCTGCCGGGGCACTGGTGCGAATCCTCTTCTTGGGCCAGGGTCAGTTTGGTGGTGCCGGGAATGACCAGGGTGAGGTCGGCCAGGTTGCCTATGGCCGAGTTGCGGTGCGCCGTGATAGCCGCGGTGCGGGCCTGCCGGTTGTGGGCCTGTTTCACCAGGCCGCAGGTGTGGCCGGTCTCGCCGGAGCCGGAAATAGCGATGAGCAGGTCCCCGGGTTGGATCCGGGGGGTGATGGTTTCGCCGACATAAAAGACGCTGAACCCCAACTGCATGAGGCGCATGCAGAAGGTGCGGAGCACAAACCCGGAACGGCCGGCCCCGAAACAGAAAATGCGTTGGGCTGTTTCCAGTTCCTGGATAAACGTCTCGGCCTGCGCCGGGGACACACGGGCCAGGACATGCCTGACCTCCCCGACGATCTGGTCCAAGGCCCAGGTAAAATCTCGCTCTTCCGCCACATGGAGGAATCCTGGTTCATGTTGCACGTGCAGCCGGAACATAGCTGTTCTCCTCTGGTGTCTCAGTCCGATAGTTTTCGGATCCAAGCGGTTAGCTGCCAAAGCCTTCGATAATTAGTGTATTTTTAACATAAAGAGATAGGAATGTCAAAGGCGGTCATGGGCCCGAATAAAATAATTCCTACGACAAGGAAGGCTCAGGAAAGCAGATTTTGTTTGAATTTCCCTTATCCATGGGGGACAATAAAGTAAAAGGAAACAGACTGTAAACAGTTTACTAATTTCGGAGGTATCCCGTGGAAAAATATAAGGAACGGAAATGGAGCGGCGAAAAGGGAAAGAAATTCGGGAGGGTGGATGATCCCTACCTGCCCGCCGGGGGCCGCCAGGAAATGGCCGTCTGCCTCACCTGCAAGGCCATATATCAGAACAAACGCTGGTTTTATGACGAGGAGCTGTACCGGCGGCATTTTCAGCAAGAAACCACCCGCCAGGTCACCTGTCCGGGGTGCCAGAAAATCCAGGACCATTACTACGAGGGCGTCCTGACGCTGGAGGGGGAGTTCCTGGCCGGTCACTGGGATGAGATCATGACCCTGCTTCGCCGGGAAGCGGAGCGGGTGGCCCACAAAAATCCCCTGGACCGGGTGATACAGATGGTCCCGGAAGGCAACGATCGGCTCATCGTGGAGACCACCACGGAGAAACTGGCCCAAAGGTTAGGGAAGGCGGTGTATCGGGCTTATAAGGGCGACCTGGATTTCCGCTGGTCCCAGATGAATAAATTCGTGCGGGTGTACTGGTCCCGGTGAGCCCGCACCAAAGCTACCTCGTATTCATCCGGAAACTGAAAACTGAAAACGGCAAAATTATGAGTACTTATATGCAGCTCAAGGTTACGGTCAGTCCGTATTACCAGAACGATTTTAGGGACGCCTTCCCCAACCTGGCCCAACAGTTGGGGTATCTGAAGCCTGACTTGGTGGGGCGAAATCCCTCCTTATACGAGTTGGCGGGGCAATGGGATAAGCTCCTCTATACCTTTGACGGCACGCCGCTGAGGGAGGTGCTGCTGCGCCGGCGGGACAAAATCCAGAAACTTCATAAGAGCATCGAACAGGAGATTGCGGACTGGCGTCTGGCCCAGGCGGATAAGCAGCTTTACGCCCTGGAGGATATCTTTGGGGATATAGAGGCGGAATTGGGCTGATGGCACAAGGCCAGGCACGGGGGTCTGCCTTTAGGAATAATTGACTTTTGCCCCAATATCATTGACAATCGGCTCCGGGGCATTTATATCTTTATAAGCATATTAAGAAACGCCCCGGGAAGCCATTATGCGAGACGACTGCTGCCGCCAGATCACCTATTTGCGCCTCTCCATCACGGACCGCTGCAACCTGCGCTGCTTTTATTGCACGCCGGTGCAGGAGATGGTCAAATTAAGGCACGCCGACATCCTGCGCTACGAGGAGCTCCTGCACCTGGCCCGCCTGGGAATCAAGGCGGGTATGACCAAGATCCGGGTAACCGGCGGGGAGCCCCTCATCAGGTTGGGGGTGGAGTCGTTCCTGGAGGCCCTCAATAACCTGCCGGGCGTCCAGGAAATCTGCCTCACCAGCAACGGGGTGTTGCTGGCGGCCAAGGCCGAGAGTCTCTGGCAGGCGGGCCTGCGCCGTCTCAACATCAGCCTGGATA
>Ga0194125_10008973_pt1 | contig 13980 bp, 5 predicted proteins | sample TA2KigC250mmetaG_FD_148626 | JGI IMG/M metagenome (GOLD analysis project Ga0194125, IMG submission 148626) | Freshwater microbial communities from Lake Tanganyika, Tanzania - TA2015034 Kigoma Deep Cast 250m | ecosystem: Environmental > Aquatic > Freshwater > Lake | place: Tanzania: Lake... | reverse complement strand
TTGATGTACCGCAAGCATTTGTCACTTCACAATAGTATTTACCTGCATCTGCATTTGAAGCATTGAATTTCACAAGTTCATTTGTAGTTGCACCTGAAACTTCTGTTCCATTGAAGAACCACTTATAAGTTGTGAAACCGTCTTCATTTGCATTTACAGTCAAGATGATCTTAGCACCTGATTTTACAGATACTGTTGGCGTGTTAACGACGATACCTGCAATCTTAGAATGTGCGATGGTTGCTGTAGAAGATACTGTACCACAAGCACCTGTTGCTTCTACGGTATAATCACCTGCAGCTGCTGCATCCATGCTTGCAATTTCATAGGTAGATGAAGTTGCACCAGCAATGTTTTGACCATCTTTCTTCCATTGATATGTCATGTTTCCACCGCCTGTTGCTGTAACAGACAATGTTTCTTTTGTACCATCGCAAACTTTTTTGCTTGTCAAACCGGAAGTGATTTGAGTTGCAGCATACAAGCTGAGTTCAACATTTGCTGATGCAGAAATGTTTACACCTGAAGTTGCTGTTGCAACTGCTTTATAAACACCTGCGTCTGCAGGATCTGCATTCTTGATTGTCAAATTATTTGTATGTGCGCCAGCAAATTTAGCACCATCAAATAATTGAACATCACCTCTGTACCAACGGTATTCAAGGTTCATGTTTGGAACTGAAGTGCTTGCATTTACTTTCAATGTTGCATCGCTTGACTGACATGCATCAACTTTCGCTGCAACTGCTGTAGCTGTTGCAGTACCAAGTGTCAATGTAAATGTTTGTGAAGTTGCTTCACCGCAAGAACCGATAACTTTCACGCTATAATTTCCTGCATCAGCAGCTACTACATTTTTAACCGTCAACACTGGTGAATTAGCTCCACCATAACGGCCACTATTGTTGATGATTACGCCATTCTTTGACCACTCATAACGAACTGGTGAAATACCGAAGCTACCGGTTGCTTCTGCAGCTGCAACTTCGAATTTCGCTGTCGAGCCAGCTGAAACAACTTGGCTTACAGGTTCTTTGTCGATTTGAGTTCCTTTGGCAACATAAACGATTGCATCTTGTGTGAATACCGAAGTATCAGAAGATGTTGCACCGCAAGTTGTGCGAATACGGCATGTATAACGACCCGATGCAGAGAAGTCCGCATTGCGAATTGTAAGCACATAATTATTTACGCCTTCAACTGAAGATGCAAATGGATATACTGTATTTACCTTGAGTGCTTCGCCGTCTTTGAACCATTGATATGCAATTGAAGTACCACGCTTTGTAGTGAAGTTCAAAACAAAGTCGCTTCCTTTACATACAACTTGTGAAATAGGCTGTCTGCCGATTTCAACAGGTTGATTTACACCAATTTGACGTTGATATGTTGATTGTGTAAGATCAATACCATTGTACTCTTTTGCACCATCATTCAATGTTGCAACGCATGTATATGTACCAGCGTCATATTCATCGGTATTGAAAATAGTCAAAGTTGAGGTTAATACTCCTGTGAACTTAGGTCCGTTTTGTACTGCACGTGAAGTGGTTGAAGACCATTGATATGAAATCGAACTTGCCGGTGCGAGTATTGGATCAGCCATTGGCAATACATATTGATATGGCTTCATTGAAGAGATAACCGGACCAGATGCTACAATTGATGTAGTGTTAACGCATGTACTGTCGATATTTGGGCCTGAGTATGCGATAACCGGAACCAATTCGTGAGCACCCATCATTGGCGGATTGCGGCGCAATGTACCGTCAATGTCAACATTGGTATTACCACCATTCAGGTTATTGATTGCTTGTGTACCACGAAGGAATCTATTGATATCACCAATATACATATCATTTGGTGCATTCAAGAATGTTGCTCTGCTGTAACGTTGCAATTGATAAGAATTTAGATCTCTTAATGTTAGAGAGTACCAATTGATAGGGTTATTTGCTGTTGACCCTGCATAGAATCCAACATTTGTTCCAATAGAGGGACTTGTGTTTGAACATGTGCTATTACGGATATTGTTGAAATCAGATTCTGTTGGTTGAGCACCTGATGTTATGGTATATGCATAACCATTGTTGGTATTATTGATGATGTTATTATACACCCTTGTACCGGTTGCACTAGCATTCACAACGTTCAATGCAGCACCCAATGTTGTAATTGGAGCATTCACCAATAGTGTATTGAAATAAATATTGGTATTGACAAAATTCTGAGCAGTCAATGCAAATGTTGTGTTTGCAATTCCATTTCCAACCTTGACCATGTTGTTCATCAATTCAGCAGGTGAACTAGAATTTGAATTGGAAGCAAAACGAATACCTGTACCTGTTCTGTTGAAGGAAATCTTATTGCCGATAAATTGACCACCAACTCTATTCAATTCAATATCCAAGGCGGTTACAGGTGTTGGATTAACCGATTGAGTAGTCATGGTATTGGCTCTTACCTGAGCCAATTGAAGATTGCGCATGATGATACCACGACTGTAGAAATTTGTAAGAGTATTATTACGGATTAATGTATTCGAAGAACCATTACCTCCAAAACCACCATCCAACCACATGTGAACATCACCGAAGTTGAATCTATTGCCTGTGAAGAACAAACCGTCTGTAATATGGCCGGCATCTGTCATGAACAAATAATTGTCTGTACCAGGCAATGTTGTATTCACCCCATTGAATGTACAATTATTGAATACAAAATCGCGTGTAAAGTTGGTAGTACTGACATTTGTCAGCCAGAAGAAACGCGCAACAGATGCTGCACCATCAGCTTGGAATGTGATACCATCAAATGTAGTATATACATTACCAACAACTTTGAACATGTAATTGTTTGCACCAGGTCCATTGTTAGGTGCAACAAATACAGCATTACCCGGTTGAGCAGGGTCTACTCGGAATACAACACGCTTGGAAGGTGATGCACCGGGAATACCTTGTACTTGTGCTGTTACCTGACCAAGTTGACCTTGAACGGGTGAAAATGATGTTGGACGAACATTGAATGTTACCGGTCCTAGAATACCACCATAAGTCAAAGCAATTGCCACAGCATTAGGATTATTAAACCAGTTGGTAGGAGTTTGTGTACCACCTACCCAATATTCTCCACCACTCAAAGCAGGACCAACAAATGCATCCAAAATATTGTTGTTTGGATTATTGTCGCCATTGGCAAACTGACCTTTTACTGAAGCTGCATTGACAGAAACCTGAATGCGATATGGTGTCAAAGGATTTGTGATATCAAGATTCGCAACCAATGGAATAATGGCTGAACCGCCACCTGAAATAGGAGTTGCATACGTTGCTGTTACAGGGGGTACAACATTTGAGTTGTCGGAAACGCGTGTAACCGTTGCTGTATATTGACATTCTGTCATTCCGGAAGTACCAAGATTTGCAAGTGTAAATCCAACATTGTATTGACCTTGAGGAACTGGGGAACTGACATTGGAACCATCGCCTGGATTGGTTATAGATACAGCGATAGGAGATGGATCTGAGAGCGGTGGAAGTACTTCAATCATATAATCTTCTACTTCACCATAGTAGCTGTAGCAAGCGTTTTGAGAATTACCTTCCGGTGGGCCAACTGCCTTGAAGCGTGCCTTATACATACCTGGTTGTAAATTGGCTGCTGGAGTAATAGTGAATGTTCTTGCGTTAACAGAACCATCACAGGGCAAACCTGGTGGATTAAACATCTCATTAAACTCGAATTGAAAGTTTTTGTTGAAGTCAATCCAAATATTGAGTGGTATTTCAGGACTGTATTGCCATACTCCAAATGTTTTTGCTTTTACAGTTACAGAATTAGGCATACCGGCAAATAATCTGAAAGGTATATTGGTACCATAATCAGTGTAGCCAGAGCATCCCGAAGGATTCGAGACACTGCCAATTGTAACTTCAGTAAAACTTGCACCATACGGCTGATTGCAAGCATATCCCCAATCTGTGTAGGAGGGATAACACCACTGTGCATTTGCAGAAGGAGTTGCCAAAAGCAAGCCCACTACCGATAATACTGTGGATAAACAGAGGCGCAGAAAATTTCGCATAAGAAACCTCAATTAGAAAAAATATAATTAGATAAGTACTAGTTCTAAGTGCTACGGTCCTATCTATACTGCAACTAAGCAGTGGAAGAACTCAATTTCAAAAATTACGTAATAAGTTATGAACCCAATAAGGGGTCCATGCCAATAAATGCAAATATACACCTATCTGTCAAAAAAAAAAGCAATATATTCACAGATAAACTTAACAATCATTGTTTATGTGGAAATTTTAATAATTTTAGCCATAAATAGATAGTTTTCTGAGAAATTATTGATCTTTTTTTCTGCACTTTTCAGTCATTTTATAGTATTCCATATGTATAGACAATTTATATGTCCTCATTGTATCAATAGATAATTGTTTTTCTTGAACTTCTTTCCATTTTTCCTTGACCATCAATTCAAGGTTCATTTCCGCAATTGAATCACATGATTTGGCAGATTGTTCAGCATCTGAATCTTTCATGCATGAGCACCATTCTCCGGCAATTTTTTTGGTACCGGTAACTGATGAACATGATTGCATCAGGAATATAGAGGAAACAAATAGTATTGAAAAGAGATGATGTGAAATCATTATTTTTTGACGGTTTTAACAATTGTTGAATTATTATACAATGTAACAGAAACAGCGTTTTTGTCCAGAATCAGATAATGTGGTTGTTGGGAATAATATCCCGATCCATGGTAAAACTCAATCAATTGTTTTTTACCGGACTTGTTTTGCACAATTGCATGAGTAACCTTCTCTTTGAAGTCCAATTCAATGAGCCTAGATGATGATGGCAAAGCATATGAGAAAGTGCGAACGGAGTCTTTACATGAACCAACCATCAATACTATTGAATGTTCTGCATGCTGAGGAATAGATATCATTGAACGTGCATCGCCTGGTACAAAAAATCCTGATTGCAATGTGGTAAGTGGCGTAAAACTTCCTTTTCCATCTCCAAGGAGAATTTCACCTATGCCTGCATCGAATCTCCAAGAATCTCTATCAGGACCATAAAAGTTCCCGGCATGAAAAATATCAAGATTTCCATCTTCATTGACATCAACAAGTTGGGTTCCAAAGATTGGCGACGCCTGTGAAATAACAGGTAAAGGCTTAATAGTAAACGGTTTCCTACCATTATTGACCAATATCACACTTTTCCCCATTGCCGCTTTCAAATAATGCGCTTTGTTTAAGATGGAATCTCCCCCAAAAAGTTTATCTAAACTGACGGGAGCGATATCTTCGATATTTAAAAATGATTTTCGCAGGGTTGGAATTTGGTTGATTAAACTACCAATCACTCTTGATGGAAATCGCACGCCTTGTTCATAATAGCTTTGAAGATAGTCGACACTTCCATTTTCATCGAAATCATGACAAAATAACTCAAATGGATGGGCATTTGTTGGTTCCTCATATCTTCTATTTATACCAACATTACCCAATACATAATCCACATCTCCATCATTATCAATATCACCTGCATTTATGCTATTCCACATCCCCGTGGTTGTATCAATTCCATACTCTGCTGATCTATCAAAAAACACATTTTCGGAATTTTCTAATAACAAGATTTTCATCCATTCACCAACCACGATGAGATCTTTATCACCATCATTATCAAAATCTGACCATAATGCAGACTTCACTCTTCCGGGTTGCATCAGCGGATTTGCCAAGAAATTGGTAACATCAGTGAAAGTGCCATTCGTATTCAGTAAAAGATAACTTCGTGGCTCTTTGGAAAATGCACCGGGAACGCTTCTTCCTCCTACAAACAAATCAATGTCACCATCTTTGTCGAAATCAGTTCCTACAACACATGATTTTGCAAATGGCATATCGGGCAGATATCTACGGGTGAACCGACCTTTTCCATCATTGATATAGAATCTGTCTTGCAATAATGATGGTTGTTCAACTGCAAGTTCATTTCCGCCACTTGCAATATAGATATCCAAATCACCATCTAATTCAGCATCAAATAGCAAGATTCCTTGATCTTCAAATAATGAATCGGCATGAAACACTTCTTGCGTTATTGCTTTAGAGAATTTTCCTGATGTGTTTTGTAGAAAGATGGTTGTGGGATAGCCCTGTGGGCCACCAATAACAATATCATGAAGCCCATTTCCATCAAGATCACCGGAAGCAAGTGCCGGACCATTGATGGACAATTGATTAGGTAAGAGTCGTTCATTATAAAAATCATCGAAATCATTTTCTCTATGCAAAAATTTAACTGATCCAGAATCAGCATGCGTAAGGTCGGTGAGTATGGTGGCACTATTGTTTTTACTCTGGGTGACTTCAATTGCATTTGATTGATTGAGCTTTACATGTTGATTGGATTTGACTTTCGTAAGCTTTTGCTGTTTGCCGCCCGGCCATGTAACAACCAGTTCGTCGATCATTGTTTGTGAACCAAGACCGAAATGAGCTATAGGTAGAACTCCGGATGCAAAGCCGCGAGTTGTTGTCAATTCCACAAGCTGCGTTTTATCTCCGGTTTTGATCTGAATTCTCGCACCCAATCCATTCGTGTTTTTTGTATTGCCGATACAACTAACTTTCAGATAATTATTTTTTCCGGCATTCATCATTGTGTTTTCATAGAGAACTGCCGTTGTATCGATATTATTCAAAATCAAGTCAAGATCACCATCATTGTCAAAATCAGCATAAGATGATGAGCATGTATTATATGGTAAATCCATGCCCCATTCATTCGTGACTTTCGAGAATGTGAGATCACCATTGTTCTTGAAAAGATAATTAGGGACGCGTGTTCTTTTTACTTCTCTGATAAGTCTTCCTATATCAAATTCCTCGGCTATCTCCCGCATGTCTCCTTTTGCTTTCGCAGACTCGGACAATTTTTTATACCCTTTGTCGTGTAATTCCTGCATCATCTCATGCGTTACACCTAGTCTTCTTAGATCTTTGTCCATGATGTCCCAATTCAATCCATTGGCTACAAACAAATCTTTATTACCATCCAAATTAAAGTCTGCGAAAAAGACTGTCCATGACCATTCGGTTGCATCCACGCCAGACATTTGAGCGATATCACTGAATCTTCCATTCCCACGATTTAGTTGAAGTGTATTTTGAATGAATTGCGAAGAATCGAATGTAGTGTTGAATGTATTGAAATTGTCGAACTGCGAGTTCAATCTAACATGGGTCTCAGGAAGCATATCGACCGCAATGATATCCAATAGATTATCATTGTTGAAATCAGCAACATCATTTCCCATGCCAAACATTACGGTATGTGGTAATTCATTTCTGGTTTGTCTTATGAACTTTCCTTGCTTGTCATTGATGTACAAAAAATCCTTTTCTTCGAAATCATTTGCTATATATAAATCAGGGTAGCCGTCATTGTTGATATCTGCAGCTGTTGCACTTAAACCAAATGCTTTATGATTTATTCCCGAACTTTCCGTGACATCAGTGAATGTATTATTTCCATTATTCTTCATGAGAATAGGAGTGACCCCTTCATGTTTGAACCCAATAACTGAAAAACCATTATTGACAATCAATACATCCAAATCTCCATCTAAATCGTAGTCGAAAAAGGTTGATTGAATACCATTGCCTATGGTCGCCAATCCAAACTCTTTAGCTTTCTCGGTGAAAAATCCTTTACCATCATTGATATATAATTTATTTGGTTCTTGATTGTATTTGGTGACATATATGTCGAGATCACTGTCTGCGTCTATGTCGATCATCGTAGAACCAAAACTATATCCTGCTGAATCTGTCACTCCTGCTGATTCTGGTGCCGGTTCAAATTTGAGATTTCCTTTATTGATGAATAGTGTATTCTTGCCTAAGAAACTTGTGAGATATATATCAATCAGTCCATCGCCATTGACATCACCAACGGATGTACCCCCGCTCGCAATGGTGAAAAGTCTGCTTTCTTTTTTTAGTTCCGGCGGACCGGGCGTGAGATTCAAAAAATGTATTCCGGATTGGGCAGGATCCACTTCTCTGAACACAGGGATTTGAGCCTTCTCTTTAACATCTTGTTTCTTTTGGCCAAGAGCAGCATAATGCCAGCCCATAATTCCGAAGAGAAACAGAAAAAGAGAGAACATACTTGAAAGTTTTGATAGTTCTTTATGAATGATTAAAAGCATGGTGTTTTAGTTTGTGTTTGGTGAACTTATAATTCAATCTTCGACAAAGATAGAGACAAAGTATGCAAATGCAGGCTTTGAATATTCGGCTTATTCCGTATCAATTGCATCTCCAATAATGGCCGGCGATTGATATTGATGCTTGGTAAAGAGCGAAAAAGGATAATTCGTGGAAATCACTAACCCGCCACCACCTTGCAATACATGTGCATACTCGATTCGCAGTAAAGGCTTGCCGGTTTGCATTGTTCTTCCTTCAGCCAATATCAATATGCCTCCTCCCAATGATGAATTCCATATGCTATTCATGATTGAGATACCGCTATTCCATACTGTTCCAAGATCCGCAAATGCAGAAAATCCAAGTCGCAAGCCGTTTGCGAGATGCATTGCATCCTTAGCGAGTATAACATTGCAGACCATCATATTGTTTCCAACCCTGCCATTCACTGGCAAACTTCTGACGCCTGACTCATTATCCAACACCAATTGCCTAAAATCTGCCCAATTCCACGTTGTTCGAGCATTCATGTTGAGCATCAATGCAAATGTCGGTTGTATCATATATTGAGCCTTAGCTCTTGCTTCCAATGCAGTATTCTTGGCTTTTCCTTGTAGAAGTCCACTTCCGGCTGAAAGCTTTGCATTAAGATATAATGAATTGTTCAATGTCAATTCACTTTGCTCAACAGTGCCTCCAACATAGTAATAAGATTCACCACCGCTCTCTAAAGATGGCAATATTTTTCCTAAAACGGCACTTCCCCATGCTCCAATCGGAATTTCCTCACCATTTATGATTTGAGTTCTATCGGCCAGAGAGCCAAATCCAAGGAGTAATGATTGCGTATTGTCAAAAGCCTGAATTGTTTTGGGCATGCCTCTTTTTGCGTCTCGTATAGAGGCCTTCACACTGAAGTAGAGATTATCTTTTCTTGGTAAAAGCCAGCCGCCCCAGGCTGAATATTCCTGATATTCATGAGAAATGAGTTGTGTTGGGCCTTCAAATAGAAAATCGATTCCTTCACGAGATTGTACCGAGGCTCCAAGAAATATTCCCCCCATGGGATCAGCATTCATCGTGCCTGATGCAGTGAATCCCTGGGTAAACTGATGGTATGTGATTCCAAACCCAAGTGACATAGCGGAATGCATGGCATTATTCCACATTCCTGATAGCCGAATTTCAGGTCCGATGCCATGTTCTGTTCTATTTCTGCACAGAGCTTGCACATCAATCAGTGAACCGGAGATATTCGAAGTTTGATATACTCCACCTATCGAGGCGACTGAGCCCCCGATTTCCATGTGAATACCAGGTCCTTCAATTGGTAATGCAAGTTCATGGTTGATATAAACAGTAACATTCCGAGCATCAATTGTGTCTATCTCGATGCGAACCTTTCTGAACAATCCTGATGATCTCAATGCTTCTTCAGCTTTTTTCCATTCAAACTCACCGGCTTCCTGACCTGGCTTCAAGCCTGAAATCAAGATGATGTATGAGTTATCGGGATATCCGATGGTAGACGTTTTCCAGGAATCAGCAAATGAACCGTAAGCAGGCATTGATTGTTCAACAATGATGCTGTCAATGGTCATTTGGGCATGCACAGATTGCAAGCCCAGCATGCACCAAAAAGTAATCAGAAAAAAGAATCGTTTCTTTGTGTCTCTACACATAGTAGTCTTAAATGGAGCGGAATTCCGTTAAATTGGATTGAAGGTATGATATACCATTCAGATAAGCAATTTGCAAAATTGATCAATGTCTCTATGCTCGGCACTTTTCTTCCATATTTTCTTGCCTTCTTTTGCATCACTGCATCTTTGCCGACTTTGGCTCAAGTTGCCGGTACCAGCAAAGGCAAGGAGTTTTGGCTGACTTTCATTCCGAATATTCATCGCGGAGTTGGAGCTCTACCGGGATCACAGGAAGATCGTGAACGTCGTTCTGATTCACTCTATATTTTCATTGCTGCTGAAGTTCCTACAACAGGCAAAATCACTTATCGCGATATCTTTAATCGACAATATGTAAGAAATTTCACGATTTCAAATCCTTCGCAAATTTATACCTTCAGCGTGATGTGGGACAATTTCGAACTTGTTGGTGTTAATTCAGGGAGCGAATTGCTTCCTGATGGAGGGCAAGCAGAAAAAAGAGCCGTGCAATCATTCAAGGTAGAGACAGACAATGATGTGATGGTCTATGCACTGAATCAAGCATGGACAACCAGTGATGCATTTTTGGTTTTGCCAAGACCGGCTCTGGAACGTGATTATTATGTGATGTCATATCCTTCCGATAATATCATTGATGATAGAACAGGACGTTTATCCGTTGGTAGTACACCTTCACAATTTGCGGTAGTCGCAGTAGAAAACAATACGCGCATTATATTCACTCCAACTGCACCATTCTTATTTGCCGGAAGGAATCCTTCGCCCGTTGTGTTGAATGCAGGTGATGTCTACTTGGTGCAAGCACTTCCTTCAACTTCTTTCAATTATGATTTGACCGGCACCGGTATAAGTGCCGACAAACCAATTGCGGTCTTTGCCGGACATCAACGTGCGCGCATTCCACAGGAGTCGGGTTTTGATTTGAATTCTCGTGATTGTCTTGTTGAACAAATGGTTCCAACAACCAATTATGGAAAAAGTGCTTTTCTCACACCATATCCTTTGCCTCAAGATGCATCACCTATTGGATGGGATGTGTATCGCGTGCTTGCTGCAATTGACAGCACGCCGATTTTTGTGGACTCCGTGCGAGTTGCAACATTGAATGCAGGTCAATTTTTCACAGGAAGGCTCACTAAAGCTGCAGAAGTGTATTCCGATAAACCATTCATGGTTGCGCAGTATAAAAAAACATCATCAACGGGAAATACGGGTCTGGCTAATAGCGATCCACTCATGATGTCAATTCCCCCCTACGAACAATTCCTCAATTCTTATAGATTCATTAGTGCACAAGCAGTACAATTGAATTCGAATAATGAACGTGTAAAGGTCTATAATTTTCAGTATGTGAATGTTGTGGCACCGCAAACTGTGATCGATAAAGTCGTACTCGATGGCGTCACTGTTTCTTCATCACAATTCTCACGTATCGGTGGCACGCGCTTTTTCTATGCGACATTGCCAGTGACTGATGGCGTGCATACCATATCTGCACCCGAACCCATTGGTATTTATGTCTATGGATATGGTCCGGCCAATAGTTATGGCTATATCGGCGGAATGAGTTTCACACTCTTTGATTATCGTCCACCGAATGTAATCTCCCAACAAGAATGTGCGAAGATCAATGGTATGGTCTTTGATTCATCAGCAAGTGATTCGCATATAGCATCCATCACGACCGAATCAGTGAATAATGTACAAGTTATTATTGCACCATTCACCGGTTTGCCGGATTCCGTTTCATTCAATGCCGAATTGATTGACCCCTTTACCGATGGATCATTTATTCTCAATGCAAAAGATTCAGCCGGTTATACTACAAGAAAACAATTCGACATTCCGGGATTTACGGTTCGCGTCAAAGCAGATACGATACCGGTTGCTATACGAAAGGATGGCCCTGTAAAAAGGGAGTTTTGTTTTCCGATCACCATTGCAAATGAAGGACGCTTTCCTCAGACGATCAATTCGATTCGCATAGAAGATGCAGGACTTGTACAGGTGCGTTTGAATAGCACGACTCCGATTACCATTCCTCCCGGTGGATCTGCAGATATTTCCATTTGTGCAATCGGAGATTCGATCGGAGAAAACTCTGCAAAAATCATTCTTGAAAATAGTTGTGCTTCGCGTCATATCGTGAATTTACTTGTTACGACCAATGCAGATCTTACTCCTCCGATAATCAATGTGAATAAAAGTGATTGTGGTTTGCCGGTTACGTTCAATATCAGCGATGAAACGTTGATTGATTCCGGTTTGGACAGTGTTGCCATCATTGAATCTGAAACAATCAATTGCAAAACGGAAATCACAAGAAACGGAGATCGTGCCACAGTGAATATTTCCATCATAGATCAATTCAAGGATGCGAAATATACTCTACTCATCACTGATAAGGCAGGCAATCGAAGAATATTGTCGGATTCCGTTCCCGGTTTAACTATAAGCGTGAAAGACAAACAAGGAAATGTACTTTCTTCATTGGCATTTGATTCAACGGCTCTTGGAGCAACTCGATGTGATTCAATCATCATTGAAAATACGGGACTTTATCCGATTACTTTTTCACAAGTGTACTTGTCTCGCAATCTCGCATTCAGTGTTCCTGTTTCTCAATTACCTTTCAGCATAGCAGCAGGCGAACAAAGATCTCTTGCTATTTGTTATCATCCGCTGATTGCTGCCAATGATATTGATACAATGGAGCGTGATACCATTGGTCTATATTTTGCATGTTCGGAGAAACTAATTCCATTGTCCGGCATTGGCGTGCAATTATTAGGTAAAAACAATACTTCATGCGATGTGATGCTGCGAAGTGAAATTGTGAGTGTACCCGGATTGATTGCCGGACCATATCCTCATCCATTGCATGATCGTGGAACAATGGAAATTGGTATGAGAAAACAGGGTCATGTTAGCATACGTTTGAGAAATGCATTCAATCCCAATATCATAAACATATTGCATGATCAATTCATGATGTCCGGCTTATATTCCATTTCTTTCTCAACAGATCAGCTTTCATCCGGCTTATGGATCATGGAATTGATCATGCCAGAAGGCATCAAAACCATCCCAATCTTGATTAATAAGTAATTCCCTATTTTCGTCAGAGAACATATGCTTAGGGGCATATTGTTCATGGGTGTTTATACAATAGTGAGGTGTCTATGCGAGTGGTGTACACAATAGTGATTTTATGTGGAATGATCTGTTCATCATGTTCTGAACAGGAAAAGAAAGTTGATCGCGGAATTGACTTGAAAAAGTATGAATCGACAATTGATCGTTCTGAAGAATTAGATCGAAAAGAGAGAGAATTACAACAAAAAGAATTGGAATTAAAACAGCAAGCCGAAGGTTTGTCACAAGAACCTATAGCTGAAGCAAACCCGGATGAATATATTCCACCAACAAATCGTCAGCCGAGAAACACATACAGAAATGTTCAAGGTGATTATCCGCATGCATCCACACAATACTTGAATGCGAATGAATTGCGCTATCTTTCCAAACAAGATTTATTGCTCATGCGCAATGAAATCTTCGCTCGTCATGGCTATATCTTCAAACGTGATGATTTATATAATCACTTCATTACAAAACCATGGTATAATCCACGTTTTAAAGATGTTTCACGTTTGCTTTCTCCAATTGAAAAAGCAAATATCAATTTGATAAAAGGATTTGAAGATCTATAAACCTCTTCATTCCACTTGTGATTGAGAGTTGGCCGTTTCTCGACTGCGCTCGAAAACCATGCCGGGGTGAGTCTCTTCGGAACCGCTCGATTTTACTTGAGTCTTATTCCCCTCGGCGAGGGGTGTCAAGCGAAGCGTGACGGGGTGAGTCTCTTCGGAACCGCTCGATTTTACTTGAGTCTTATTCCCCTCAGCGAGGGGTGCCCGAAGGGCGGGGTGGGACTCTTTTTCATTTTCGAATTCATTTACAATTCTTCATGTGGATTTTTACGTCTTTCCCACCCCCGCCTTCGGCGACCCCTCGCCGAGGGGAATTTCACCCGATGTTTCATTCCC
>Ga0194125_10008971_pt1 | contig 13981 bp, 12 predicted proteins | sample TA2KigC250mmetaG_FD_148626 | JGI IMG/M metagenome (GOLD analysis project Ga0194125, IMG submission 148626) | Freshwater microbial communities from Lake Tanganyika, Tanzania - TA2015034 Kigoma Deep Cast 250m | ecosystem: Environmental > Aquatic > Freshwater > Lake | place: Tanzania: Lake... | reverse complement strand
CACAGGCCCGCGGCCTTTTGTCGCCCGCGATGCGGCGGGTGGCCGGATCGAGGCGGACGGTCCGGCCGAGCCGGTAGGAGATATTCCCCAAGTGGCACAACAGGACGCTCTTGTAGCCCTCTTCGATCTCCGCGTTGAGCGGAGCGCTGCCGCGGATGGCGTCGAGGAAGTTCTGGAGGTGCGTCACGTCGCCGCCGCTGCTGGAGCCTTGCCCGATCTGCTTGTCCTTGAGGTCGTAGATCGCATAGCTGCCTCCCGCGATGGTGAGGATGCCCTGGTCGCCGTAGAACGCACAATCGTACTGCGGGTCGAGGGCGGTGCGGCCCCAGCAGCTTCGCGCTTCCCAGGTGATGGTCTTGTCGCCGAAGTCCATGGTGCAGAAGGTCGTGTCCGGCGTCTCCTGGTCGTCCTCGTAGCGGTAGCGCCCGCCTGCGCAGGTCACCTTCTTGGGGAAGTCCACGCCCAGGCCCCAGCGGCAGACGTCGATGGTGTGCACACCGTTGTTGCCCAACTCGGCGGTGCCCCAGTGCCAGAACCAGTGCCAATGGTAGTGCACGATGTTGTCCCGGTAGGGGCGGTCCGGGGCCGGGCCCTGCCATAGCGGCCAGTCGAGCCAGTCCGGGATCGGCGTGGCCTGGCCCCGGCCGATGCTCGGCCGTGACGAGAAGTACCAGCAGCGGGCCTGGTAGAGCTTGCCGATCGCGCCGCTGCGCAGCTTCTGGACCGCTTCGACGGTGACAGGCCAGGTCCGCCGTTGTGTGCCGTGCTGGACCCGGCGATCGTACTTCCGCGCCGCCGCCACGAGCAGTTCCGCCTCGCGGGCATTGTGGCTGCATGGCTTCTCCACGTAGACGTGCTTGCCCGCCTGGCAGGCGAGAATCGCGGCCGGCGCGTGCCAGTGGTCGGGCGTGGCGATGCAGATCGCATCGACCGCCGGGTCGTCGAGAATCCGGCGCAGGTCCGTGACCCCTTGGGGCGGCTGCTTCTGCACTTGGGACACAGACTCGATGGCCTTCTCCACGTTCCTTTTATCCACGTCGCAAACGTACGCCACTTCCGTGTTCGGGCAGCCGGCGAGACACCGCGCCAGGTGCGTGCCCCGCCCATCCGCCCCCCGCTCATCGCGGCTGGTGCCGATCGCGGCGACCACGATCTTGTCGTTCGCGCCGTAAGCCGGGCGCACGCCGGCCATGGCGATCAGTGCCGTCGCCGAGCCGCGGCGCAGAAACTGCCGCCGGCTTACCTCGCGTCGATTCTCCGATCTCATGTTGTCTCCTCTGCTACACGCAGCGTATGTGTCCAGTCTACCGGGTGGCATCGCCAAGGGCTCGGCCCTTGACGATGGCTTAGGCACTTGATGAAAGCTGGGCCCATGCGGGAGAACCATCGTCAAGGCCGGAGGCCTTGGCGATGCCACCCAGGTTCCTTTCTTCTGGGAAGGTGTGTGAGAAGGCGGTTGGCCGTGGCATGGGCTTCCAGCCCATGCATCATCGGCAGGATGCCGATGCCAAAGAGTCCACGGGCAGGATGCCCGTGCCACTTCTCACACACCCTCTCAGAAGGTGCGTGAGAAGCCAGCCTTCTCTGGGTGGCATCGTCAAGCGGAGTCTGGGCTCCCAATCGCGATTCATTGCGATTGGGAACCCTCTTCGGAGCTTGGCGATGGCGGATTTCCCGTGCGCCGGACCATCGCCAAGGCCTACCGGCCTTGAGGCTGCCACCCTTTTCACACACCCTCTGAGACCCATGCTGGACCCCTACTTCCCCGGCGAGACCGGACCGAGGCGGACCTGCGGTTTCGCCGCGTATTCTGCATATCGTTGAGCCACATTGCCCCGTACGGCGTCATGCCGATGGAGGCACAGACGGTACTGCAAACGCAAAGGCCGGTCCGGCTCGATCCGATAGCTTTCTTTCAGGTTGAAGGCCGCACCGGCCCAGCCGTCGTTGCGGCAATGCCAGTACGTCGGATGTCTCGGATTGTCGGGATGATCGAAAATTGCCACGCCACCCCAGCGTGTGGCACCGCCGCCCTCGGCGGTGTTTGGTCCGGGTTCGGGGGCCCCTTCCCAGCCGGGGGCGGCTGGGCCACACGGGCCCGACTGGTCGATCCACGTTGCCTGCTTTTGATGCGCCTCGCGCTCGTTGCGGTCGCCGGCGGAGTTGACGATTTCGCCCCCGCCGTCGAAGACGGTCATGGACTGGGCGACGCGCACCGCCAGGAATCCGAAGTTCGTCTGTCCGAGCATGACAGGCTCCGGACCGGCCGGCGCGAACTCCAGCTCGACATCCACCAGCCGATCGTCCGGCGCGCCGCGATAGAAGGTCCACGTGCGCTTGTCGACCATGGCGGGCTTGATGTCCGGGGCGAGTGCGGCGATCCACCGGGTCTTGTGGATCAGCCGGCAGAAGACCGGCCCATCTTCCAGCAATTCCAGCGAATCGTGCCCGATGAAGCCGCCTTTGCGCTCCGACCAGAAGTCCTGGCCGTTCACGCTGTTGTGGGCGATCCAGAGGGAGTAATGGTGGGCGTGGCTGCCGGTGGGGTCGTGCGGCTTGCCGAACTCGGTCAGGCCGATCCCGTCCGGGCCGTTGACCGGGTACAGAAAGGGACGCCGGATTGCCGGCTCGGACAGGCTGACCGCGCCGGCCCGAGGGCCCACGTGGTACCGTGTGACCAACTGGCGATCCTCCAGGATCTCCAGGCGGCTGTCGAGCGGGTACTGCGGCCGGATCTGCACGCGCGGGAACCAGCGCACCGGGGTGGTGCGGCCGGCGGCGTCAAAGGCCTGCAAGTTCTGCGGCGGAAAGGGCACCTGCAGGAACGAGCCCTGGCGCAGCACCCCGAAATCCAACCGGTACCGGCAGACGCCCCGGACCAGTGGGTCGGCCATCCAACCGAGCCAACCGGCCACGCGGAACTCCTTCGGCACCCCCTCCGGACGGTACTCGCCCAGGTAGCTGATGGCCGAAGGTGTCCCCGGGAGCAGCGGCCGCTCTTTGAGCCGAGGCTGCGGCAGGGGGCTGAACTGCACCGGGACCTCGGACGCGGCGGCACCGGACGACAACTGGAACAGCCGCAGCGACTTGGCATCGACTGTCCCCTCGATGCCGGCCTCCCGCAGCGTTTGCGAGAGGTCGATGAACGTCGAGACCGGCACGTTGCGGGCGTCCTCGGGAAGGCCGCGCACTTCGATCGCCAGCGAGAGCCAATCGTGGGTCGGCGTGTCTGGAGCGGCCGGGGACAGTGGCACGAGTGCCAGGCACAAGGTCACGCTCGCGAGAAGGGGGCGACGATAGCTCATGGGCACGACTCCGACAGGACTCACTTCGCCAGCTCCGGCAGGGACTTTTCCGTGAACTTGATGATCTCGTTCATCATGCGGACCGCCTCGCAGGGGTACTTGCCGACCGCGGTCTCGGCCGAGAGCATGACGAAGTCGGTGCCGTCGATGATCGCGTTGGCCACGTCGGTGACCTCGGCCCGGGTGGGCCGGGTGCTCGCGGTCATGTGTTCGAGCATCTGGGTCGCCGTGATGACGAACTTGCCGGCGGCATTGCATTTCCGGATGATCTTCTTCTGGACGAGGGGGACTTCATAGATCGGAATCGCCACGCCCATGTCGCCCCGGGCGATCATGATGCCGTCGGCGGCGGCGATGATCTCGTCGATCTTCTGGATGGCCTGGCGGCTCTCGACCTTGGCCACGATCCGGCAGGCGGGCAGGTGGGGTTTGACAAGCGCGGCCGCCTCCAGGACATCCTGGGCATTCCTCACGAACGACAGGGCAATGTAATCGACCCCTTGCTGCAACCCGAACTGGATGTCCCGCTTGTCCTTTTCCGTCATGGCCGTGAAGGTCAGGCGGGCGCCGGGCATGTTGATGCCCTTGCGCTCCTTGAGGACGCCGCCCTCGATCACGGTGGCCCGGATACTGTGGCTGTGGACATCTTCGGCCCGCAGGGCGAGATTGCCGTCGTCGAGGTAGATCATCTGGCCGGGCCTGATCCGGTGCAGGTCGCCCGCGTAGTCGAAGGGGATGGTCCTGGGTCCATGCGCCTGCGGGTCGTTCGCCAGCCAGACGGTGGACCGGTTCGTCAGGACCCGGGTCTTCTCGCCGTCGAAGCGCCCGACGCGGATGCGGAAGCCTTCGAGGTCCTGCATGATGCGGATGCGGCGGCGGTACTTCTGGTTGATCCGCCGGATGAGGCTCACCGATTCCAGGTGCTGCTCGTGGGTACCATGGGAAAAGTTCAGCCGGACCACGTCCAGTCCGGCGGCGGTCATCTTGCGCAATATGGTGTAGTTGTTGCTGGCCGGTCCCAGCGTGGCCACGATCTTCGTTCTCGGCATCAGACGAACTCCTCAGTCGATACCCGATTGCTTCATATGCACCCGGGGCAGGATACCACGCGATGTTCCGCATGTCCACGCCATGAATGCGAAGCCGTAGTACCGCGCTTCACAAGTACCGCGACTGTGGGTGAGGTTGCTTCGTCGCTGCGCCCCTCGCAATGACATGATTGCCGCGCTCGGCGAGCCTCGCTCGCAATGACATGGGGCGCCCCAGTATGTCATTGCGAGGAGCTTCAGCGACGAAGCAATCTCTACTCTATCGTCTCAAAACTTGCGATATGCCGTAGCAGGTGCGTACCGCGCACCGTCCGGCACGGCGTCCATGCCAATCTGGTGAATAGCCGTCCGGCGGCGGTGCGGTCTGTTTCGTGGGTTCGGAGTTCCGCCTTCAGGCGGGTCTGAAGCTCTTCCGGCGCAGCCGGCTCCATTTTCTGTAAACACGGAAGGGAAAGTGGAGGTAGGACTGTCTTGACCCGCGCAAACGCGGAACTCCGAACACCCGCGTAAACGCGGGACTCCAAGCTTGACACGGGAAGCTCCATCCCTGAGACTTCCAGCCTGGGTGGGAAAAGCAGAATGTCCCCTTTTCCCGCGATGTCCTTGGAGCCCTGACAGGTAAGGAGAACAGATCGGATGGCTGCAAAACGAATCCAGTCGATCGCCGTGATGACCGGCGGGGGCGATTGTCCCGGGCTGAACGCCGTGATCCGGGCCGTGGTCAAGACGGCCATCAACAAGTACCGGCTGAACGTCTGGGGCGTCCGCGACGGCTACCTGGGCCTGATCGAGAACCGGATGGAGCGGCTGGCCTATAACGATGTCAGCAACATTCTGACGGTCGGCGGCACGATCCTGGGGACGAGCAACACCGCCAATCCGTTCCGGTTCGCCGTCCAGAGCGGTCCCCGGATGCAGTACAAGGATGTCTCGGATCGTTGCGTCCGGGTGCTCGCCGAGGGGGGGATCGACGCCCTCATCTGCATCGGGGGCGACGGCACCATGGCGACGGCAGCCGAGTTCGCAAAAAAGGGCCTCACCGTCATGGGGGTGCCCAAGACTATCGACAACGACCTGTACGGGACGGATGTCACGTTCGGCTTCCATACGGCCGTCACGACCGCGACCGAGGCGATCGACAAGGTCCACACCACGGCCAGCTCGCACCATCGCATCATGATCGTGGAGGTGATGGGCCGGTACGCGGGCTGGATCGCCCTGTACGCCGGCGTTGCCGGCGGGGCCGATGTCATCCTCATCCCGGAGATCCCCTACGAGCCCCAGGCGATCTGCGACTACGTCCTGGAGCGGTCCCGCCGGGGCAAGCGGTTCAGCATCGTGGTGGCCGCCGAGGGGGCCCGGGCGAAGGATGGGCAGATGGTCGTCAGCAAGCGGATCGCCGGCAGCCCGGACCCGATTCGCCTGGGCGGTATCGGACCTGTCCTGGCCGATCAGATCGCCGAATGCACCGGCCTGGAGTGCCGGGCGGTGATCCTCGGCCACGTCCAGCGGGGCGGCACTCCCACGCCCTACGATCGGACATTAGCGACGAACTTTGGCCACACGGCCATCGAACTGCTCATGAAGGGCCAGAAAGACCACCTGGTAGTACTGAAAGACGGCCGGTTATCCAGCATCCCGCTGCGGCGGGTGGCCGGGCGGATCAAGACGGTCCCGCACAATCACGAGATGATCCGGGCCGCCCGCGCCGTCAACACCAGCTTCGGCATATAGAACGCCTACGGAATGGAATAGTGGAATAGTGGAATAGTGGGAAGAGCGCCGGCGGCCACCCACCATTCCAGTATTCCATCATTCCAACATTCCATCATTCCCGTCCCTCCCATCCCGCATTGTGGTATTTGCTGGTAATCTCAATCCAGCAAGCGAATTTTCTGCGGGTCTGCTTAAGGGCTCCCGGGGTTCTGTCGATGAAGGCGGCAGGGAAAGTGGGAAGTGTGAAGTTTGAAGGGTAAAGTTTGAAGTGGAAACTGGGAAGGGAACCGAGAACCCGCGTGGTCCCTTTCTGTACTTCAAACTGCAAACATCACACTTCTAACTTCCCCAGAGTGGAGATCCAGACCATGCAGTGCAATCCAGGCGATCAATTCCGGTTCGACCTCACGGAGGAACAGAAACGGCTGTGCGACTGGGTCGCGCAGCAGGCCCGGACGGAGGTGGGCTGCCCCGCGCGCCTGTCGGCGTTCGGGGTCCCGGTCCGGCAGATTCGCTACCGGGACGCGACGGCCGCCCTGGACCTGCACGAGGAGCAGCTTACGCGCATGTTGAGGGGTATGCGTGAGCGGTTGGACGAGATTCACGCCATGGTCGAGGCTCCCATCGTGAACACGCAGACGCCGTACTTCGAAGTCCCGGTCCATGCGCCCCACATCTGGGAGAAGTATCGCCGGGCCGAACAGGAAGTGGAAGATCAAGTGCCTGTGGAGAGTCGCCAGTTGGAGCTGGTGCAAGGCTGAGAGGGTACCGGAACGTCGCCCGTCGCTGGTCGCTCGTCGCTTGCGAGGGACGAGAGACGAGCGACCAGTGACGAAGAGAGGGTCAGGATGAACTGCACGAAGACCAAACCCGGTCTGCTGGAGGAGCAGCCGATTCGTTGTTACCGCGTCTGGATGAAGCCGAAAGCGGTGAAGAAGACCGACCGGCGCGGCCACACACTTCTGGGGCAATTTCTGCTCGGAGCCAAGAGCGGCAAGTAGGGGCGAATCCTCTACTGGTCCCGAGGGTCCGGCATCTCGTACGCGCCCACGTCGAAGGGCGGCCGGCGCACCGCGCCGCGGAAATCCAGCGGCGGCGCCAGGTCCGGATCCGCCCGACCCACCAGGACGGAAGCCGGTTTGGGCCGGTAGTCGCGTTCGGCCGGATCGGCGAACACCTGCAACGGATCGCCGCCATCCACGAAGCGGCTCCCATCGAGAGCCGCGCCCTCCAACCGGCCCCAAACGTGATTGGCGCTGAACCGTTGCGCGTCGATGCCGGCGGCGTCCACCGCCGTTGATCCGGGACAGTAGACGGCGTTGTTGCCGAAGACCATATCTGTCGCCTTGGACCAGCGAATCCGTACGCCCACGCGCTGATTCACGATGGTGTTGTTCACGATCCGCACGTTCCGCACGTGCGGCACCGCCACGTGGGGGGCGGCGGTAATCCCGGCGACGGTGCAGTTGAAGATCACGTTGTTTCTCACGACCGCGTCGGAGACCACCTGAATTCCCTCGCCGGCATTCCAGATCCGGTTGCCCTCGACGATATTGACCGCCGGTCCGCCGCCGTAGACGAAGATCCCCGGAAAGTGCCGGGCCAAGTTCGTGTCGTGGATCACATTGTGGCGGACGATGTTGTTGGAGGAGCCGTACTTGATCTCGATCCCGTCGCTGCCGCCCTCGCTCGTGCCGCGCAGATGGTGGATGTAATTGCCCTCGATGAGGCTGTTGGTCGTGACACACGAGCCGCTGTGGCAGCCGATGTACATGCCTTCGCCCTCGGTGGGACCGGTGTCGCTCAGGCCGGTGTGGTGGATGTGATTGTTCCGGATGATGAAGGCGTCGCAGTTGCCGCTGTTCATCGTGAGGGCGTTGTTGCCGGTCTGGGCGATCTCGCAGTCTTCGAAGGTGATGTGATGGCCGCGAATGAAGCGCACACCGGAGCTGCCGCCGCGGAACCGCAGCCCGCGGATCACCATATGGCAGCAATCGACGAATTCGATGTTGTTATGCCGGCGGCCGCCGGCGGGGCGGGTCAGCACCGGCTCCTGATCCTTCGCCGCTCGGATCACGATGGGCCGCTCGGGCGTCCCCTGGACCGTGACCGCGCGACGGCCGGTCTGCGAGTACGTCCCGCCGCTCAGGACCAGCTCGTCGCCCGGCTTCAGGGAATTGGCGATCCGCTCGAATTCCTCGTCTTCCTGTGCCGTCGTCGGCTGAATCTCGTAGACCGCCCCCAGACCAATCGGGGCACCAAGCAGGCAAGACCACAACACGACCCATCGGATGCTCATCGCGCGCTCCTAATCTAATACCACAACGCTACGATTTGTCCCTCGGTTTGACATAAGCTACGCTAGAACAGGAGGTTATGAAAATGTCACCCCGTAGCCTTATTGGCGTTAAGGCGCCGAAGTGACATTCCCGTATCTCATTGTTTCATAATGACTTACGACTACTGCGGTCCCACAAGATAGCGTTGTAGTACTAAGATCTTAAGATATAATAGAAGAGAAGAAGGGGCAAGGCGGAATTTTGAAAAATGGAAGTTGGGCTTATTATCCTTCTTGGAAATCCGCCATCGGTAAGGCCTGCGCAAAGCCTACGGCCTTGCCGCTGCCACCCGTGGGTGCCACCAAGCCCCTGGGCAAGATGCTTGTGCCACTCTTCATACACGTTCTCAGTTCTCGGGTTTGGCTCCCGGGCGGCGTGGCGGGTAGAATGGCGCCCATGACAGAGAGAACGTGGCAATCGCCTTTTCGCCCGCGGGGGATGGTGCTGACCCTGTTGGCTACCGTGTGCGTGCTCGGCCTGACGCACATTCCGCAGAGTTCCGTGCCGCGCGTGTTTCAGGTCAACGGCCTGGACAAGCTCCAACACGTGGTGGCCTACGGTCTGATCGCCGGACTGTTTCTCCGTTCGCTCCGGACGCCGGCGCATCCGGCGGTGCTGGTGCTCGGGTTCGTGGTGCTGGCGGCGATCGGGGCCCTCGATGAGTTGACGCAGCCCTGGGTCAATCGCACGGCCAGTGTCCTGGATTACCTCAGCGATCTGGCCGGGGTGGCCATCGCCTATCTCGTCTTTTCCATGCGTGCGATATCGGCCCGGAAGGCGGCATGGCAGCGCGGACAAAGCGACTGACCCGAGTCGATCCGGTGGAGGCAGGTCATCGCGATGCCCGTGGCGCCGCAGCAATCGCAGACGCCGGTGGGGGGGGCCGCCGGCGTCCCTTCGTACCTGACGGGAGACGCGGGACCTTCTCCTCTTTCCGCACGCTCTTGCCCGGCAGGCTCGTCCGGCGCGGAAGAAGGATGCCCCCTTTTCCCCGGCTGGGGCTCGAAGTACAGGTTGATGACGTTGCTGGTGGTCGGTGGTCCCGGCAGCGGCACCATGTGAATGGCGCCGGCGTCGGTACGCGGCTCGATCTGCCCGCCGGCGGCTCGTGCAGGTTCGCTCCCGGCGCCGGGGGCCGGGGCGGGCGCCGCGACTGGCGCGGCCGGGGTAGGCTCGGCGGCTGTTCTCTCCGGTCCACCCGGCTCACCGGGTTCCTGTTGTTCCCCGGGTCCGTCCTGCAGTTGCTTCTGTGCCAGCTTCGCCTCGGCCTCGGCTCTGGCCTGGGCCTCCTCCTCGATCTTGGCGTTCGCGGTCTCCACGATCTCGGTGAAATGACGGACCTTGTCCAGGAACTGCGCTTTGAGTCTCTCGATCTTCTCCGTGCTCTCCAACTTGGTTTGCCGGGCCGCGTTCTCGGCCACGGCGCGCTCCCACATCTCGAACGCAAGGCCTTCGGCCGCGGCGCGGTCTTCAGTGGCGGCCTTCGCTCCTTCGGCCTTCAACGGCCGGGCCTTGGCCTTGTCCTCGCCCGGCAGTTGCACCCGCCACCACCAGCGGCCCGCCCGCTGATAGAGCACGCCCGGCGGCGAAATCCTGAGGACCTGGTCCGACTCCTGCGCGTGGGACGGTGCGGACGCCGCGTTCGGCTCCTCGGGCCCGCGAAGTCCCCTCTGCTTATCCTGTCCCCCAAGTTCACTGGGCGAGACTTTGGAATCGGGTTTGCTCGCGCCTTTTCGCGTGGCGCGGGTCTTGCGCGGCCGCGTCCTTCTCTTGGCAGCGTTCTTGCCCTCTTCACCGTTCTTCGTTTTCTTGCGTCGTTGGGCCACGGTAGAATCAGTTGCGCCGGGTCTCCGCACGCGTCCGCGCGGGCCGGGGTCCTTCAAATTCGGTTTCATCGTACGCTTGGGACTCGTGTTCCGCAAGCGTCGGTTGCTCCACGATCCACGGTGTCACGAACACGATCAGCTCGCTGTTGATCGTCTGCTCGCCCTTGAACCGGAACAGCGCCCCCGCCAGCGGCAGATCGCCCAGCAGAGGCACCTTGTTGATCTGCTTGGTCACTTCCTTTTTCCGCAGTCCGCCCATGACGATCGTCTGGCCGTTCTTGACGATCAAGGTCGTATTCGTTTCGCGCCGATCCACGACGGGCTGGGCGAACGGCTGGCCACTGGCGCCGGCGACCTGGACCTGGCCGGTGACGACGCTGAACACGGGCCGCAGTTGCAGCCGGATCATCTCGTCGCGCGCCGCCAGATGAGCGGTCACATGGAGCTCCACCCCGACCTCGCGGAACGCGGTCGTGCCGATGCTGCCGCCCAGGGCGGATTCCGTCAGCTCCTGGTAGGGGATCTCCGAGATGATCTTCATGGTGGCGGTCGCGTTGTTCAGGACGAGGACCCGGGGGTTGGCCAGCAGCTTGGCGTTGATCTTCTCGTTCTGCGCCCGCAGCAGGACGTCGATATCGAGATCCGAGGTCAGCCAGCCGAACCGCAGCCCGGCCGCGGTGCTGCCGGCCTTGGACGTGGCGCCGCTAAACTGGCCGATGGTGAACGGGTCCGTCTGCTGGTCCGGCTCGCCGCCGGTGAAGATCGACCTCGTCCCTCCCGGCTCGAACGTCGTTCTCGTGCCGGCCGACCATTGCACGCCCAGGTCGAAATTGTCCTTGCTCGTGATGTCGTAGATGCGGGCCTCGACGAGGATCTGGGGCGTCATCCGGTCGATTTGGCGGATGAGCTCGCTGATGTCTTTGACCTTCGATTCCTTGTCCGTCACGAGGACGCGGCTGGTCCCGCGGACGTGGGAGACCGAGCCGGACTCCGATTTGAACTTCTCCAGCGAGCGGACGACGTCGTTGACGTCGGCGTAGGTGATCTCGAAGATCTGCGTGGCCTGCCGTTCGGGCACCTGCGGCATCTCGTCCCGCGCCAGGACTTTGACGATGTTGTGGCCCACGACGTAGTCGTACCCGTGCACCTCGAGGATGCTGCGCAGGGCCTCTTCGAGCGCGACGTTCGTCAGCTTCACCGTGGTCTCGCCCTTGACGTTCGGGCTGGCCACCACGTCCACGTCCGCCTGCTCGGCGACGATCCGGATCACGTCTTCGATGGGCGTCTTGCGGAAGTCGACGCTGATCTTCTTCTGCAGTCGCTCCCGCAGCGGAGTCTGTTCCACCGCCGCCAGTGACGATCCGCCCGCGTAGAGGGATGCGCCGAGGAGCGCCCACACCGCCCAGACCGCGGTCGCCGGTCCGGGCCGTCCCGTGTCAGGTTGTCTTGTCGTATGGCATTTCATCGTCAATCTCACTCTCCGTTCTGGCGGCCGCCGCTCAGCGGTTGACGGCCTGTTTCCATCGGCGGCCGTTCCTCTCGAATTGGACGCCGTCCGTGTCAATCTTCTCCACCGTGGCGCCGAGTATCTGCTGGCCCTCGCGGACGACCTGGGTGCCGATGATGGCCGTGGGCCGATCGTCGCTGTACAGGATTCCCGTCACCATCAGATCCACCGGCGGCTCCGTCGAACGGGCGGTTGGTTCGGCGTTCTCCCCGGCCACCGCCGCCGCGGGTGTCGGACGCATGGGGTCGCGGCCCCGGGGCTCGTAGGGGGCGGGAACGGTCCACGCGATGTCAAGATCGGTCACGATCGGGCGAGCGGCTTTCACCGGCGGGGCGACCGCCGCCGGGGCGGTGGCGCGGGCGCTCAGAGGATTCTTCACCAAGGCCACCAGCACAACCACCAAAACCGGAATCAGTGCCAGCATCAGCTTCTGCCGGCCCCCGGCGGCCTTTTCTTTCCGCGCATACGAGCGCAGCGCCGGTTTTGCTTTGACCGCATGCACGTTGCCGGCGTCGCTGGGAAGGTCGGGGAGATCCGCCGCGGGGATTTGCCAGAGCGGCCTTGCCTTCTCCGACGCGTCGGCGTCATCCCGCGCCCCGGGGTGGTCTGGGGTCACGAGCGGCGGTGGCTCCTCGGTCTCGTCCTGGTCCCTGTCGTCCGCCGGCGGCGCCGGTTCGTGCGGCGCGTTCGCGCCGGGTTCGAGAAGCTTGGCCAGATACCACGCCAACGGACTGTCGCAGGGCTCTTCGGGCTTCAGTTCCCCGGCGAGATCCGCCGCGTCCGGGGCTTCGGTCTTGTCTTCTTCCACGCGATGATGACTGGCAACGCCGATCATTGCATGCCCCCTGTCAGCCCGGGGGGCTTCTCCACCAGGACCGCCAGTTCCATGCGGGCCTGCGGCTCTGTATGTTGTTCCATGGGGCGATTGATTGCGAATGTTTCCACGAAAAGCACGGGGTGGTGGCGTTCCAAAGTGTTCAGAAAGGCCGCGAAACGCCAGAAGCCCGCGGAAAAAGCCAAGTCCACGTGTTTCTGTCCTACGTGCTCCAGATGGGGCAGGGTGTCCGAGCCACTCCTGTGGGCCGGTCGCATTCCAAAGGACCCCAGCTTGGCTTCATTCGCCAACTCGCCGATCTTGAAGGCCAGATCGGGAGCCTCCGCGAGACTCACCACGAACTGGCCGATGCGGCGCTGCAGGCTCTCGACCTCCGCGGCGAGATGGCCCTGATTCTTTTCTTTCGCCGCCTGCAGGGCTCGAGCGTGCTGCTCCTTGTAGTGGGCGACTTTCGCTTCCAGCCCTTTCTTGTGGTCCAGTTGCGGGCGCAGAAGCAGGGCGTAGCAGACCGTGGCTCCCAGGAAGCAGGGACCCCAGATGACGGCCAGGACCAGAAGATATCGGTTTCGAATGCTCATGATCGTCCGTTCTCAGTTGCTATGGGATCGTCGGCTTGCAGACACAGTGGAGCTCGTAGAGCACGGCCTCCCGGTTGTCCAGAAGCATGGCGTTCTGGGAGACGGTGATCGTATCGAGCATCGGCCCCATGGTCGGCGAGCACCGCAGGCTGTCCTGGAGCTTCCGCACCGCCTCGGACGAGCTTTCCTTGTCGGTTCCGCAGACGCCGATTCTCAACTCCCATACCGGGACGTTGGCTTCGACATTGCGGGCTGGGGCGTCCCGGGCGGGGACCCTGTAACGCACCGTGTTGCGTCGGGCCTCCAGCTTTGTGAGCACCAGAGTCTCCGACAGATTCTCGCCGAGGTAGGTCAGTATCGGCGACCACTGGGTGCGCCCGTCGAGGGCGGCTTTGACATCCGACAAGCAGGAGAAGGCCTTGGCCTTCTCTCGTTCCAGTGCTTCCTTCTTCTGGACGGCGCCTGCCAGACCCTCGATGGCCGTCGCGAGTTTGCGCGCCTGCTGGCTTTGGATGGCGATGACGACCTGGCCGTCCAGGTATACACTCGTCGCCCCGACGCCGACCAGGAAGGGGACCACGACGATCAGGCAGGCGAAGGCAATGCCGCCCGGTTGGCTCCGAATCGGGACTCCTTCTCCCTTGAGCAGATCGATGATGTACTTGGTGTCCGTCATGCATGCCTCAGGGCCAAACCGGCGGCCACCGCCAGGGAAGAGCCCTCCTCTTGCGCCTGGTGGCCGGGGGAGGGCGGATGGAGGTCGATGGGACTCTGGCCTCCGTCCTGTGCCAGGGGATTCCACCGTTCCACCTCGATGTTCAATCTT
>Ga0194125_10008970_pt1 | contig 13982 bp, 14 predicted proteins | sample TA2KigC250mmetaG_FD_148626 | JGI IMG/M metagenome (GOLD analysis project Ga0194125, IMG submission 148626) | Freshwater microbial communities from Lake Tanganyika, Tanzania - TA2015034 Kigoma Deep Cast 250m | ecosystem: Environmental > Aquatic > Freshwater > Lake | place: Tanzania: Lake... | reverse complement strand
TGGTCACGTCGCCGTGGAACACCTTGGCGCCGGCCTGCAGGTCGAGGTCGAGGACGTAGGCGATGTTCGACACCTGCTCGGCCCGGCGGCGGGCCTCCTCGAGAGTCAGGCGGTCGCGAGGGGCGACGGTGGGCTCCATGCCGGCTCCTTTGGGGGCGAGATGGGACGGCCTCCGGGTCCGCCCGCCGGGAGGGTAGTGGCTGCGCCGGGCAGTGGGAGGAGGCGCACCCGGGGCCCGGCGCCCCCTCAGCCCTCCTCGAACAGGTCCTGCAGGATGGACCGGACCGTGTCGGGCAAGCCCTCGTCCAGCGATCGCGGGGCGAAGCCGAGTTCGGCCCGCGCCTTGGCGTCGCGACCCAACAGGGTGGTGCCCGCCCCCAGCCGCAGTGTCTCGGCGGCGCCGCGCAGCGGGGGCAGGGCGAAACCGAGGCCCTGTGCTCCCCAGGCGATGGGGCGCAGCGCCCACCAGGGCAGGGGAAGGGGGGGATGCCGCCTCCCCGCCAGGCGACCCGCCCGTCGCAGGACATCCCGCAGGGGATGCGCCGGGCCGCCGAGAATGTAGGTCTCCCCCGGGCGGCCCCGCTCCATGGCGGCCAGCAAGCCGGCGGCCACGTCCTCGACGTGGGCGAAGCAGAAAGCGGTGCGGGTGGGGGCCGCCGGCAGCCGCCCCCGCAGGTGCGCGCCGATGGCCCCGGCCAGGTCGCCGCGGTCGCCCGGGCCGTACACCGCTCCCGGCATGGCGATCATCAGAGGAAGCCCCTGGCGCATCATCGGGACCGCCACCTCGTAGTGGGCCTGCCACTTGGTGCGCTGGTAGAGCGAGGGCAGGCGCCCGTGGTGGTGGTACGACTCGTCCACCACCCGGCCTTTCGTGTCGCCGTTCACCGCCAGGCTGCTGGTGTGGACCCCCTTGGGCACATGCAGTTCCCGCATCACCTGCAGCACGTGACGGGTGCCGGCCACGTTCACCGCCTCCGCCCGCCGCCGGTTGCGGGAGCCGACCCACACCACCGCCGCCAGGTGGAAGACCCCGTCGGCACGGCGCATCGCCCGGCGCACCGACTCCTTGTCGAGGACGTCGCCGATGAAAGGGCGCACCCCGTGGCGCGCCAGCGCCCGGGCCTGCTCCGGGGTGCGCACCAGCGCGCTGACCACGTGGCCGTCGGCCAGGAGGCGGGCGGTCAGGTAGCCGCCGATGAAGCCGGTGGCGCCGGTGACGACGTAGTGCATCGGCGCGGCATGCTATCGGGCGGGAGCGGCAGTGGTCAGGCGGCCCGCGGAGCGCGCTGCCCGGAGGTCGATGCCATCCAAGATGCTGCCGCCCCGTACCCGGCCCGACGAACCCACTCGCGCTCCCGGCGGCGAGCGGCCCGATCCTGCATCCGGCGGATCCATCTCGCTCGTCTTTGGTAGGCCAGCATCTCTCCTCCTGCATCGGTTGGACGCTGGAGAACGATGAGAGGTTTCCGCGAGATCTCCCGCCGGACCGCTTCTCCTCCCGCCCCAGCGGGAGGGGGCCGAGGGAAGGAGCGAAGAGCGCGCGTAAGGTCCAGTCGCGCCCTCAGCAACCCCCTCCGGCGGCTCCCAGAACCTCGCCGCCACCTCCCCCGTCCCCACGGGGGAGAGAAAGGGATTCTCCCCCTCCCGCCCCAGCGGGAGGGGGCTGGGGGGAGGGAAGCGAAGGGCGCGGCGGAGTCCTGCTTGCCGGGCTTCCCCCTCCGGCCCTTCGGCCCCCGCGGCCGCGACGACTCAGAGCAATTCCCGCAGCATCGCGGGGTCCAGCCGATCCACCAACCCGGCGCCCGCAGCCAGCAGGCGCCCCACCTCGGTGGGGATCCGGGCCACGCCGATCACCCGCATCCCCGCCGCCACCGCGGCCGTCGCCCCAAGGCCGGTGTCCTCGACGGCCAGGCAGTCGGCCGCCCGCACCCCCAGCCGGTCGGCGGCGGCCAGGTAGACGTCGGGAGCCGGCTTGTTGCGCTCCACCTCGTCGCCGGAGACGGTGACGGCGAAGTAGCGCCCCAGCCCGCTGCGCGCCAGCGTCAGATCGAGGCGATCACGCCGGCTGCTGGAAGCCACCGCCAGGGGCACTCCGTCGAAAGCCAGCGCAGTCACGCACTCCGCCGCGTCGGGGAACACCCGCAGGCCCCGGTCGAAGGAGGCCGCCAGCGCCTCCAGGACCTCGGGCGCCAGGGCCTCGGGAGGCGGCAGCGGCCGCGCGGGACTCAGTGCCGCCAGGCGCGCGTAGGTGGCGGCGTAGCCCAGCCCGGTGCAGGTGGCCACGTCGGCCGGGGTGACCCGGTGGCCGTAGCGCCCCAGGGCGGCCGCCCAGGCGACGGCCGAGTGGGGCTCCGAGTCGACCAGCACCCCGTCGCAGTCGAAGACCACCGCCCGGGCCATCATCGGCCGCCCGGCGAGGTGGACCGCCTCATCCGGCCGCCCGCCGGACGGCTTCGCTCACCCGCCGCGGGTCGGCCTTCCCCCCGGTGACCTGCATCACCTTCCCCACCAGGAAGCCGATGAGCCGCTGTTCCCCGGCGCGGAGGCGCTCCACCTCGGCCGGGTGAGCGGCGAGCACCTCCGCCACCGCGGCCTCGAGCACCGTCTCGTCGGAGATCTGGATCAGGTCGCGCCGGGCGGCCACCTCCGCCGGCGTCCCCTCCCCTTCGAGCACCCCCGCGAGCACCTCCTTGGCGGCGGTGGCCGACAGGCGCCCCGCCGCCACCAGGCCGTGCAGTTCCCCCAGATGGGCCCCGGTCAGGGGAGCATCGGCCAGGGTGATCCCGAGACGGCGCAGGTGGGCGGTGACCTCCCCGGTGAGCCAGTTGGCCCCCTGTCGCGGATCCGCTCCCGCGGCGACGGCGGCGTCGAGCAAGGGCCCGTAGCCGTCGCCCTCCGCCACCAGGCGGGCGGCGCCGGCATCGAGGCCCAGGGCGGCGTAGCGGGCCCGTCGCTGCGCCGGCAGTTCGGGAAGCGCCTCCCGCAGTCGGTCGAGCAGGGCAGCCTCCAGCGCTACCGGGACCAGGTCGGGCTCGGGGAAGTAGCGGTAGTCGCTGGACTCCTCTTTGCTGCGCCCCGCCCGGGTGCAGCCCGCGGCTTCATCCCAGTGGCGGGTCTCCTGCTCCACCTCCCCGCCAGCGGAGAGCAGGCCCGTCTGGCGCTCCGCCTCGAAGTCCAGCGCCCGCTGCAAGGAGCGCAGCGAGTTCATGTTCTTGATCTCGACCTTGGTGCCCAGGCCCGAGCCGCCTTCGGGACGCACCGACACGTTGGCGTCGAAGCGCATCTGGCCCTCCTCCAAGCGGGCCTCCGAGATGCCGAGGGCCAGGATCACCGCCCGCAGTTCGGCGGCGAAGGCGCGCGCCTCCTCGGGGCTGCGCAGGTCGGGCTCGCTGACCACCTCCATCAGCGGCACCCCGGAACGGTTGAAGTCGAGCAGCACCGCCTCGGCGGCCCGGATCCGGCCCGACGCTCCAAGGTGGGTGCTCTTGCCGGTGTCCTCCTCCAGGTGGATGCGGGTGAGCCCCACCCGGCGAGTCCCACCCTCCGCCTCGACGTCCAGGTGCCCGCCCCGGCACAGCGGCAGGTCGAACTGGGAGATCTGGTAGTTCTTCGGCAGGTCGGCGTAGAAGTAGTTCTTGCGGTGGAACACCGAGTGAGGCGCGACCTCGGCTCCCAGAGCCAGGCCCAGCGACACCGTGGCCTCGATGGCCCGGGCGTTGGGCACGGGAAGCGCCCCGGGCAGGCCCAGGCACACCGGGCAGATGCTGCTGTTGGGCTCGGCCCCAAAGCCGTTGGGGCAGCCGCAGAACATCTTGGACCGGGTGGCCAGTTCCACGTGGGTCTCCACCCCGATGACGGCCTCGTAGCCCATCAGCGTGCCTCCGAGGTGGCCAGGGCGGGCCGCGCCGCGAAGCCGGCCAGCACCTCCACCGCCCGGGCGGCACGCAGCAGCACCGCCTCCCCGAGGGGAGGAGCCAGCACCTGGAACCCGATCGGCAGTCCCACCCCGTCCCGGCCCACGGGCAAGGAGATCCCCGGGCCGCCCACCAGATTGCTGGGGATGGTGCAGACATCGGCCAGGTACATGGCCAGCGGGTCTTCGGTGCGCTCGCCGATGGCGAAGGCGGTGGTCGGGCTGGTGGGGCACACCAGGACGTCCACCCGGCCATAGGCCCTGGCGAAGTCCTCGATCACCAGGGTGCGCACCTGCTGCGCCCGTCCGTAGAACGCCTCGTAGTAGCCCGCCGACAAAGCGTAGGTTCCCAGGAGGATCCGACGGGTGACCTCGGGCCCGAAGCCGTCCCGGCGGGTGGCGGCCATCATCTGCTCCACGGTGTCGCCCGGCAGGCGCCGCCCGTAGCGGACCCCGTCGAAGCGGGCCAGGTTGGCCGAGCACTCCGCCGGGGCGATCAGGTAGTAGGCGTCGAGGGCATAGGGAATGGAAGGAAGCGACACCTCCCGCACCTCCGCCCCCGCCACTTCCAGGGCCTCCAGCGTGCGACCGAAGGCGGCCAGCACCGCCGGCTCGTTGCCCTCCCCGGCCAGTTCGGCGATCACCCCAACCCGCAGCCCTTCCGGCCCGGCCTCCAGCGTGGGACGCACCACCGGCGGGACGCCCCGGTACGAAGTGGCATCCGAGGGATCGTGCCCGCAGATGGCCTCGAACAAGGTGGCGGCATCTTCCACGGTGCGGGCGAAGGGGCCGATCTGGTCGAGGGAGGAAGCGAAGGCCACCAGGCCGTAGCGGCTGACCAGGCCGTAGGTGGGCTTGAGGCCGACTATCCCGCACAGGGCCGCCGGCTGGCGGATGGAGCCGCCGGTGTCCGAGCCCAGCGCTCCCAGGGCCGAGCCCACCGCCACCGCCGCCGCCGACCCGCCCGATGATCCTCCGGGCACCCGATCGGGGTCCCAAGGGTTGCGGGTGGGGCCGTAGGCCGAGTTCTCGGTGGACGAGCCCATGGCGAACTCGTCAAGGTTGGTCTTCCCCACGATCACCGCCCCGGCGGCGCGCAGGCGGCCGACCACCGTGGCATCGTACGGGGGGCGGTACCCGGCCAGGAGGCGCGAGCCGGAAGTGGTCTCGATGCCCCGGGTGCACATGTTGTCCTTGATGGCCAGGGGGATCCCGGCCAGAGGGCCCGGGTCCTCGCCCCGGGACAAGGCGGCATCGGCCGCCTCCGCCGCCCTCTCGGCTCCTTCGACATCGAGGGTGAGGTAGGCGTGCAGTTGCGCCTCGGTGGCGCCCGCCCGGCGCCGCACCGCCGCCAGCAAGTCGGCCGCGCTCAAGGCCCCCGAACGCAGCGCTGCCGCCGCCTCGGCGATGGTGAGGTCGGCCGGGTCGCCGCTCACTCGTCCTCCATGAAGGGAGGCACTCGGAAGTAGGGGCCGTCGCGGTCGGGGGCCTGAGCCAGCACCTCTTCTCGCTCCAGGGTCTCCTCGACCTCGTCGGGACGCAGGGCGTTGAGCATGGGAAGGGGATGCGCCGTGGGGGGCACGCCCTGGATGTCGAGCGCCTGCAGCGAGGCGGCGTGCTCCAGGATGGCCCCCAGTTGGGCCCCGTACGCCTCCATCTCGTCGGGGGTGAGGGCGAGGCGGGCGAGGCGGGCCACCTTGGCGATGTCGATGGGAACGGGCACGGCGGGGATGGTACCCCCGCCCGGGTGCCGTTCCCCTACCCGGTCGTCAGGAACCGCTTCAGGCCGGTGAAGGCCTCCTCCATCGCCGCCACCGACACCGACTCGTCGGGGCGATGGCACAGGGCCACCTCCCCCGGGCCGTAGTTGACCGCCGGGATGCCCCGCCGGGTGAGGCGGGCGACGTCGGTCCAGCCCTGCTTGCCGGCGCGGCGGGCGCCGGTGGCGCGGGCCAGGCGCTCCAGGTGCGGGTTGCCTTCGGGGATCGCCCCCGCCGGGGAGCGGTCGTAGACCTCGACCTCGTCGGCGGCGGCCGCCGCTTCCCGGAGCCGGACCTCGGCCTCCTCGATGGTCAGGTTCGGCGGAAAGCGGTAGTTGAGGTTCAGGTCGAAGCGGGCGGGGATCACGTTGGCCGCGATTCCCCCCTGGGCCCGGGTGACGCTCATCACCTCGCGGAACTCCAGGCCGGCCACCTCCACCACTACCGGCTCGCTCCGGTGCATGGCCGCCAGCCACTCCCCGGCGCGGCTGATGGCGTTCACTCCCAGCCACGGGCGGGCGCTGTGCGCCGCCTCCCCCAGGAAGGCCACCCGGGCGTTGAGCGCCCCGTTGCAGCCCAACTGCAACTCCAGGTCGGTGGGCTCCAGCACGACGGCGAGATCGGAGCGGCTCAGCCAGCCCACCGCGTCGAGCACGTCCTCCAGGCCGTTCTCGTGGGCCGGCCCCTCCTCCTTGTCGTAGAAGACCCCGGCCACCGAATAGGGCCCGGCGGCCACCTCGGCATCCTCGAGCAGGGCCAGCATCACCACCAGCCCGGACTTCATGTCGGAGGCCCCCAGGCCGAACACCCGGCCGGCGCGCTCTTCGGGCACCGAGTTGCCCTGGGCGGGCACCGTGTCGAGGTGGCCGTACAGGGTGATCCGCGGCCCCGCTCCCGGGCGTCCCACCACCAGGCTGTTGCCCACCCGCACCAGGGCGTCGCTGCCGTAGCGGGGGCTGAGACGGCGGGCCAAGGCGGTGCACAGCGCCTCCTCCTCCCCGGTCGGCGAGGGGATCCCGATGAGCCAGGCGAGGTCGGCGGCGGGGTTCACGCCTGCACCCCGAACACCCGCAGCGCCTCGTTGAGCGAGGTCTTGCGGTCGGTGGAGGCCGAACGCTCCCCAATGATCAGGGCGCAGGGCAGGTGGTAGGTGCCGGCGGGGAACTTCCTGGGCCGGCTGCCGGGCACCACCACTGCCCGGGCGGGCACCCGGCCGCGGTACTCCACCGGCTCGGGGCCGGTGACGTCGACGATGGGCGTGGAGGAGGTGATGACCGTGTTGGCTCCCAGCACCGCCCCCTCTTCGATCAACACCCCTTCCACCAGTATGCAGCGGCTGCCGATGAAGGCGCCGTCCTCGATGATGACCGGCCGGGCCGAAGGGGGCTCCAGCACGCCCCCGATGCCCACTCCTCCCGAGAGGTGGACGTGACGGCCCACCTGGGCGCAGGAGCCCACCGTGGCCCAGGTGTCGATCATGGTCCCGGTGCCGACCCGAGCGCCGATGTTCACGTAGCCGGGCATGACCACCACCCCCGGCTCGCAGAAGGCCCCGTAGCGCACCGTGCCCGGCGGCACCACGCGCACCCCGGCCTCGTCCAGGCCCGTCTTGGTGGGGATGCGGTCGTGGTACTCGAAGGGCCCGGCGCGAGAGACCTCGAGGGGCGCAACACGGAAGTAGAGGAGGATGGCCCGCTTCACCCACTCGTGGACCACCCACTCCCCCTCGACCTTCTCGGCCACCCGGATCTCCCCCCGGTCGAGGGCGGCGATGGTGGCGTGGACCGCCTCCTCGGCCTCCTCCAACCGGGAGAGGTCGTCGTAGGCCCGGTCGATCAGGTCGCGGGCTTCAGGCACTTCTGCAGCACCTCCACCGCCTGATGGGTCTCCTCCAGGGTGGGCACGAGGGCGAAGCGGATGAAGCCCTCGCCGCCCGCCCCGAAGATGCGCCCGGGCGACACCACTACCCCGTGGTCGAGCAAGCGCTCGGTGGCCGCCATGTCGTCGGCCACCTTGACCCACAGGTAGATGCCGGCCCGGGACCCCACCACCTCGTAGCCCATCTCCTCGAAGGCCTCCCGCAGCACCTGCCGCTTGGCGAAGAAGATGCCCCGCCGCTCGACGGCGTGGGCGTCGTCGGACCAGGCGGCGACGGCGGCCGCCTGCACAAACTCGGGCGACGCCACCCCCACAGAGGAGCGCAGGTCGCGCAGGGCGGCGATGGCCTCGGCGTCTCCCACGATGGCCCCGCTGCGGTAGCCGGTCATGCCGGAGCGCTTGGAGCAGGAGAGGAACGAGAGCACGTTGCGATAGCCGGGCCCGGCGACCTGCAGCGCCGAGGGCGGCTCCTCCTCGTCGTAGAGGTCGCAGTAGCACTCGTCGGCCAGCAGCAAGGCGTCGTGCTCCCGGCAGGCGGCGATGAGGTCGGCCAGGTCGGCTTCACCGGTGATGGCCCCGGTGGGATTGTGCGGGGAGCAGATCCACACCGCGGCGGCGCGGCGCCACACCTCGCCGGGGATGTCGCCGGCCCGCAGCACGAAGTCGCCGGTCAGCGGAATGGCCACCGCGTCGGCGCCGGCGAAGCGGGCCCCCCGTTCGTACACCGGGTAGCCCGGGGTGCCGAACACCACGGCCTGGCCGGCGTTCGGGGTGATCAGTGCCAGCGGGGTGGTGAAGGTGGCTTCCTTGGATCCCGCCGTGGGCAGGATCTCGGTGCTGGGGTTAACCTCGACCCCGAAGCGGCGCTCGACGTAAGCGGCGATTGCCCGCCGCAGTTCGGGCAGGCCGGGGACGGTGGGGTACTGGGAGACGGCGGGCACCGCCGCCTTGAGCGCCTCGGGGATGAAGGGCGGGGTGGGCTCGCGCGGGTCGCCGATGGAGAAGTCCACCACGAACTCCCCGCGGGCCCGCATGTCGCGCGCCTTCTCCTGAAGGATGGAGATGGGGTAGAAGCCGAGTTCGTCGAGTACGGGATTGCGCTTCACGGCCGCCACGGTAGCGGGCGGGCACCCCGGGCGGCAGAGTCGAGGGGCGGGGAGTCGGCGTCCTTACGGCCCGCCGGAGCCGGTGCCCGGCAGGAACCCGGGGCCTTCGGCCAGCAGGCGGATGAAGGCGGCTTCGTCGAGGAGAGCAACTCCCAGTTCCCGGGCCTTCTCCGCCTTCGACCCAGGGGACTCCCCCAGCACCACCGCCGTGGTCTTCTTCGACACCGATCCGGCCACCTTGCCTCCCCGGTCCTCCACCGCGGCCTGAGCCTGCTCGCGGGAGAACCCCGCCAGGGTTCCGGTGATCACCAGAGTGACGCCCGCCAGGACGGCGCGGTCGACACCCTCCTCCGGGTGGTCGGAAAGGCGCACCCCGGCGGATTCGAGTTTGGCGACCAGGCGGCGGTTGTCGGGGTCTTCGGCCCAGGCTCGCACCGAGCGGGCGATCTCGGGGCCGATGCCCTCGATGGCGCTCAGGTCCTCTTCGGCGGCGGCCAATAGGGCGTCGAGCCGTGGGAAGCGGCGCGCCAGCAGCCGGGCCACGGTGCTGCCCACCAGCGGGATGCCCAGCGCGGTGAGCAGGCGGGCCAAGGGACGGTCGCGCGCCGCGTCGATGGCGGCCAGCAGGTTGCCCACCGAGACCTCCGCCCATCGCTCCCGGCTGATGAGGTGCTCCTTCGTCAGGGAGAAGAGGTCGGCCGGATCGGCGATGAGGCCGGCGCGCAGCAGCATGTCGATGGTCTTGTAGCCCAGGCCTTCGATGTCCATGCCGCCCCGCCCGGCGAAGTGCGCCAGGTACTCCCGTAGTCGCGAAGGGCAGGCGAAACCGCCGGTGCAGCGGGCCACCGCCTCCCCCGGCTTGCGGGCGATGGGGCTGCCGCAGAAGGGGCAGTTCTCCGGCATCCGCCACACCTGCTCGGCCCCGGTGCGGCGGGAGGGCACCGGGCCCACCACCTCGGGGATGACCTCGCCGGCGCGGCGGATGACGACGGTGTCGCCCACCCGGAGGTCCTTTCGGGCCACCTCGTCCTGGTTGTGCAGGGTGGCGTTGGTGATGGTGGCGCCGCCCACGAAGACCGGTTCCAGGACGGCGTAGGGGGTCACCGCCCCGGTGCGGCCCACGTTGACCTCGATGGCCAGCAGGCGGGTGGTCTCCTCCTCGGGCGGGTACTTGTAAGCGATGGCCCAGCGCGGGCTGCGGGCGGTGAAGCCCAGTTCCCGTTGCTCGGCCAGGGAATCGACCTTGACCACCACCCCGTCGGTCTGATAGCCGAGGTCGTGGCGCGCCGCTTCGGCGTGCGCCACATGGGCCAGCACCGCCGCCGGGTCGTCGCCGTGCCGCGACCAGGGGTTAACCGGGAAGCCGGCCTCCCGCAGCCAGGCCAGGCTCTCGCCGTGGCTCATGAAGGACGGACCGCCTTGCTGGAAGCCGATCTGGTACACCCAGATGGACAGTCTCCGGACGGCGGTGATCGCCGGGTCCTTCTGACGCACTGCCCCGGCGGCGGCGTTGCGCGGGTTCACGAAGAGGCGCTCGCCCGCCTCGGCCTGCGCCCGGTTCAGTTCCTCGAAGGCGGCCAGGGGCATGTAGACCTCGCCGCGCACCTCCATGACCTCGGGCAGGTCGTCCCCCAGGAGCGCCAGCGGGATGGCCCCCACCGTGCGCAGGTTGGCGGTGATGTCCTCCCCCACCGCGCCGTCGCCCCGGGTGGCCCCCAGCACCAGGCGGCCCTGCTCGTAGGTGAGGGAGACGGCCAGGCCGTCGATCTTGGGCTCGCAGGCGAAGCCGGTGGCCGGACGGCCCAGGGCCCGCTCCACACGAGCCACCCAGGCATCGAGCTCGTCTTCCGACATGGCGTTGTCGAGCGAGAACATGGGCTGTCGATGGGTGACCGGGGCGAACTGGGTAGCCGGGGCCGCTCCCACCCGCTGCGTCGGGGAATCGGGGGTGACCAGTTGGGGATGAGCCGCCTCGAGGTCGATGAGTTCGCGCTTCAGCGCGTCGTATCGGGCGTCGGAGACCTCAGGGGCGTCGAGGACGTGATAGCGGTGATCGTGATACCGCAGCAGGGCGCGCAACTCGGCGGCGCGGGCCGTGGGATCGGGCGGGCGAGGCACAAGGGAATCTTACGAGGAGGGGGTGACGGAACCGGAGCGAACGGCAAGGGCTCAGCACCCCAGCGTGGCCACCTTCGCCCGCCGGGAAGAAGCCGGCTGCTACCGGGGCGAGGGTCGCGAAGGGCGCGCGTGAGATCTGCTTGTTCGGCAACCCCCTCCGGGTTCGGCCTGGCGGCCTCACCCACCTCCCCCGTTTGCCACGGGGGAGGGAAAGCCTGGCACCCCTCCGGCGGCTCCCAGAACCTCACCGCCGCCTCCCCCGTCCCCACGGGGGAGGAGATAGGGGTTGCCGCCCCCGGGGGAACTCACGTCGGCTGGGCTCAGTCGGGCCGGTAGGCGTCTCGCCGGTGGGCTACCCGCAGCAGGATGACCTCCCGGTGGTCGTCGTCGATCAAGTAGAGGACCCGAAAGGTTCCCCGGCGCGCACTCCACACGCCTTCGAGTTCATTCCGCAACGCCGCCCCCACCCGGCGCGGGTTGTCGAGGAGAGGACCGGTGACGAACTCGATGACCGCGAACGCCACTGCCTCGGGCAAGCGCTCACTTATGGCGCGTGCTGCTGGAGCGGTGACCACGATCTCGTAACGACCGGCAGTCACCGAGGCCGCAACGCCCTCACGGCTGCCGCGCCACGCACGACATCACCCTCGACATAGGCGCGATGCGCCTCGACCAGCTCGGCGACGGCTTCTGCGTCGCCCAGTACCGCCACGGTCTCCTCCAGAGACCCCAGGTCGTCCGGACTGATGAGCACGGCCGCCGGCGTCCCATTGCGGGTCACGACCACGCGCTCGTGATATTGCTGCACCCGTTCCACGAACTCGGAGAACCGGTCCCGGACCGTTCGAAGAGGCTCGCTCGTCATGGCCACAATTGTGCCACGCCCGGCCCCACAGCGGAAGCCCGCCATCTCCGGCTGCGCGGCACACCCCGCGACAGCGGCAGCGAGGCTCTGCCACCCCAGCATGGCCCGCGTACACTCCCGGCGTGCCCCGACCCGCCACCCGTGCCGACCTCCTCGCCGCCATCGACACCGAGTTCGCCCGTCTGATGAGCGAGGTGGAGCGCGTGCCCCCGGACGACCGCCTTCGCCCCGGCGCCTGCGACCACTGGTCGGTCAAGGACCTGCTCTTCCACCTGGACGCCTGGCACGAGATGGTCCTCGGCTGGGAAGCGACGGGCTCCCGGGGAGAGAAGCCCGAGATCCCCGCTCCCGGGTACACCTGGGCGCAGATCCCGGCCCTGAACGACGAGATCCACCGGCGCGGGAGGGACTGCCCCTGGGACGAAGTAGCGGCGCGCCTCCGGGGCTCCGCCGCCCGGGTGCGGGCCCTCGCCGAGGCGCACGCCGACGCCGACCTCTTCACCAAACAGCGCTACCCCTGGACCGGGACGACCTCGCTGGGCGCCTACCTCGTCTCATGCACCTCGAGCCACTACGCCTGGGCGAGCCGGCTCATTCGCCGGTTCGCCAAGGCCCCGGCCTGAGGCGCCACCCCTACACCCCGAAGTACTCCCGCAGTGCCGGGTCCAGGCCGGGCGGCGGTTCGAACACCTCCAGCAGCACCCCGTCGGGCCCCTCCACCATGGAGTACCGGCCCATGCCGGTATCCACGATGGGCCGGGGGTGCCGGCCCGCTGCCTCCAGTTCGGCCACGCAGGCGTCGAGATCGTCCACGCACATCCCCAGGTGATTGATGGGGCCGCGTCGGTTGGGCTCCTGGTCGTAGAAGTGGAGGGCGGCGCCGCCCACCCGCATGAAGACGTTGCGCGCCCCGGCGAACTCCAGGTCCGCCACCACCTCTCCGCCGAAGTGGTCGGTGTAGAAGCGCAGAGCCGCCTCCAGGTCGCGGCTCATGAGATGGGCGTGATGCAATCGGCGCATCGGGTCCCTCCGGTCGATGCGGCCGAGGCTACCCGGCAGGTCCCCGTCGCGACCCCCTTCACCCGAGGCCGCCGCCCCGATACCTTGCCGCCATGTTGAACCTCATCCGCCTCAGCCTGGCCGCAGCGGTGGCCTTCGCCACCGCCTCCCCCGCCGCCGCCGGGCCCAGCACCTCCTCGCCGGTCTGCTTCGGCCGCCCGGCCACCATCGTCGGCACCCCCGGCCCCGACACCATCATCGGCACCCCGGGCCCCGACGTCATCGCCGGCCTCGGCGGCAACGACACCATCGAGGGCCGGGGCGGCGCCGACCTCATCTGCGGGGGAGCCGGCGCCGACCTCATCAAGGGAGGGGCCGGGCGAGACCGGGTGCGCGGCGGCAGGGGCAACGACATCATCGTCGGCGGAGGCGGGCGCGACCGGGCCTTCGGCGGTGCCGGCATCGACGGTTGCGACGCCGAGTTCGAGTACCACTGCGAAGGAGACCCCGTCCCGCCGAACCCGGGCGACAGCAAGGACTGCGGGGACTTCGCCACCCAGGCCGAGGCCCAGGCCTGGTTCGACCGGCACTACCCCCTCTACGGGGATATCGCCCGCCTCGACCGCGACCGCGACGGAGTGGCCTGCGAGGGCCTGCCCGGGCCCGACTGAGCCGGCGGCGCCCTACCGGCCGGGCAGCGCCTCCAGGATGGTGCCGCCCCCCACCACCTCCTCGTCGCGGTAGAGGACCGCGGCCTGCCCCGGGGTCACCGCCGCCTGGGGCTCGTCGAACCACACCCGCCACTCCCCGTCATCCCCCGGCTCGAGGCGGGCGGCGGCGGCCGGGGTGCGATAGCGCACCTTGACTTCCAGGGCGCCCTCCCCGGGTGGTTCCCCGGCCACCCAGGACACCTCACCGATGCGGCACCCGGCGGCGAGCAGGTCGCCGGGACCCCCCACCACCACCGTCGCCGTCTCCGGGCGGATCGCCACCACGTAGCGGGCCGCTCCCCGCGCCACTCCCAGGCCGCGGCGCTGGCCCACGGTGAAGCCGGCCACCCCAGAGTGGCGGCCGATCTCCCGTCCGGCGGTATCCACCACCGGGCCGGGATCGTCCATCTCGGGGTACTGCTCCCGCAGGAAACGGCGATAGCCGCCGGGGCCGGCGAAGCACAGATCCTGGCTCTCGGCACGCCCGGCGCTCGGCAGGCCCAGGTCCCTCGCCCGGCGGCGCACCTCGTCCTTGGTCATCTCCCCCACCGGAAGAGCCAGGCCGGCCAGGTGCTCCTGCCCCAGCATGTACAACACGTACGACTGATCCTTCCCCGGGTCGGCGCCCCGGAG
>Ga0194125_10008968_pt1 | contig 13983 bp, 10 predicted proteins | sample TA2KigC250mmetaG_FD_148626 | JGI IMG/M metagenome (GOLD analysis project Ga0194125, IMG submission 148626) | Freshwater microbial communities from Lake Tanganyika, Tanzania - TA2015034 Kigoma Deep Cast 250m | ecosystem: Environmental > Aquatic > Freshwater > Lake | place: Tanzania: Lake... | reverse complement strand
GCATGAAGGGCTGGTCCGGCTGGCGCACCTCGATCAGGCGCCTACCGGTCCGTTCCGCCGCCGCGGCGATCTCGGGGACGCTCGCGAGCGGCGTGTGCAGTCCCGATGCCACGTCGAGCCCGGCCTCGAGGGATGCCACGATGGCTGCCACCCAGTTGGGCGCGATGAATCCGCCGACGTTCGCGATGCCGATGAGGAGCGTGCGGATCCCGCGGGCCGCCGCTGCCTGCGGGTCGAGGTCCGGCAGGCCGAGGTCGACGCGGCAGCCGGGCAGGCGCAGCTGGCCTGCGCACAGTTCGCCGCGCCATTGGCGGATGCCGGCTGCCGTCTTTGCGGTTTCGATGTCCGGCGCGTCGCCGAGGAACAGCAGGTAGGGACTCTGGATCATGGGTTTCCGTTGCTTGCTACGGACAGTTTGAATCAGAATCCGGGGCTTGTCGTCGCAAGGATGGCCACCCATGCCGATTGCCGCCCGCCTCATCGCCGCCGCGGCGCTCGCGCTGCCTGCCGCCATCGCGATCGCCGACGACGTTGACGCGGGCATTGCCCGGGTGATGGCCGCGCACGTGAAGCCCGGGGAGCCCGGCTGCACGGTCGGCGTGGCGGAGGGCGGCAAGCTGACCCGCGCGCTTGCCTTCGGGCTCTCCGAGAACATACAAGGAACATACAAGGAAATTCAAACCACCTGTCCAGGCCGATCCGTGTGCGCGTAACCGGGCTGACGGTGAGCGCGAGCCTAGCGTTAACCAGCCTTGCCCGGCAAACGCGGCCACCCGCAAGCCGCGCCGGACCGCCCGCCGGCGGCAGATGCCCCGGCCCGCACCCCGATTCCGCCCTGCCCCGCCCCTGACCTGAATTCAGGCACCTATCCGTCGCAGCCGGCCGCGTCAGCGGCCAGCGCAATTGCCCGTCACCTGCCAGTTCACAGCAGCCTGGACGGCAGCGCCGGCGCCCGCGCCCCGAGCGGCAGCGCGGTCGGGTACGGCTGCGGCGCCGTGCGCTCCAGGTGCGCGAGGATCTTCGCGATGACCTGCGGCTCCGCGATGTGGCGATGACCTTGAGCTTCCCGCCGCAGCGGGCACAGTCCTCGATCTCGATGCCAAACACGCGCTTCAGACGCCGCGCCCAGTCCATCGCCACGTGCCGCGGTGTCGGCGGCTTGGCCGAACCCGCGGGCGGCTGCTTTGCCGCACCCAGGCCCCGGTGCGCGGGCGTCACCGCGGCGCGCAGCTTGCTGTGCGGGGCGAACACCCCGTGATACCGGGTCAGATGCATGCGCGGCGGCGGCACCAGCGCGGCCAGCCGCGCCATCAGGTCCAGCGGTTCCAGCACGATGTGCGTGGTGCCATCCCGGTACGGCGTCTTGAGCGTGTAGCGCACCTGGCCCGTTGGCGTCAGCGCCAGACGCTCGCAGGCCACCGGCGGGCGGCTCACATAGCGGCACAGCCGTTCGAGCTTGCCGCGCTGGTGTGGCGCGATGGCCACCCCGGCATGCAGTGAGAACCCGCCCGCGCGCACGGCACCGCTTGGGTCACCCGCCTCTTCCGGCGGCCCAGCCGGCAGCAGCTGCAGCGTGAACAGCTTCTGCCCAGCCCTCGGTCCCACGCTCGTGCATCACCCGGGCGAGGAGTACATCTACGTGCTGCAGGGGCCGGTGGAAATCCACACCGAATTCTACGAGCCGGTGGTTCTCGAGACCGGCGAATCCATCTACATAGACAGCACCATGGGTCACGCCTACGTTCTGCCCAAGGGCCAGGACGAGGCCCTGCTGCTCGGCATCTGCTCGAGCGCCGACGATGACCTGATGGACTCGCTGCTTGCCCTGCACACGGACGAAGCGACGGCGAAGGGGCGGGCACCTAGGCGGCTGTCGGCGAAACGCTGAACGCGCGCCGGAACCGCTGCCAGTCGCGCAAGTTCCAGTCGATCACCAGGAAGCCGAGGATCCAGACCAGCTCGTCCCAGAGGTAGAGGATCTGGCCTTTCGACCCCCAGAAGAGGGAGATTGCGAGAATCGCCGCGTACAGCAGCATCTTCGCGCGCAGGAGGTGTGCCGGACGCGGGCGCAGTCCGCGGCTGATACGCAGGCGCCGCACGGCGACCTCCGTCAGCACCACGATGAGCAGCCAGGCCACGCTTTCGGCGATGTCGGTCCAGGCGAGTAGCGTGCCCTCGGCGAGCCCTTCCCGATCGGTCAGCACCTTGTCGTCCGAGAGCGCGAAGAACTCGTGCCCGCGGCCGAGCGTGCGGCAATTTCCCGCATCGATCTCGAGGTAGTCGCGGTTACGCAGCAGCGTCCACTCGCCGGCGTACGCGCAGACGTCGGCCGCCGGCGGCAGAGGCGCGGGATGCCTGAACTCCTCGAGCGCCATGACGTTCGCGAAAGTCGTGTGCAGTACGGTCGCGTAGCAAAGGACCCGCACGCCCTTGACGGCCCACTTCGCCGCGCCCTCCCAGGGGCGGCCGGCGCGCACGGTCGTCTCCACCTCGAACAGCAGGATCAGCGTGAACCAGGCGACCAGGTCGATCGAGGTGGCGTAGGCCACGAGCACCTCGCGAATCGACGAGTCCGCATCCAGGACATAGGGCGCGTACTCGACATCCTGGTACAGGTACACGAGGAAGTTGGCGGCCAGGGCCGCGTAGACGAGCCACTTGAGCCGCTGCCGCCAGGCACTCACGGGCTGCGGCGTGTCGTCGGACGATTCACGCGAGCACGTTGATGAACAGCGTGATGATGATCGCGTTGGTGAAGTCGATGAAGAACGCGCCGACGATCGGCGCGACCAGGAAGGCGCGCGGCGCCGGTCCGTAGCGCTCGGCGAGCGCGCGCATGACCGCCATCGCGTTCGCCGTGGTGCCGAGCATAAAGCCGATGAAGCCGCCGCTCATCACTGCGGCTTCGTAGTTGCGCCCCATCAGGCGGAACACGGGGACAGCCACGCATGAAGGGCTGGTCCGGCTGGCGCACCTCGATCAGGCGCCTACCGGTCCGTTCCGCCGCCGCGGCGATCTCGGGGACGCTCGCGAGCGGCGTGTGCAGTCCCGATGCCACGTCGAGCCCGGCCTCGAGGGATGCCACGATGGCTGCCACCCAGTTGGGCGCGATGAATCCGCCGACGTTCGCGATGCCGATGAGGAGCGTGCGGATCCCGCGGGCCGCCGCTGCCTGCGGGTCGAGGTCCGGCAGGCCGAGGTCGACGCGGCAGCCGGGCAGGCGCAGCTGGCCTGCGCACAGTTCGCCGCGCCATTGGCGGATGCCGGCTGCCGTCTTTGCGGTTTCGATGTCCGGCGCGTCGCCGAGGAACAGCAGGTAGGGACTCTGGATCATGGGTTTCCGTTGCTTGCTACGGACAGTTTGAATCAGAATCCGGGGCTTGTCGTCGCAAGGATGGCCACCCATGCCGATTGCCGCCCGCCTCATCGCCGCCGCGGCGCTCGCGCTGCCTGCCGCCATCGCGATCGCCGACGACGTTGACGCGGGCATTGCCCGGGTGATGGCCGCGCACGTGAAGCCCGGGGAGCCCGGCTGCACGGTCGGCGTGGCGGAGGGCGGCAAGCTGACCCGCGCGCTTGCCTTCGGGCTCTCCGACCTCGAGCGCGGCAAGCCGCTTGATGCGCATTCGGTGTTCAACCTCGCCTCCGTCTCCAAGCAGTTCACGGCCTTTGCGATCCTGCTGCTCGAGCAGGACGGCAAGCTGAAGGTCGACGATCCGGTCGTGAAGTACCTGCCCGAGCTCGCGCAAAGCGCCAAGGGCGTGACCCTCGCGCAGCTGATGCACCACACGGGCGGGTTGCGCGACTACATCGAAGTCATCTACATGGGCGGCCGCGTCGATGCCGACGGCACGACGATCGACGAGACGGTGCGGCTGCTCGCGCGCCAGACCGCGCCCAACGAAGCGCCCGGCGTCGAGTTCGACTACAGCAACACCGGCTACTTCCTGCTCGGGGTCGTGGTCGCGCGCGTGAGTGGCCAGTCGCTCGCCGAGTTCTCGCGTCAGCGCATCTTCGTGCCGCTTGGCATGAAGAACACCAGCATCATCGACCGCTATCCGGCGCCGATCCCGGCGCTCGCACGCGGCTATGCCCGGGCAGAAACCGGGTTCCGCATCGACGAGACCGGCTGGGAGCAGGTCGGCGACGGCCAGGTGCACAGCGACCTGCAGGACCTCGCGCTCTGGGACGAGAACTTCTACACCGGCCAGGTCGGCGGGAAGGCGCTCGTGGCGAAGATGCTCGACGTCGGGCTGCTGAACTCCGGCGAGTCGACCGGCTATGCCGCCGGGGTGAACGTCAGCGAGTCGCGCGGCTTCCGCTGGGTGACGCACAGTGGTTCTTGGGTCGGCTATAAGTCGGCGCTGCAGCGCCTGCCAGACGAGCACCTCTCGGTGATCGTGCTGTGCAACCGCGCCGAGGCCGACGCGAGCGCCTACGCGGAGGAAGTCTTCGCGCTGCTGCTCGGCGACCGGCTGGGGCCGCCTGAGCCGGAGGAGGAGGAGCCCGAGGCCGAGCCGGTCGCGGCACAGTGGGACCCGGGCGAGCTCGCGCGCTTCGCCGGCGCCTACTACAGCCCGGAAGCCGGCGTGCGCTGCGTGCTCGACCAGCGCGGCGCTCGCCTCGTGCTCGAGGGCTGCGCGCGCGGCGCGGTCCTGAAGCCCGGCAAGCCGGGCGAGCTGGTCACGCCCGACGGCAGCCCGGTGCTGCGCTTTGCGGACGGCGGGCGAGATACCGGCGGTTTCATCTACTGGTCGCCGGGCCTGCGCGGCCTGCCCTTCAAGCGGATCGAGGAGAAGTTCGAGTGACGAATCCACGCCTGTCCATCGGCGTCGCGCTGCTGGCGGCGCTCGCCGCGGGTTGCAGCGGCGAGAAGCCGACCTCGACGCTGATTTCCAACGTTTCGATCGTCGACGGTACCGGCGCGCCGGCACAGGCCGGCGCCGTGCGCATCGACGGCGACCGCGTCGTCGAGGTGGGGGCGCTCGAACCGAAGCGCGGCGAGCCGGTGGTGGACGCGGGCGGGCTGACGCTCGCGCCGGGATTCATCGACGTGCACAGCCACCACGACGGCGGCCTGTTCGAGATGCGCGACGCCGCGCCGGCGGTGAGCCAGGGCATCACGACGATCGTGGCGGGCCAGGACGGATCCATGTCCTTTCCCGTGCGCGAGCTGTTCGAGCGGATGGACAAGACGCCGGTCGCGATCAACGTCGCCACTTTCGTCGGCCACGGCGACCTCCGGATCGACGCCATGGGCAAGGACGACTTCCGGCGCCATGCGACCCCGGAGGAAGTCGAGACGATGCGCGCGGCGGTCGCGGACGGCATGGCCGCGGGGGCGCTCGGGCTCGCGACCGGGCTCGAGTACGACCCGGGCATCTATTCGGCGCCCGAGGAAGTGATCGAGCTCGCGCGGGTCGCGAAGGAGAAGGGCGGGCGCTACATCAGCCACGTGCGCAGCGAGGACCGCGACTTCTGGGCGGCCATCGACGAGATCGTGAACATCGGGCGGGTCACCGGGATCCCGGTCGAAGTCACGCACATGAAGCTCGCCATGAAGGACTGGTGGGGGCAGACCGATCGTCTCCTCGGCATCCTCGACAAGGCGCGGGCGGAAGGCATCGAGATCACCGGCGACATCTATCCCTACGAGTTCTGGCATTCCGACCTGACCGTGCTGTTCCCGAAGCGCGACTTCAAGGATCTCAAGGAGGCGCGGTTCGTGCTCGAGCACGTGACCCCGGCCGACGGCATCATCCTGACGAACTACAGCCCCGAGCCGGCGCTGGTCGGCAAGTCGCTGGCGGAGATCGCGAAGCAGAAGGGCTCGGATCCCGCGGTCGAGTTGCTGGACCTCATCGCGCGCTCGCAGGGCGAGAACGACGACCAGTCCATCATGGGCCGCGGCATGGTCGAGACGGACATCGACAAGCTCATCGCCTGGCCGTACGCGGCCATCTGCTCGGACGGCTCGCTCGACAGCCTGCACCCGCGCGGGCGCGGTGCGTTCACGAAGGTGCTCAGGACCTACGTGCGCGAGAAGCAGCTGCTCACGCTGGAAGAGGCGATCCGCAAGATGACGGGGCTCTCGGCGGCCAACGTCGGCATCGCCGACCGCGGCGTCATCCGGCCCGGTGCCTACGCGGACCTCGTGTTGTTCGACCCGGCGACGGTTTCCGACCGCTCGACCTTCGAGGACCCGAAGGCGCTTTCGACCGGCATCGAGAAGGTCTGGGTCAACGGACAGGTCGTTTGGCGGGACGGCCAGGCGACCGGGGCGTTCCCGGGCCGCGCGATCCGCCGGCCATGAGCCGCGTTGCGCGTTTCGCGTGGATGGCCGCCGCGTGGCTCGCGGCTGTGGCGCCCGGGTACGCAGCCGGTGCGACATCCTCCGCCGACACGCCGCGACCGCTCGGCTTCGAGGACCAGGAGGCCGTCAGGAATCCCACCGGGATTGCGATCTCGCCCGACGGCAAGCAGGTCGCCTACGTCGTCAAGCGGCGCATCTACGTCGTGCCGGTCGCGGGCGGCGAGCCGCGCGCCGTCAGCACTGCGAGTTCGGCCGCCTGGGATCCCACGTGGTCCCGGGACGGGCGCGCACTGTTCTTTCTGTCCGACCGGTCGGGCTCGAGCCAGTTGTGGAAGCTATCGCTCGCTGCCTTCGGGGAGGCGGAGCAAGTGACCGAGTTCGCCCACGGCATCGATCGCATCCGTTTCTCGCCCGACGAATCGCGCCTGCTGCTTTCGTTCACCGACACGCAGCTGAAGCCCGCCGAGCAAGCGGAAGCCGCTGTGGAGGGAGAAGGCGGCAAGGACAAGGTCGGCAAGCCGTTCGTGATCACGCGGCTCGAGTTCAAGGAGGACGCGGGCGAGGGCTACCTCACGGGGGACCGCACTGAGCACCTGCACGTCCTCGACCTCGCGACCGGACAGCTCGCGCAAGTGACCTCGGGGCCTTACACCGAGTCCGATGCGGCCTGGTCGCCTGACGGCCGGCGCATCGTGTTCGTGAGCAACCGCGAGCAGAACCCGGACGTGAGCTACCGGACGGACCTCTGGATCGCGGACGCCGTCAACACGGACAAGGGCGCCACGCTTCAGCGGCTCACGGATGACGAGCGCACGAAAAGCAACCCTGTGTTCAGCCCAGACAAGCAGTCGATCGCGTTCCTGGTGGCCGCGGACGGCGTGTACGGGGCGCCGCAGGTCGCGGTGGTCCCGGCCGCGGGCGGCGACGTGCGCGTGCTGACGGCAGCCCACGACCGCTGGGTGAACGACTTCCGGTTCACCGCGGACGGCGAGTGGATCTATTTCGCGTACGAGAACCTCGGCGGCAACCAGGTCGCGCGCGTGCGGCCGCGAGACGGCCGTCTCGAGCAGGTCATCACGGGCCAGCGCGGCATCGGCGAGTTCGCGGTCGCGCAGGGCGGGGCGATCGTCGCGCGCGTCGAGACCGGCAACCGCGCGCCGGAACTCGCGGCCTTCGCGGGCGGGCGCGAGACTGCGCTGACGCGCATCAACGAAGACTTCCACGCGCGCGTCGCGCTCGGTGCCAAGGAGTCGGTGCATTTCAAGGCGCCGGACGGCACCGACGTGCAGGTCTTCGTGACCAGGCCGCCCGGATTCGTGCCGGGCCGCCGTTACCCGACGGTGCTGCACATCCACGGCGGGCCGGTCGCGCAGTTCGCCTGGGGCTTCGACTTCAAGCCGCAGTACCTGGCGGCGCAGGGCTACGTCGTCGTGGAACCGAACCCGCGCGGCTCGACGGGCCGCGGCGAGGACTTCGTGCGCGCCATCTACCGCACCTGGGGCATCACCGACTACGACGACCTGATCGCCGCGGTCGACCACGTGATCGCGGCGGGCTACGCGGATCCGGAGCGGCTCGCGGTCACGGGCTACTCCTACGGCGGCTACATGACGAACGTCGCCATCACGCGCACCGACCGCTTCAAGGCGGCGGCGACCGGAGCGGGGCACAGCTATATCGTCGCCAACTACGGCCATGACATCTACCAGAAGTGGTACAACTGGGAACTCGGGCCGCCCTGGGAAAACCGCGAGAAGTACGACAAGCTCTCGCCGCTGCTGCAGGCCGGGCGTGTGACCACCCCGACGATCTTCCTCGGCGGGCGTGAGGACTGGAACGTCCCGATGCTGAATGCGGAGCTCTTCTACCAGTCGTTGCGCACCAAGGGCGTCCCGACGGAACTCATCGTCTACCCGGGCGCGCACCACGGCGGCTGGCCGAAGGAGTTCGAGCGCGACTACCTCGAGCGGGTGACCGCGTGGTTCGACCGGTACCTGAAGTAGCCGATCCGGCGCACCGGGCGACGGTGCAGGCAGCGCTCGAGGCGCTGCGCGACAGCCGGCCGCTGCGCGCGGAGTTCATCTGCCGCGAGTATCTCGAGCGCAATCCCGGGTCCGTCGAGCACCTGCGGCTGCTCGGGGGCGCGCTCCTCAAGCAGGCGCGCTATCCGGACGCCGAGCAGGTCATCCGCCACGCCCTTGCGATCCATCCGGGCTTTCCCCACCTGCACGAGGATCTCGGCAGTGCGCTCGCACTCCAGGGACGCCATTCGGAAGCCGTCCCTTGCTTTGAACAGGCGATCCGGCTCGAACCCCAGCTCCCACAAGCTCACAAGAAGCTCGGCGAGGCGCTGGCGGCACTGGGCCGCGGCCGCGAGGCGGACGAATCCTTCGAGGAGTTCTTCGACCGGGACCCAGCCCGTGGCAAGGTCGCGCTCGCGCTTGACCACCTGCAAGCCGGCCGCAAGGAGGAGGCCCTCGATACGCTGCGCACGGCGCTGCGCGAGAACGCGGACAACGTCGATGCGCTGCGTCTGCTCGCACAGCTGTACTGGAAAGACAAGAAACAACTCTCGGATGCCGAGGCTCTCCTGCGACGGACTACAAAGCTTGCGCCGGGCCACACGATGGCCTGGACGATGCTTGGGGGCATCCTCCTGGAATCGAATCGGCACGCCGAGGCGCTGGCGTGTTACGAGGCGGCGCTCAGGGCCGATCCGGCCAGCGCCGTCGCCTGGTCGGGAATCGGGATCGCGCACTCGCATGCCGGCGACGTGGAGAAGGCGGTTGAGGCATTCGAGCGCGCGATCACGCTGCGCCCCGGCAACGCGAACGTCCAGTTGAGTTACGGGCACGCACTGAAGACCCGCGGCGACCAGCCGGCAGCGCTGCGCGCGTATCGCGCGGCGATCGCCGCCAAGCCGGACTTCGGCGAAGTCTACTGGAGCATGGCCAACCTGAAGGTGTTCCGGTTCGAGGATGACGAGGTCCAGGCGATGGAACAGCAGGTCGCGCGCGACGACCTCAGCCAGAGCGCCGAAACCCACTTCCGGTTCGCGCTGGCGAAGGCCTATGAGGACCGTGGTGACTACGACCGCGCCTGGCACTTCTACGAGACCGGCAATCAGCGCCAGCGCGGCACGGTGTTCCACGACCCGGTTGCGATGGAAGTGCGGCACGAGCAGATCGAGGCGGTCTTCACGCCGGCGCTGTTCGAGAAGTTCTCCGGGCAGGGCCACGACTCGCCGGCGCCGATCTTCATCGTCGGGCTGCCGCGTTCGGGCTCGACGCTCGTCGAGCAGATCCTCGCGAGCCACAGCCAGGTCGAGGGCACGGCCGAGTTGCCCACCCTCGTCCGCCTTGCCTTTTCGATTGGCCGTTACCGGCCCGACAAGAAAGGCTATCCGGAATCGGTGGCCGAACTACGCGGGCGAGACCTCAAGGCGTACGGGCGACAGTACATCGAGGAATCGGCGGCATTCCGCTCAACTGACCGGCCTTTCTTCACCGACAAGACGCCCAACAATTTCTCCCACGTCGGCCTCATCCAACTGATCCTGCCGAATGCAAAAGTCATCAACGCCCGGCGCCATCCCTTCGACAGCTGCCTCGGCGGCTTCAAGCAGCTGTTCGCCAAGGGACAGCACTTCACCTACGACATGGCGGAGCTGGCGGCGTACTACCGCCAGTACCACGCAACGATGCAGTACTGGCACCGTGTGCTGCCGGGCAAGGTACTGGACGTCCACTACGAGGAGACGGTCTCCGACCTCGAAACGCAGGTGCGCCGGATCCTCGCGCACTGCGGCCTGCCGTTCGAGGAGGCCTGCCTGCGGTTCCACGAGAACCGGCGCGCGGTGAAGACGGCGAGCTCCGAGCAGGTCCGGCAGCCGATCTACAAGGACGCGCTCGGCTACTGGCGCCGTTACGAGAAGCACCTGGCGCTCTGGCAGGAAATGCTCGGCGACATCGTCGAGGAGCTGCCGGAGGCGGTGCGCAACGCGGGCCGCTGAGGGCCGCGGCCCTCCTCAGCCGTGGGGCCACACGGCGAGGCCGTGGATGGCGTTGCGCACGTCCAGCGTAAGGTTGACCGACAGGAGCCGCTCATTCGCGGCCAGGTCGTAGACGGACACCGTGGACGGCGAAGAGCCGCCTGCGACGATCGTGTCGGACAGCGCGCAAAGGCCGCGCGCAAATCCCGGGCGGGCGATGCCGCTGGAGTCCAGGCCGCGATTCGTCAGCTGCGTCGGGTCGAAGCGCGGCACCTTGAATGCGCGATCCTCGAGGCCCTCGCCGCGTCCCGCATAGCGCAAGGCGTCGGCCTCCGTGTCGTTGAAGAGCACCCCGTCGCGGAACGGCCGGGCATTGTGCGTCCCCGGCGGAAGCTCGACGGCCATCTGCAGCTTGTCGCCATTGTAGTGCAGCATCCCGCCGGTCTTGAGGCCGGTGACGTACATGCCACCGCGGGTGCAGTGCACGCTGTTGAGGTGCAGCTTGTTGAGCTGCAGGGGCCCGCCCGCGCTGCGTGGATCGTAGGAGATGCCCTTGAAGCGGAACTCGTGCGTGAGCACGTGAAGCGCCCAACTAAACTCGTGCCGGTCGAGGTCGAAGGCGAGGATGCTGTCGAAACCCGTCGAGGTCAGGTACAGGCGGCGTTCGTAGACTGCGATCTCATGGCAGTGTCGCAGGTACGGGCTGCGCCAGGAGCCCACGATCTTGAACTCAGGCGAGTAGGCGAACAGCTCGTCGCTGGCCGCGATGTAGACCATCTCGCCGTCGAAGGCGATGCCGCGCAGGCCGCGATCCCAGCCGCGTCCCTGCCAGTCGATCGCCGCAGTGTTCCAGTCGACGACCTGGCGGACGTCGCGCGCCTCGAGGTCGAGGAGGTAAATGCCGCCGTGGCTCTCGCCCTGGTGGCTGCCGCGCACGACTGATGTCGTGACGAGCTTCAAGATGGCCAGCGGCCCGCCGGCAGTACGGGCCCGGGCGTCATCCCGTCGGCAACGCGGCGCTCACCATTTCTTGCTGAATGACAGCCCGATGGTACGCGGCCGCTGCAGCGACCTTAGGTACCTGAACCGGTCGTCAGTCCAAGGCAGCACGTCATTTGGTCCGGAACTGTAGTCGGAAGAACTCAGGTAATTCAGGCCACGCTCGTCGAACAGGTTGCGAACCACGAGCGACGTTTCCCAGCCGTTGTCGTGGGTAAACCCCAATTGCAGGGTTGTCGACGTGTAGGACGGGATGAGCCGATCGAGCGCATCGCGCCGCTCGGCGGGCGTTGCCGCCTCCTCGAATTCCGAGATCGCCGACAGGCTGTTCCAGATCTCCGACTGGTAGCTCCAGGCGATCCGCGTCCAGAGGTCGCCCTGCGTGCCCATGAAGTTCGGGAAGGTGTAGCTGGCCCCGACCCAGTATTTCTCCTCGGGCGAGATCGGCATCGTCGTCCCGGATTCGATCGCAAGCCTGCCGTCCGGGTAGAAGGTGTCTTCTGAAAATTCCGGGTCGGCGAGGAAGGCGCTGACGTCGATGCTGAAATTGTCAGTCGGATACCAGCCGATGCTGAATTCGAAGCCCTTCTGCTCCGCCTTGCCGCCGTTGAAGGTGCCCCGCATCCACCAGGGGTTACCGGCGGTAGATCCCGAGCGGTTCAGGTGGATGTCCTGCCATTCCATGAAGAATGCGGTCAGGTTGAGCTGAAGCGACTGATCAAGCCAGCGAGTCTTGATGCCCGCCTCGTAGTTCTTGACCGTGTCGGGCTTGTACTCGGCCGGCAGGATGCCGCCTGCCGACGCGCGGGGGTCATTGTTTCCGCCCAGGCGGAAGCCCTCGCTGTACAGCGCATAGATCATTTTCGTATCGCTGAAGCGGTACTGCGTCGAGAACTTGAGCACGGTGTCGGAGTCCTTGCCCTGGCTCTCCACCACGCCGCCGCCCTCGAAATCCCTGCCGATCGGAAACCCGAATGGCGAAGCCCGAGTCTCGGAGACGTCGCGCTCATACTCGAACCAGCGGGCGCCGCCGGTGACCGTCCAGTTGTCGGTCAGGTCGAAAGAAAGCTCACCGAACACGGCGGTCTGCTTGACCTTGTTGTCGTAAGTGCCGATGTAGTAGATCTCGGTCGGGTCAAGCGGATACTGGATATCGTAGCCCTGCGCGTTGTAGTAGTACGCCAGGTACTGCGCGTAGGCCCAGCTGGTCGTCGTCTGGTAACCCGGAATAACCGACGTGACCGTCCACCGGTCGTGGACATCCTCGTAAAAAGCGCCGAGCATCCACTGGAAGCGGCTCTCGCCCTTCGAAGTCAGCCGAACCTCGGCGGAATAGCGTTCCTGGATCTGGTCATTCAGGAATGACCCGATCAAATAGTCCGTGTTGTACAGGTCAGCTCCGAGGTATACGCCGTAATGGGCGGTGCGCCACTGGTCGTAGTTCGCGTTGTCGAGGTCGTACTTGATATCGCGGTCGAAATAGGATCCCGTCACCGACAAGTCGGCGAAGCCGAGGTCGCCCTTGACGTTGAGCGACGCCTGGTACCAGCTGTCGTCGTAGGACTCGTCCTGGAAGCGGGTGATCTTGTAGTCGCCGAGCGCCGGGTCCGATTCCCAGCCGCCCTCGCTTTCGCCCACCTGCCCGATCAGGCTGAGCGTCGACTCCCAGTCCGGGCTGACCTGCCAGCGCGCGGCGACGCGGCCGCCGTAGACCGTGTAGTCGTTCCAGTCGTCTTCGACGACTGCGGCATTGTCGATTCCTCCGACAAGTGTCGTTCCGAAGACGTTGTCGACGTAGCCGCCTTCCCCTGCGTAGAAGCCGACGACGCGAACGGCCAGGTCGTCAGTCACCGGTATGTTGACATGGCCACTGACATCGTAGCTTTCTTCGCCGCCCGAGGTCGTGCTCACCTCGGCATCCATCTGGGCGCCGAATCCCGAGATGTCAGGCTTGTTCGTGATGTAGACCAGCGTGCCGGTCTGGGAACTCGACCCGAACAGCGTGCCCTGCGGTCCCGGTAGCGATTCGACGCGCTCGAGGTCGATCGGGCGGACCCCGACCTGCTGCGAGATTGCTGTCATCGGCTGGTCGTCGAGATAAACCGACACCTGGCTGTCGGTACGAAACTCCGCTGACGAGGTCGCGACGCCGCGCACGACGATGGCATTCGAGCCGGGCTGCCAGCTGATCATGTTGACGCTGGGGATCGCGTTCACGATGTCGTTGAGGCTCTGAAACGCCTGCTTTTCGATGTCCTCGGTCGAGAATGCAGTGATGCTCTGTGACACGGACTGCAGGTTGATCTCGCGCCGCGTGGCGGTGACGACGACTTCCTCCAGTCGTCCCGCTTGATGTTCCTGTGCCAGTGCGCTCGTCGCCGGATACAGCACGGAAAGGATCGCGAGGGCGAGCGGTGTCTTCTGTTCGAACATCAGGAGTTCTCCAATGTCAGCCAGGCCAGGCAAGCGATATGCCTACAAGGCACTGAACGAGCGTACAGTAACGATTGCCCGCAGCGTACAACAAGCGTTGGCAGTTTGCCAACAAACGCCTGTACTGACCCACTGATTTCCTGCTCAGGTGTTATGTTCTCGAAGGAGATAGCACATGAGTATCGAGATGGACGAAGAGATCAAGCGCTGGACGGCGCGTCGGAAGTCGGCTCTGGTTATGGACATC
>Ga0194125_10008965_pt1 | contig 13983 bp, 15 predicted proteins | sample TA2KigC250mmetaG_FD_148626 | JGI IMG/M metagenome (GOLD analysis project Ga0194125, IMG submission 148626) | Freshwater microbial communities from Lake Tanganyika, Tanzania - TA2015034 Kigoma Deep Cast 250m | ecosystem: Environmental > Aquatic > Freshwater > Lake | place: Tanzania: Lake... | reverse complement strand
GATAGATTTTCCTATCCGTAATTCTGGGAAGTATCAAAAGTTCGCTTATCTGAGTTGAGTAAATTGCCCTGCTCAGAGCGAACTTTGAAGATTACAGATCGCAGAGGAGGGGAGGCAAATGAAACAATTTTTGCTTGCTGGACTACTGGGCCTGGTTTCTCCGGTTTTTGCCCAGTCGGTTCCTGCCCACGCTGAGGGCCTACAGGAGGAGCTCGTCTCGGTGACGCTTGCGGACGGAAAGCGTACCCAGTCGGGGGTGTACTCCATAAAGAAGGGCACGACTAAGCACACACGGCTGGCTGTCCTGCTGCCGGGCTACCCATCGGTAGTGCGTCCCGTTGTTGCCGACGGTGTGATGCAGAGCGCAAGACAGGCCGGAAATTTTCTCATTCGCTCCCGGCGTCACCTTGCCGATGAGGCAATCGCAACACTTGTCGTCGATTGCCACTCGGACAGCGGAGATTACTGCTCAAGCGGCTATCAGGCATCAGCTGAGCGGCAGCGAGATGTGCAGCGGCTTATTGATGCGGTAAGGGAGCGTTATTCTTCGATTGAAGAGGTCTGGTTAATAGGCACAAGCATGGGTACGATTTCATCGTCTTTCATGCCGATCCATGATCCAAAGCTTTATGCGGGGGCCATTCATACAGCATCCATTACCGAGCCCAGAGTGCCGAACTCATTCCGTGAGTTGGCAAACTTTGATTACAGCCGATCCGGGGTGCCGCAGTTTTTTGTGCACCATAAAAACGATCCATGTTCTTTAACCACCTGGGCCGGTGCCAAGCGCATATCGGATAGGCACAACATTCCTCTGATCACCGTGCTTGGCGGTAGCGGCTTTCAGGGACATCCCTGCATGGCCCACACCGAGCACGGCTTTAAGGGGATGGAGGCGGTGACGATGAGCGCAATCGGAAGACTGGTTAAGACCGGCAAGGCCGAGCAACTTGAAGTGAAGTAGATTATCAAGAGTTGGTCAACCGGCTTACTCGAGGTAGATGTTTTCCTATCCGTCTCCTTGGCAGTGAGGATCGAATGGCGATCTGCTCGTCGAAGCTTCTGCGATCGAACTCTTCCGGCCGTTGATTACCGCCCACTCGCACCGAGCCATTGTTCTCGGTCGGTCTGATGCTCAACTCATGTTTGAGCAGCCGCACGCGTTACCGGCCGTTCGATCGCTTACGGCCACGACTCCTATTGCAGAGGAATGTTTTACCAATAGCGGCTCGTGGGGCGACATAAGCTGCATTGTGCGCCGTCAAACCGGGACCGGGAAGCGGGAGAATGGCCAAATCGTGCGGTGCAACGCAGCCTGGGGCGGATAGATTTTCCTTCTATGAGGGTCCTCCGCGTGTCAAGCCTCCGGCGGCGGGGTTGTCGTTTACATCGTTTTGCTTGTCTGCATTCCTGCAAGCGCCCTTCGCGTTGGTTGGCCCGGTTCGGTTGTAAGTGCGAGCGCGAATCGCTCGTCACCACCTTCTATCCGTGTCGGCGCGGTTGGCCGAGCACCCGATGCTGCATGCGCGCAAAGCGCGCCAGACGAACCGGTTTCGGACGAGGCACCCCCTCTATCAGGACGGCCGTGCGCAGGGCACAGCCCAGGAAATTCACGGGTGCTTCGACCAACCTGCAACGCTGCGAGCTCCTTTGGTTGACTGGTTGGAGTGCTCAGATCTCGGAGGCGATGAGCCGCGCGCCCTGAGGCATCACGCCCTCCTCGAGGTAACGCCACAGCGCGATCAGCAGTTTCCTTGCCAGTGCCACGATGCCGATGCGGCGCATGCGCAGGCCCCCGGCGCCAAAGCGCCGGTGATACCAATGGCTGAGCGCGCTCGTCGGCTGGAAGCGCAACCACAGCCAGGCGATCTCGACGATCATGGCTCTGACCCGGCGGTTGCCCGCCTTGCTGATGCCCCGGTCGCGCGCACTGTCACCGCTCGCGTAGGGCGTGCCCGCCAGGCCGGCGAGGGCGGCCACTTCACGCCGATTGCGGAAGGCTCGCCAACCGAAGAACTCCTTCACCAGGAGCCAGGCGCTCGCCGGGCCAATCGCGCCCAGCCGCATCAGGTGAACGGCCCTGCGCTCGGCTTCGGAGCGCGGGTTGTGCAGCCGCTCGCGGCGCGTGGCCTCCAACTGCTCGATCTGGCGCTCAACGAGGACCAGGCGCTCCCGCTCGCGCTCAAGCTCGGCCTTCAACTCCGCGGGCAAGTGCCTGCTGTCCCAGAGCGTGAGGTTCCCCAGCCGCAGCGCCAGCGCGCGCCTGATGGTGAGCCGCACGCCCTGCGTGACCAGCAAGGCTTGAATTCGGCAGCGGTGCGCAAGTCGCTCGCGCTTCAGGCGCTCGAGCTCCCGGTGCAGCCGCCGGGCGTCTTCCTCTTCGATGCTCGGCACCCGAACCACGCTCCAGCCGCCACGCTCGCCCGCGTGATGGCGCATCAGCTTGGCGAGCAGCCGATCGCCGTCCAGCCGATCGGTCTTCACGTGCTTGAGCCGCCGGCTCACTTCGATGCTGGCGGGGTCCACGACCTGGTTCGCGATCCCCACACTCACCAGGTGCCGATGCAGCCAGAAGCCATCCCGGCCCGCCTCGTAGCAGCTCAGCACCCGGGCCGAGGCCGGCAGCCTGAAGCGCTCCTTCGCCTTGGCCACTGCGCCGGCGAGTGCCGCCAGGTCCGCCGCCGGCACCGACACCTGCCGGCACTTGGCGCCGTCGCCGAACGCCAGCCTCCAGCTCTTGTTGCTCAACTCCAGCGCCATGTACAACACCGGCGCCGTTGCGTTACCTTCCAATCCTTGGGTCGCGGGGTTCATCTCCTGGTTTCCTTTCTTTGGTTGAGAAAGCCACCAGAGGTTAATCCCCGCGGCCCTACATAGGATCTATCCGTTCACGCCAGGGCCTGCACGTGACGGTGGACGGCCAGCCGCGGCTGCTGGAGGTCGACTCGGTGGTGGTGTGCGCCGGCCAGGAGCCGCTGCGCGCGCTGGAGGCGCCGCTGCGCGCCGCGGGCGTGCATCCGGTGCTGGTGGGCGGCGCCCGCCTGGCCGGCAAGCTGGACGCCATGCGCGCCATCCGCGAAGGCACGCTGGCCGCGATGGAGCTGGACTGATGGCCGACGCCACCCTGGTCGACACCGTGCTGCGGCAGGCCCGCGAGCGGCCGCGCCAGCCGGCGCTTCGGCAGGGGTCGCGGGCGCTGGACTTCGCGCAGCTGGAGCAGGCCACGGCCCGCATCGCCAATGCCCTCACCGCCGCCGGCATCGGCCCCGGCGCGCGCGTCGCGTGCCTGACGCAGGACCACATCGACTGCCTGCTGCTGACGCTGGCCGCCTGCCGCGTCGGCGCCGTGTGCATGCCGGTCAACTGGCGGCTGGCGCCGGGCGAGATCGGCTACGTGGTCCGGCACGGGCAGGCCGCGTTGCTGCTCGCGGACCGCCAGTTCCTGCCGGCGGTGCGTGCGGCGGAACTGCAGGACGTGCCGCTGCTGCTGTGCACGGAAGGCGCGCACGACGGCCTGCAGGGCTTCGCCGACTGGTACGCGCCGCATCCGCCGGAGCAGTTGCCCCGGCCCGCGGGCCCGATGGACGATGCGCTGCAGCTGTACTCGTCCGGCACCACCGGCCTGCCCAAGGGAGTGGTGCTGACGCACCGCGGCCTGGTGTCCACCTGCGAGACCGTGGCGCGCGACTGGGGCTTCGGCGCCGGCGACGTCAACGGCAACCCGCTGCCCACCTTCCACGTGGCCGGCATGACCATGCTGCTGCTGACGGTGCATGCGGGCGGGGTGACGGTGGCCTTCCCCACCTTCGAGCCCCCGCAGTTCATCGCCGCCATCGCGCGGGAGCGCATCACCCATGCCTTCCTGGTGCCGGCCATGCTGCTGTTCATGCTGCAGCAGCCAAGCGCACGGGATGCCGACTACCGCACGCTGCGCCTCATCGCCTACGGCGGCTCGCCCATCAGCGAGACGCTGCTGGCCGACGCCATCGCCGCCTTCGGCTGCGACTTCCTGCAGGTCTACGGCATGACCGAGGTGTCCGGCCCCGTCACCTTCCTGATGCCGCAGGACCACCGGGTCGCGCTGTCCTCGCCCGACCAGGCGCACCTGTTGCGATCGGCCGGCCGCCCTGCCGGCGGCGCGCGCCTGCGCATCGTGGAGCCGGGCAGCGGGCGCGAGCTGCCCGAGGGCCTGGTGGGCGAGATCTGGATCGAGTCGATCCGCAACCTGTCGCGCTACTGGCGCGACGACGAAGCCACCGCTCGCGCCTTCCCCGAGGGGCGCAGCGAGGCCGGCGGCTGGTTCCGCTCCGGCGACGGCGGCTACCTGCGGGACGGCTTCCTCTACATCCACGACCGGATCAAGGACATGGTGGTCTCCGGCGGCGAGAACATCTACCCGGCCGAGGTGGAGAACGCGCTGATGGCGCACCCGGCCGTGGCCGACTGCGCCGTGATCGGCGTGCCCGACGACACCTGGGGCGAATCGGTCAAGGCCTGCGTGGTGCCGCGGCCCGGCGCCACAGTGGCCGCCGACGAACTGATCGCCTTCACCCGCGAGCGCCTGGCGCACTACAAGTGCCCGCGCAGCGTGGACTTCCTGGAGACCCTGCCGCGCAACCCCAGCGGCAAGATCCTCAAGCGCGTGCTGCGCGAGCCCTACTGGCAGGGCCACGCGCGAGCAGTCAACTGAATGGCCCACACAAGGAGACCCGCCATGATGACGACCCTGTCCCTGCAACGGCCGCGCGCCCGCCGCGGCTTCCTGGGCGCGCTGGCCGCGCTCGCGCTCGCCACCTTCGCCGCCGCCCTGCCCGGGCCGGCCGCGGCGAAGGAGGAGTGGCGCGTCACCTCGGCAGCCCAGCCCGGCCTGCTGAAGGACCACCACGTGCGCGTGACGGAGGCCATCGGCAAGGGCGCGGCCGGCGCGCTCAAGACCGAGTGGCAGTTCATCGCCAGCGAGCAGGAGGCGCTGCAGCAGGTGGTGCGCGGCCGGCTGCAGGTGGCCATCGTGTCCACGCTGGGCCTGTCGTCGGTGGCGCCGGAGCTGGCGGTGTTCGCCACGCCCTACCTGTGGGCCAGCCCGGCCGAGGGCGACGCGGTGATCGACCGCCACGCCATGAACTGGGTCGGGCCCATCCTGGACGCCAAGGGCTTGGTGCTGCTGGGCTTCACCGAGACCGGCTTCAACGACGTGATGAGCAAGGCGCCGCTGCGGACGCCGGCGGAGGTCAAGGGCCGCAAGATCCGCGTGTCGCCCGCGCCCTCGTCGCAGTTCTTCTGGGGCTCGCTGGGCGCCAACGGCGTGCAGCTGCCGCTGGGAGAGATGTTCCCCGGCCTGGAGCAGGGCCTGGTGGAAGGCGCCGACCTGCCCTTCGTGTACTACATCACCACGCCGGCGGCCAAGAGCGCGCCCAACGTCACGCTCACCCGCCACACCCACCTGTTCAACGGCATCGTGGCCAACAAGGCGGCGTGGCAGAAGCTCACCGCGGCGCAGCAGGACGGCATCCGCAAGGCGCTGCCCTCCCACGCCTCGCTGCGCGGCGAGGTGCGCGCGGCCGAGACGCCGCTGATGGCCAAGTTCGAGGCCGACGGAGGCAAGGTGCACCGCATCACCGACGCCCAGCGCAAGGCCTGGTACGACCTGGTGGCGCCCGGCCAGCCGGCGTACGTGGAGAAGATGGGCCCGGCGGCGGTCAAGCTGTTCAACGACATCCAGGCCGCGCGGCGCGCCCGCTGACCGGTTGGCGCGCCTCCTGCGCGGTCTGCAGTCCGTGGAGCTAGCGCTGGCGGTGGCGGCGCTGCTGGCCGCCGCGTTGGCACTCATCGCCGACCTGGTGGGCCGCGAGCTGCTGGGCCAGGGCGTGTTCGGCGCGCAGCGGGCGGCCGTGCACCTGACCTTCGTGGCCGGCGTGCTGGGCTTCTCGGTGGCGGTGGGGACGGGGGCGCACCTGCGCATCAAGGCCGCGGAGGCCGTGGTGCCGCGCCGCTGGGACCCGGCGGTGGAGCGCGCCGCCAGCGTGGTGTCGATGCTGCTGCTGCTGGGGCTGGCTTGGTACGCCGCGCGCTTCACGCTGCAGACCGCCCAGGTGGGGGAACGCTCGCCCACCCTGCAGATCCCGATCTGGCCGATCCAGGCGGTGATGGTCTGGGCCTTCCTGTCGGGCGCCGCCCGCTACGCGATCTACCTGGCGGACCCGTCGCTCAAGCCGAAGGGCGAGCCGTCTTGAACGCCCTGGGCCTGCTCCTGCTGTCCTTCGGCCTGGCGCTGCTGCGCCAGCCCATCCTGCTGCTGCTGGGCGCCCTGACGGCCTATGTGCACGTCTTCATGGGCAAGAGCCAGGTCGAGTTCATGGTGCAGGACTTCTGGGCGGCGCTGGACAAGGAGATCCTGCTGGCGGTGCCCATGTTCCTGCTGGCCGGCGCGGTGATGACACGTGGCAGCATCGCCCGTCGCCTGATCCGCATCATGACCGCGCTGGCGGCGCCGGTGCCGGGCGGCCTGGGCCTGGCCACGGTGCTCAGCTGCGCGGTGTTCGCGGCCATCTCCGGCTCCAGCATCGTGACCATGCTGGCCATCGGCACGGTGATGTTTCCGGCGCTGCAGTCGGCCGGCTATTCGCGGCCGTTCTCCATCGGGCTGATCTGCGCCGGCGGCACGCTGGGCATCATCATCCCGCCCTCCATCCCCATGATCCTGTTCGGGATCATGACCGAGACCTCCATCACCCGGCTGTTCCTGGGCGGCATCGGCCCCGGGCTGTTGCTGGTGTCGCTGTTCGGCGGCTATGCCGTGCTGGCCAACCTGAAGGTGCCGCGAGGCCGTTGGGACGCGCGCGAGATCGTGGCGGCGCTGCGCGAGGGCATCTTCGCGCTGGCGCTGCCCGTGCTGCTGCTGGGCGGCATCTACTCCGGCCACCTGACGCCCACCGAGTCGGCGGCCGCCGCCCTGGTCTACGCGCTGGCGGTGGAGCTGTTCATCCACCGCGAGCTGAAGGCGCGCGAGTTCTACGGCATCGCCGGCGAGACGGTGGTGCTGCTGGGCATGCTGCTGCCGCTGGTGGCCTTCGCTTCGTCGCTGTCCGTCATCCTGGACTACCAGCGCGTGCCGCAGGCGCTGGTGGCCTGGGTGCAGACGGTGGTGGACAGCCGCGCCATGTTCCTGCTGCTGGCCAACCTGCTGCTGCTGGTGGCCGGCTGCGTGATGGAGGTGGGCTCGGCCATCGTCATCCTGGCGCCGCTGCTGATGCCCATGGCCAAGGCCTACGGCGTGGACCCGATCCACTTCGGCATCATCATGACGGTGAACCTGGAGATCGGCTACATCACGCCGCCGGTGGGGCTGAACCTGTTCGTGGCGCTGGCGGCCTTCAAGGCCGGGTTCGGCGAGGTCTGCCGCGCGGTGCTGCCCTTCGTGGCGATCATGCTCGTGGGGCTGGCCGTCATCACCGCGTGGCCGGCCCTTACCTTCGCCTTCATCCCATGACCGCTGCCGAGTCTCCCCCCGTCCTGCGCGAGCGCCGCGGCGACGCCTACTGGATCACCCTGAACCGCCCCGACAAGCGCAACGCGCTGGACGCCGCTGTGCTGGACGGTGTGCGCGCGGGGTGGCGCGAGGCGCACGCCACGCCCGGCGTGCGCTGCATCGTGCTGACCGGCGCCGGCGACCGTGCCTTCTGTGCCGGCGGCGACCTGCAGCCCGGCGCCGGCTTCGCGTTCGACCTGTCCCGGCCCACGCTGGACTACGGAGACCTGCTGCGCGAGGTGCGCGCCGCCACCCTGCCCTCCATCGCCCGGATCAACGGCGCGTGCATGGCCGGGGGCGTCGGCCTGCTGTGCATGGCCGACCTGGCGGTGGCCGCGGACCATGCGGTGTTCGGCCTGCCCGAGGTGCGGGTCGGGCTGTTCCCGATGCAGGTGCTCAGCCTGCTGCAGCGGCTGGTCCCGCCGCGCACGGTGCGCGAGTGGGTGCTGGGTGGGGAGCGCTTCGACGCCGTCACGGCGCAGGCGGCCGGGCTGCTGAACCGGGTGGTGCCTGGGGCGGTCCTGGACGAGGCCGTGGACGAACTGGTGGCCCGGCTGGCCGCCGGCTCGCCGGTGGCGATGCGCCGCGGCCTGTACGCGCTGCGCGCGATCGAATCGATGTCGGTGGACGAGGCGCTGGCCTTCGGCGAGGGCCAGATCGCCCTGGCGGCCGCCACCGATGACGCCCGCGAGGGCATGGCGGCGTTCGCCGAGCGGCGCAAGCCGAAATGGCAGGCCTGAGCCTCTTGCCTCCCTCCCTCTCCGGGGGCGGGTCGGGGTGGGGGCGAGTGCCGGCCACGGTGGCTCGTTTCGCCCCCACCCCCGCCCTCCCCCGATGGGGGAGGGAGCAAGACAGGAGTCGCTGATGTTCACCTTTTCCGACAAGAGCCAGTCCCTCCGCGCGCAGCTGCTCGACTTCATGGAGCGCCACATCTATCCGAACGAGGCGCGCTTCTACGAGGAAGCCGAACGGCTTGGCCCGTGGGCGGTGTACCCGGTGGTGGAGAAGCTCAAGCCGCTGGCGCGCGAGCAGGGCCTGTGGAACCTGTTCCTGCCCGACGGGGCGCACGGGGCGGGCCTGTCCAACCTGGACTATGCGCCACTGTGCGAGGTGATGGGCCGCTCGCACCTGGCGCCGGAGGTGTTCAACTGCTCGGCGCCGGACACCGGCAACATGGAGGTGCTGGCGCGCTACGGCACACCGCAGCAGCAGGACCTCTGGTTGAAGCCGTTGCTGGCCGGCGAGATCCGCTCCTGCTTCGCGATGACGGAGCCGGCGGTGGCCTCCAGCGACGCCACCAACATCGAGTCCTCCATCGTTCGCGACGGTGACCACTACGTCATCAACGGCCACAAGTGGTACACCACCAACGCGACCGACCCGCGCTGCCGCATCTGCATCTTCATGGGCAAGAGCGATCCCGACAACGCCGACCGGCATCGCCAGCAGTCGATGATCCTGGTGCCGATGGACACGCCCGGCGTGCGCGTGGTGCGGCCGCTGTCGGTGTTCGGCTTCTACGGCGTGCCGGACCGGGCGTCGGAGGTGGTGTTCGAGAACGTGCGGGTGCCCGCCGCCAACATGCTGCTGGGCGAGGGACGCGGCTTCGAGATCGCTCAGGGCCGGCTGGGGCCCGGCCGTATCCACCACTGCATGCGCCTGATCGGCCTGGCCGAGCGCATGCTGGAGCGGATGTGCCGCCGCACGATGTCGCGCACGGCGTTCGGCAAGCGCGTCTCCGAACAGGGCGTGACGGTGGAGCGCATCGCGCAGTCCCGCATCCTGATCGAGCAGGCGCGGCTGCTCACGCTCAACGCCGCCTGGAAGATGGACACCGTGGGCAACAAGGAGGCCCGGCTGGAGATCGCGATGATCAAGGTGGCCGCGCCACAGATGGCCTGCCAGGTGATCGACTGGGTGATCCAGGCCTGGGGCGGCGGCGGCACCAACAACGACGTGGGCATCGCCTCGGCCTACGCCACGGCGCGCCTGCTGCGGCTGGCCGACGGCCCGGACGAGGTGCACCGCCAGCAGATCGGGCGGATGGAACTGGCCAGGTACCGGGACGCCTGACGCGGGCCGCGGCTACCATCGCGGCAGCTATGAAGACGCAGTACTACACCGCCTCCTCCCTGGACGGCTTCATCGCCACGCCGGACGATTCGCTGGACTGGCTGTTCCCGCTCGGCGACGTGGGGGACACGGGCTACCCCGCCTTCATCGCGCAGGTGGGCGCGCTGGCCATGGGCTCGGCCACCTACGAGTGGATGCTGCGGCACGTGGTCAAGCCGGGCCGCTCCGGCGGCGCGCCGTGGCCGTACGAAGTGCCGGCCTGGGTGTTCAGCAGCCGCGCCCATGCGCCGGTGCCGGGCGCCGATATCCGCTTCGTGCGCGGCGACGTGCGGCCGGTGCACGAGTTGATGCGGCGCGCGGCGGGCGAGCGCAACGTCTGGCTGGTGGGCGGCGGCGAGCTGGTGGGCCAGTTCCACGACGCCGGGCTGCTGGACGAGGTGATCGTGCAGGTGGGCTCCGTCACGCTGGGCGCGGGCAAGCCGCTGCTGCCGCGCAAGATCACGAGCCCACCGCTGAAGCTCCTGTCCGCCCGCGCCATCGGCACCGGCTTCGCCGAGCTGCGCTACGAGGTGCCCCGCACCACCTAGACGTAGTCCACCTGGTACCGCCCCACCCTCAGGTCGCCCAAGGATTGCCGCACACGCGTGTGCTCCGGATGCTCGGCGTAGGCGCGCAGCGCCTCCTCGTCGGTGAACTCGGTGAACAGCAGCACGTCGCACGCGTGGCTGACGCGGCTGAAGTCGATGCCGACTTCCAGCCGCAACAGGCCCGGGATGCGCCCGCGCAGGCTCTCGAAGGCCTCCTTCACGTGGCGGGCCGCAGCCGCCTTCTCCTCCGCGGTCTCGCCGCGGACGGTCCACATGACGACGTGCTTGACGGTGGTGTCGGTCATTCCGCGAAAGTCTCCTGCCGGCGCCGCCGCAGGACCGGCGTGGACGCCAGCACCAGCGCGGCCAGCGCCAGCGCCAGCAGCGAGGCCGTGACCGGCCGTTTTACCAATAGCGGCTCGTGTGGCAAGGTAAGCGGCATTGTTCGCCGTCAAACCGGGACCGGGGAGCGGGAGAATGGCCAAATCCTGCGGTGCAACGCAGCCAGGGGCGGATAGATTTTCCTATCCGTGTGGCGCTTACTGGAGGGATTTTCAATGACGTACCTGATATTGGGCCTCATCCTTTTCCTAGGTGTGCACTCGACGCGTATCGTCGCTGACGGCGCACGCACGCGTGCCATCGAGCGCATGGGCGCGAACGCCTGGAAGGGTCTCTACGCGCTGATCTCGCTGGCGGGTTTCGCGCTGATCGTCTGGGGCTACGGGCTGTCGCGCGCCGAAGGCGGCTTCCTCTGGAATCCGCCAGTGTGGACGCGCCATGTCACCGCGCTCCTGATGCTGGTGTCCTTCATCCTTCTCGCTGCCGCCTATGTGCCGGGCAACTCGATCAAAGCCGCGGTCGGTCACCCGATGGCCGCGGGGGTCAAGATATGGGCGTTTGCACACCTGCTCTCGAACGGGCGGCTGGGCGACATCGTGCTGTTCGGTGCGTTCCTTGTGTGGGCGGTGGCGTCTTTCACCGCGGCGCGGCGGCGGGACCGTGCCGCCGGCGTGGTCTACCCATCGCGCGGCGCGATGCCGACGCTGGCCGCCTGCGGCGCCGGGCTGGCGCTGTATCTGGGGTTTGTGTTCGGGCTGCACATGTGGCTGATCGGGGTGCGGCCGTACTGAAATCAATATTCCTTTTTTGAATTTTAAACTGGGAATTGATTCGTTCTAGAGTTTTACCAATAGCGGCTCGTGGGGCAACATAAGCTGCATTGTGCGCCGTCAAACCGGGACCGGGGAGCGCGAGAATGGCCAAATCGTGCGGTGCAACGCAGCTTGGGGCGGATAGATTTTCCTATCCGTTGCCCTTGTTCGTTTTTGAACGAATTACGAATCTTGCCCCAACGGTAATAAAGGTCGGGCAACACGCAGTAATAACCCGAGGTGGCCACGCGCCGCGTTAGATCGCGCAGTTCCTCGCGTATGCCCCACATATCCATGTAAAGAATGACCGGCGGAAACGGCCCGTCGCCGCTGGGATGGGCGATGAACACCTCCATCGCGCCGGAAGCCGTGGTGAGATCGAATGTGCGTTCCTGCATCGCGCCCGCCTGAAAACCAAAGGCGCAAGTCTAACGCGCGTGAAATTAACCCGTTCCCGGAAAAAAGCGCGGCCTTGGAACGCTACCCTTAGATCGTCACCCGCGTACCCAATTCGATCACTCGGTCCGGCATGAGCTTGAAATACTCCGCCGCCGCGGGACTATTACGTTGCATGAAACGAAACAGTGCACGCCGCCAGGTAAAGAAACCGCGCCGTCGCGCCGGCGCAAGCGTGGTGCGGCCAAGAAAATACGTGGTCTGCGCCTGATCCACACGCACCGCCTGCCGCGCCGCCAACTCAAGGCCGCGCGGCACGTCAGGCTCTTCCATGAAACCATAACGCAGGGTGAGCTGATACACCTTGTGCGGGTCGATGATGTCCACCGCGACGCGTTCCGCGTCATCCACCCGTGGCAGGTCTTCATCCGCGATGTGCAGAAAAATCATGCGTTCATGCAATACCTTGTTGTGCTTCAAGTTATGCAACAAAGTAGCGGGAATGGCGCCCGGATCGGGAGAAAGGTAAACCGCCGTGCCGGGCACACGCGGGATGTCGGGCCCAAAGAGATTGTTGAACCCGGCCAAGGGGACACGTTTGGAACGCTCACTTGCCAGCAGCACGGTTTCCGCACGCTTCCAGGTGGTCAACGCGACGAATACACAGGCCCCAGCGAGGAACGGAAACCACCCGCCTTCCAAAAATTTGCTGCTATTGGCAAGGAAAAACATCAGCTCGAAAAGCCCGATCAACACGAAAACCGGAATAAACCAGCGCTTTTCATGCCCCGGCAATAACCACAACACGGTCGCGACCAGCAGCGTATCGAGCAACATGGTGCCGGATACCGCGATGCCATAGGCCGCCGCTATCGCCGACGAGGTTTTAAAACCCAGCACCACCAACACCACCAACACCAGCATCGCCCAGTTAAGCTGCGGCATGTAGATCTGCCCCTGCTCCCGCGCCGAGGTATGCCGGGTGGGCAGGCGCGGCAGGTAACCGAGGCGCGTCGCGAGCCGCGCCATGGAAAACGCGCCCGCGATGGTGGCTTGCGAGGCGATCACCGTCGCGGCGGTGGCGAGCAACACCAAGGCCCAAAGCAACTCATCCGGCGCGAGCAGGAAAAAAGGATTACGTATCAACTCGGGCTCGCGTAATACCAGGGCACCCTGCCCGAAATAATTCAATAACAGCGCGGGGAGGATGACGCCAAACCAGGCAAGCCGGATCGGCGTTTTGCCGAAATGCCCCATATCCGCGTACAAGGCCTCGCCACCGGTGATACAAAGAAATACCGCGCCCAGCACGATGAAGGCGAGGCCCGGCGAATGAAGCACAAATGTGAATGCATGGCGCGGTTCCACCGCCGCGAGCACCGCGGGGGTTTGCAGGATGGATAAGAGCCCCAAGACACCCAGCACGCCGAACCATATCGCCATCACCGTGCCGAAGTAACGGCCCACGGCACCGGTGCCGTGTTTTTGAATCATGAAAAGGCCAATAAGTATGCCCAGCGTCACCGGAATCACCCAGTGCTCGAAGGCCGGCGTCACCAGCGACGTACCCTCCACCGCCGACAACACCGATATCGCCGGCGTGATGACCGCGTCACCGAAAAATAAGGAGGCGCCAAATATGCCGCACACGCCGGTGAACCAGGCCAACCGGGGCTGGCGCCGCGTGAGCTTGGTTGCTAACGCCAGCAAGGCGAGAATGCCGCCCTCGCCGCCGTTGTCAAAACGCAGCATCACCACCACGTATTTCAAGGACACCACCACCATGATCGACCAGAACATCATGGATAACACCGCGAGCACGTTGGCCTCGTTGAGCGCGAGACCGCCAGCGCGGCCGAAAGCTTCCTTGAAGGCGTACAGGGGGCTCGTGCCTATGTCACCGTAAACCACCCCCATGGCCGCAAGGGTTAACGCACCCAGACGGGTGCCGCTGGGGGGGATGGCCGGTTTAATCGCGGCACGGCTCATAGGGCTCGAAGCATCGCGGCGTCCTTGGGAGAGGAGCGAGGGAGTGCATCTTACGCCTCGATTTGTTGCGATGCAACAAAATATGTTTTACCAATAGCGGCTGGTGGGGCAACATAAGCTGCATTGTGCGCCGTCAAACCGGGACCAGGGAGCGGGAGAATGGCCAAATTGTGCGGTGCAACGCAGCTTGGGGCGGATAGATTTTCCTTCTATGAGGGTCCTCCGCGTGTCAAGCCTCCGGCGGCGGGGTTGTCGTTTA
>Ga0194125_10008959_pt1 | contig 13986 bp, 10 predicted proteins | sample TA2KigC250mmetaG_FD_148626 | JGI IMG/M metagenome (GOLD analysis project Ga0194125, IMG submission 148626) | Freshwater microbial communities from Lake Tanganyika, Tanzania - TA2015034 Kigoma Deep Cast 250m | ecosystem: Environmental > Aquatic > Freshwater > Lake | place: Tanzania: Lake... | reverse complement strand
TAGGGAATCGGGGATTAACACCCGATATTCTGAAGATTGGAGTTTGGACAAAGTTGAGAAACCAGGTTTTTCCTGTTCCGCAATGCTTTCTAGAGTGTCAGAAGTGCCCGCAAACGTGCACATTTTGGGTACAAAGGCTCTCAAAAACCTGGTTTCTAGCCATTCTTCTGGATTTGTCCAAAGTCCAGTGAAGAATGCCTCGCCCTACTTTCAGAGTTGGTGTTCTTGGTGGTGCAATGGGAGACTACTCAGGAACTTGGCAGCATTAGACTGTCACTCTGAGCGCAGCGAAGAGTCTCGCCCCCACGTGGGCTGAGATGCTTCGCTGCGCTCAGTATGACATCATGCCAGTATGCCAGGCGGCCAGGCGAGGTGGGTTCTCCTGGCCGCTCTTCGTTGAGCTCATCTGAGATTGCCGATGGCTGATGTGGCTGCTGGATCCCGATCAATCTGCAATCCTTCGGACTGAGTCCCTTCACTGCGTTCAGGGCAGGCTCTCAGGACGAAGTCTAAAATCTGCAATCTGCAATCATTGGGGGTGTTATGGATTTGTTCCAGGCCCTGGTTCTGGGCGTGGTGCAGGGGCTCACGGAGTTCATGCCCGTTTCCAGCTCCGCCCACCTGATCATCGTCCCCTGGGTGCTGGGCTGGCGCGATCCGGGGCTGGCCTTCAACGTGGCTCTGCACCTGGGCACGCTGCTGGCCGTCCTGACCTACTTCTGGCGCGACTGGCTGGACATCATCAAGGGCTTCTTCGCCAGCCTGGCCGCCCGCAACCTGGGCCAGACACTGCATCGCCGCCTGGCCTGGCTGATCATCGTGGGCTGCATACCGGGGGCCGTGGCCGGCGCTCTGGGCGACCAATTCATCGAGAGCCTGTTCCACTCCCCCAACGAGGCCCATCGCACCGGCGCCATGCTGGCCATCGCCGCTCTGCTGGCCATGCTCGGCGCTCTCCTCTGGCTGGCCGAGCGCCTGGCCCGCCATCGGCGCACGCTGTCCCAGATCAGTTTTGGCGATGCCATCGTCATTGGCCTGGCGCAGGCGCTGGCCCTCCTGCCCGGCGTGTCCCGTTCCGGCAGCACGATCACCGCCGGCCTGGCCTTGGGGCTGCGGCGTGAGGCGGCGGCGCGCTTCTCCTTCCTGCTGGCCACGCCCATCATCGCCGGGGCCGGGCTGAAGGAAGCCTACGACGTTCTGCAGGCCGGATTCCCCGCCGCCGAGCGCCTGCCCTTCCTGGTGGGCTTCCTGGCCGCCGCCGTGGTGGGCTATTTGTGCATCGCCTTCCTGCTGCGCTACCTGCAGCGCAATAGTGTAAACGTCTTTGTCTATTACCGGTGGCTTTTGGCCGTGGGGATCGTGTTGCTAGTACTTTTGCGGAGATAAGGAGCGGGGAATACCCAGGGGGAATCAGGGAATCGGGGGACTGGGGAATCAGGAAATCAGGGCTCATGATGAAGCCTGATTCCCTGATTTCCCGATTGCCTGATTCCCCACCATGACAAACTTGCCTAGCCCTAAAACCTTAGCCTTCATCTGCCTCCTCTCCCTCACTCTGTCTGCCTGCGCTGGCCCCCCGCCTCCGCCGGTGCGGCTGGTCGTGGCTGGGTCAGCGGCGATACAGCCGCTGGTGCAGGAACTGGGCGCGGCCTACTATCAGCGGCATCGGGAAGTGACCATCGAGGTGCAGGCCACCGACTCGCTGGCCGGAGCTAAGGCAGTGCGTGAGGGGACGGCAGACATCGGCCTGGCCTCCCGCGCGCTGACGGAGCAAGAGGCCGCCGGGCTGACGGCGACCCTCATCGCCCGCGAGCCGCTGGCCATCGTGGTCCACGCGGCCAATCGCCTGGACATGGTAAGCGGCGAGGAGCTACGCCGCCTCTTCAGCGGGCGCGTAAACGACTGGAGCGAGTTGGGTGGCGACACCTCAGCGGTGGTGGTGCTCAGCCGGGAGGACGGGGCTGAGACGCGGGGGCTATTCGAGAGCCTGGTCATGGGCGACACGCGCGTGTCGCCCAACGCCCGCGTCCTGCCTTCGGATGCCGCCGTGGTGGAGGTGGTAGCGGCCACGCCGGGGGGCATCGGCTATGCGGCGCGGGGAAGCCTGACGCCGCAGGTCAAAGCCCTGAGCATTGATGGCGTCGCGCCCAACCCGCTGGCCGTGCAGCGCGGCGAGTATCGCCTGGCGCGGCCGTTCTACCTGCTGACTCGCGGCCAGCCCAGCGGAGCGGCCAAAGGCTTCGTGGATTTTGTGCTTAGCGCCGAGGGGCAGAGGATCGTGCAGAGATTGCGGTACGCGCGGGTCAAGTGATGGAAGAAGGTCTTTACGAGCGCATCTACGAGGTGATCCGGCAGATCCCCCGCGGCCGGGTGGCCACCTACGGCCAGATCGCCGCCCTGGTGGGGCCGCCGTGCGGGGGGCGGACGGTGGGTTATGCCCTGGCTGCCCTGGGCCGGCGGCTCGACGGGCCCCCTGTGCCCTGGCAGCGGGTGATCAACGCCCAGGGCAAGGTCAGCACCGGCCCCAATCAGCAGCGGCTGCTGGAGGAAGAGGGCGTCGTCTTCGACGAAGCGGGGCGCACCGACCTGCAGCGCTTCGGCTGGCCGGGCCCTGACCCGGCCTGGGCTGCGGCCCACGGCTGCGGAGCTCCCCCGCCCGCAGAGCCGCCCGGGGCAGAGTCACCCCAACTCCGGCTGTTCTGACTGCAAGAACGGGTTGTAGCGCCGCTCCTCGCCGATCGTCGTCAGCGGGCCGTGGCCAGGGTACACGACCGTATCGTCCGGCAGGGTCAGGAGCTGCGACCGGATACTGGCGATTAGTTGCCGGTAGTTGCCGCCGGGGAAGTCCGTGCGGCCGATAGAACCGGCGAACAAGGCATCACCGCTGAAGACCACGCCCGTCGTCACCAGGGCGATGCCGCCCGGCGAGTGCCCCGGCACGTGGCGCACGCTCAGTTGCACCGTCCCGCCAATGCGCACCACGTCGCCGGCGTTCAGCAGCACGTCGGCGGGCGGGCTGGGCTGAAGAGAGCCCATCCAGAAGGCAAAGCTGCGCAGCGGATTGGTGAGCATGGGGGCGTCGTCGGGGTGGATGGCGATGGGCGCCCCGCTGGCCTCGTGCACGGCGCGCAGGGCGGCGATGTGGTCGAAGTGGCCGTGGGTGAGGATGATCTGCGTAATTTTCAGCCCCAGGCGGCGCGCCTCACCCAGGATGAAATCGGCGTCGCCGCCGGGATCAATGACGGCGGCCTCGTTGGTCTGTGGGCAGCCCACCAGATAGCAATTGGTGGCCAGGCTGCCCACGGTGAGCATCTGGAGAATCAAAGTAGTCTCCTGGCGATTTTCGATTTCCGATTGCCGATTTTCGATTGGCCAATCGCCAATCGCAAATCGGAAATCGGCAATCATTATAGCAGCCTGCTGCGTGGCGGTCAAGGAGTGCGGACGCCAGTCCGCAGGCTTACGCCTGCACTCCACAATCTTCCAATGAAACTGCGCGAATGTCTGGCCAATAGCACCCTGGTGGAACTCAAAGCCATCGCCGAGCGGCGGGGCGTGCGCCTGCGCCCCAACCCGCTGAAGGCCGAGGTGGTGGACGCCCTGACCACCGAGCTGGGCACGCCGGCCTCCGTGGCCCGCGCCCTGGCCGACCTGAGCGCCGAGGAGCGCCAGGCCCTGGAGACCATCCTGGCCGAGGGCGGGCGCATCCCCAGCTACAAGCTGGAGCGCGAGTTCGGCGGGGTGCGCAAGCCAGAAATCTATGCCTACCGCGACGAGAGCGCCCGCCAGCCCTGGCGACACATCGCCACCCCCACCGAGGGCCTGTGGTATCGCGGCCTCATCTTCCGCACCTTCGACGTCGTCGGCAACTGGCGGGGGGACGTCTACCTCGTCCCGGACAACCTGCGGCCCCTGCTGCCCAAGGTGGAGAAAAAACCACCCCAGTTCAGCCTGGAGGCCGTGCCCGCCCCCAGCAACCTCCTGGACGGCGGCGACCTGCGGCGCGACATCTTCGCCCTGCTGGCCTACCTGCAGCGCCGGGAGGTCGAGCCGGTGCGCGGCGATCGCCTGCCCAAGCAGGACGTGGTGCGCCTGAGCGAGGAGTTGACCATCAGGCAGGACCTGAGCGACGTGCGCAACGAGGAGGAGGCCGGACGGCTGGCCTTTGTGCGCCGCCTGGCCGATCGCGCCGGGCTGGTGCAGGTGCTCGCTGGACGATTATGCCCCTCGTCCAAGACCGGCGACTGGCTCAAAATGCCGCGGCACAAACAAATCCGCGAGCTGTGGCAAAGCTACTTCCAGGACGAGCAATGGGACGAACTGCTGCGCCTGCCCAGCCTGCAGGTAGATCGGCGCATCGGCTACTTCCGCCGGCCCACAGCGACGCGCCAGAAAATCGTCGAGCACTTCAAGCAGTGCCCGCTGGGGCAATGGCTGACCATCGAATCCTTCGTGCAGAGCATTAAACGGCTAGACCCCGACTTCCTGCGCACGCCGCAAGACTACAACCTGTGGTACATGTACGACGCCAGCGGACGCACCCTGCAGGGCTACAAGAGCTGGGACCGCGTAGAGGGCGAGTTCATCCGCAGCATCATCCGCGGCCCCCTGCACTGGCTGGGTCTGGTGGCCCTGGACGATAATCGCATCGGCGGCGTACCCACCACCTGCCGCCTCACGGCGTGGGGAGAATGGCTGCTGGGCTTCTCCTCGCATCCCCCCGCCGAGCCCGCCCACCAGCCCATCGTCATCCAGGCCAATTTTGAGGTCGCCGTCCCCTACGAGGCTGAATTGCTCCACGTCTTCCAACTGGAACGTCTCGCCGAGCTGGTGCAGCGCGATCGCATGAGCCTCTATCGCCTGAGCAAAGACAGCATCCGGCGCAACCTGGAGGCCGGGGGCAAGATCGCCGACATCATCGCCTTCCTGGAGAAGGCCAGCGGCCAGCCCCTGCCGCAGAACGTGGCCTACTCCCTGCGCGAGTGGGGCGGCCGGTACGGCGAGATTGAAGTGCGCCAGGCCGCCCTGCTCACCGTCGCCGATGCCGTGCTGCTGCAAGAGCTGCGCGCCAACAAGCGCGTGGGCCTGCAGGTGCGGGACGAGCTCTCGCCCCAGGCCGTCACCGTGGACGAGGGTGAGGTGGCGGGCCTGATCGAGCGATTGCGCAAGGCCGGTTACCTGCCGCGGGTGGGCGACGAGCTGGCCGCGGCCGCCGGATCGAAGGGGCGCAAAGGCTCGTCCCGCCGTAAGGTGACTATGGACGAGAGCGACCTGGTGCCGCTCCTGGCGGCGGCGCGGGTCATACGGAGCATGGGGGCTGAGGTGGGGTTGGGACAGCCACTGGAGGTATCGTCGGCGCTGCTGGACAGGCTGGAGAGCCAACTGAGCTACGCCGCGCTGCAAACCATGCAGCGGCTGGCCAGGCAGGCCGAGGAGGCCATCGCCGAGGCGCTGGAGGAGGCGGAGGAAGAAGATGAAGAGGAAGAAGAGGAGTTTTACTACCCGCCGCGCCCCAGCGTGCGCTTCGATACGCGGAGCACGCGCTCCGTGCTGGAGGAGGCCCTCCAGCGCCAGGTGGCCGTGGACATCGAATACTACACCGAAAGTCGGGGCGAGATGACCAGGCGCCGCGTCGACCCTTACCGCCTGGAACAGCGCAGCGGCACGACTTACCTGGTGGGTTACTGTCACTGGCGCCAGGCCGAGCGCGTGTTTCGCCTTGATCACATCCGCAGCGCCGAGCTGACGAACGAGGCGATTCAGCAGCACACGTGAAATTTTAACCACAGAGGCACGGAGGACACAGAGGTTTATTATTTTTGATTCTTGTTAGCAATTCCTGGAGGCAATGCTATGTTCCTGGAAAAGGACTTGACGGAGCAAATCCTCGGGGCGGCGATTGAGGTGCATCGCAAACTTGGCCCCGGCTTGCTGGAGTCGGCTTATCGGGCCTGCCTGGCACGGGAACTGGCCTTGCATGGTCTATCATTTGAGCAGGAAAAGCCTTTGCCCGTGGAATACAAAGGGGTGCTCATAGATTGCAGCTATCGCCTCGACCTCATTGTGGCCGGCAAGGTGGTCGTGGAAGTGAAAGCAGTGGACGCTCTCCTACCTGTGCACGAGGCGCAGTTGTTGACCTACCTCAAGCTCACCGGCTGCCGGGTGGGCTTGCTCATCAACTTCAACGTGCCGGTGCTCAAGGACGGCATCAAGCGCCTGGTACTGTAGATCAACCACCGTTACTCGGTTAAATCAAGGAAAACTCCGTGTCCTCTGTGCCTCTGTGGTTAATAGCGCCTATCCTGGTCGCGGCCGCTCTTGCCTTGGCCCTCCTGGCCTTTGGGCTGTACGGCTCGCTGTACCTCACGCGGCCGCTGCGCTACGCCCAGCGCGTCACGCTGGCGGATATGGGCCTGCCCGGCGAGGCGGTGACCTTCCCCAGCCGCGACGGCCTGCCCCTGGCCGGCTGGCTCATCCCTGCTGCGAACGCCAAAGGCACCATCGTCTTTGGGCACGGCTACGGCGGCGGCCTGGACGAGCACGACTTCCAGTATGCCGCCGTCCTGCACCGCCACGGCTATCGCCTGCTGCTGTTCGATTTTCGCGGCCAGGGGGCCAGCGGCGGCCACTATCGCTCCATGGGGGCGCGGGAGCAGGACGACATGCTGGGCGCCATTGAGTTTCTAAAGACGGCTGGCCTGGCCGAGCGGCTGGGCGCCTTCGGCGTGTCTATGGGGGCAGTGGTGGCCTACATCGTCGCTGCGCAGCGACCGGAGGTGCGTGCCGTGGCCGGCGACTCCGCCTTCGCCAGTTGGCAGGGCATCATCGGCCACGGCCTCATCGCCGAGCGTGGGGCGCCGCCGGTGCTGGCCACCGCCCTGGCCTGGCTCGTGACGCGCCTCACCGGGCTGCGTCTGGGCTTCCGCGCCGCCCAGGTTGACCCCGTGCGCTTCATCGGCCGGATCAGCCCGCGGCCGGTGCTCATCATCCACGGCGCCGAGGATCGCCAGGTGCCCGCCGAGCACGCCCGCCAGCTCTACGCCGCGGCCGCGCAGCCGAAAGAGCTGTGGATCGTCCCTGGCGCGGGCCACACCAGCAGCCTGGCCCAGGCGCCGGAGGAGTACGCGGCGCGGGTGGTGGGCTTCTTCGACCGGTGGTTGGTTGGTGAAGAGGGGAATCAGTGACTAGGGAATCAGGTCTCAGGCGGCAGCAAGCTGTAGAACAGGTCGCTGACCTGTTCACCAAACGACAGGTTTGGCAACCTGTCCTACGAGGCTGGCAGCCAGATTCCCTGATTTCCTGATTCCCTCATCCCTTATTCCCTGTTAGCTAGACCCACAATCTGCAATCTCCCGGGGAGGTGCTCATGAAGCGCTTCGGCGTCTGGAACTACGTGGCTATCAGTGTCTATGCCTTTGCCCTTTCCTACCTCTGGAACAGCATGGGGCCGATTATCCTGCCGGCGCTGGTGCCGCCCCTGGCCCCAGAGGCACTGAAGGGCACGGCGCTGGGCCTGCTCAGCGCCGTGGGCCTCATCGTGGCCGTGATTGTGCAGCCGGTGGCGGGGGCGGTGAGCGATCGTTCGACCTCGCGCTGGGGGCGGCGGCGGCCCTACATTCTGGTGGGGGCGCTGCTCAACCTGGTGTTCCTGGCCATCATCGCCGCCTCCGGCAACTACTGGCTGCTCTTCGCCGGCTACATCGGCCTGCAGTTGGTCTCCAACGTCGCCCATGGCCCCTACCAGGGGCTCATCCCCGACCTCGTCCCGGAGCAGCGCCTGGGCACCGCCTCCGGCGCCAAGAACCTGGCGGAGATCCTGGGCATCGTCGTCTGCTCCCAGTTCATCGCCCGGCTGCTGCAGCCCTACGTCAGCGGCCAGGGGCAAATCTGGCTGTGGCTCACCTTTGGCTCGATCATGGGCATCATCTTCGTCACCATGCTCATCACCATTCTGGCCGTGAAGGAGCAGCCCCTGACGAAGCCACCCGACGATCGGCCCGTGCTGGCTACCATCCTGGGCACCTTCAACGTGGACGTGCGGCGCTATCCCGATTTTATGTGGCTGCTGGTCTCTCGCTTCTTCATTCTGGTGGGCGTCAACCTGGTGCGCAACTTCGCCCAGTACTTCATCAAGGACGTCATCGAGCCGGTGAACTACGTGGCGGTGGCGGGCAACCTCCTGGCTATCCTGGGTGTGGCCATCCTGTTCATCGTCTTTCCGGCGGGCTTGATCTCCGATCGCCTGGGGCGCAAGCGTCTGGTGGCCTTCAGCGGCCTGCTGGCGGCCGTAGGGTCGTTCCTGCTCATCTTCACCCGCGGCTACAACGACCTGTTCATCTACGGCGGCATTATCGGCCTGGCCATGGGCATCTTCTTGAGCACCAACTGGGCGCTGGCCATTGATTTGATCCCCAAGGCCGAGGGCGGACGCTACCTGGGCATCTCCAACCTGGCCACGGCGGGTGCTGGCGTGGCCGCGGGCCTGGGTGGGCCGCTGCTGGACTTCTTCAACGCCCGCCAGGCCAATCTGGGCTACACCGCCCTCTTTATTACCGCCACCCTGTGCTGCCTGCTGGGGACGGTGCTGCTGGTGAAGGTGCGGGAAGCGACAAGAAGCCTGGCGAAGGCTTCGCCCTGAGGGCTCAGCCCGAAGGGTTTCGGAACCTTCGCCAGGGTAGAAAACTGCTGGGGAAACCTTGCGAAGGTTCCAAAACCTTCGCAAGGTTAAAAAAATGATCAAGGTGCAATTCGAAGAAATGTTCCCCTGGGAGTTCGCCCAGGCCCTAGCGGAGGCCCCCATCGGCTACCTGCCGCTCGGCGTCCTGGAATGGCACGGCGAACACAATGCGGTGGGTCTGGACGCGCTCAAGGCCCACGCCGTCTGTGTGCAAGCCGCCCAGAAATCGGGGGGCGTCGTCGTGCCGCCGTTGTATTGGGCTACAGACTCTCGTGAGGATTTGGATCGTGGGATGTACCTGACGGGCGGCGTCGAGCATGGTGAGCGTTACCACGTTCCCGGCAACATGTTCTGGATTCGCCTGGAAACATTCCACAGCCTGCTTCTGGACATCTACGAGGCCATGCGACGCCGCGGGTTCCGCGTCATCGTGGTCGTCAGTGGTCACTGGTCGGAGCGACACAATCTACCGGCAATCCGGGCCACCGGAGAGCAGTTCCTTGCCCAGCACCCCGATATGAGATGGATCCTGCTGACGGATCAAGAGGTAGTCCCCGACCTGCACTACCCCCGCGAGCACGCTGCCGGCGGTGAAACCTCGCTTCTGATGGCCATCCGGCCGGATTTGGTGGACTTGGGCCAGACGCTGGAGACCGATGGCGCGCTCCGGTCTTACTACGCCGAGCAGCCCGATCACCTCCGGCGGCGCCGGGAAACCAGGAACAAGTACATCGGCGTCTGCACGGCTGTGGACGATGAATCGAACGATCCAGAACTGACGGCCAGCCCAGAGAGAGGACGATTGCTGCTCAGCACGATCGCCGAGCGCATAGCGGAGCGGGCGAGGGCTTTGCTGGCCGAAACGACAGCTGGCAACCACCTTGCGCCATACTCCGCATTGCGCAAGGCCTGAACGATATGTCTCTTCCTGGCATTGGGGGACGCCCTTGTGCGACCTCAAACGGGCCAATAATGTACTGCAAATCGCCTGCTTCTGTAGTATAATGTCTGTAGGCAAAAGCGGAAAACATACAGTTTTGGTTGGATAGGTGGGCCGCAGGTCACGGCCATTCGTTTGTCAGCAAATTGTCTTTCAGATGTCAGGAAGCTGTCAGATATTCACAGGCATCATGTGGTAAACTAGTATCGAGCGAGCGATGAGTCTGCTGCCCTCGTCGTTCCTTGCTCTCTGGGCTTCCTACCCTGAGCGGAGGACAGAGGGTAAGAGGGTTGAAGAGCATATACTTGGTTCTCTCTTCTGAAGGAGGGTGTGCCATGAAAAGCTCAAAAATGCTTCAACGAGTGCTTGCCGTCGTGACCGTCTTCTCTTTGTTGTTGTCCTCTCTGTCTGCTGCGCCTCCGCCACGCATTGTCAAAGCGAGTCTCTCAGCGCCCGCACCTCCCGGTATAACAGCCAATGCACAGCCAGTGAATGCCCGTGTGGCAGGCAATCCATCTGCTGTCCCACACATTCCTGCCATCGTTCCTCATACTGACTATGTCCCTACCCCAACGAACTATGACCTACTCCACAACGCGGCGCCATCCACAACGTGGACGGAATTCGATGCGCAAGGCGTGAATGTCGTCCTCGGCAACTATACACTGCAATCCCTCAATTTGGTGATCCCGGGGCGTGGTCTTCCCTTTGCCCTTCTCCGCACCTACAACTCCGCCTATCAACAGGATGGGCCATTGGGCGTAGGGTGGACGCACAACTACAACCTCTCTGTCACCGCCGAAACTTCCTCTACAGTGATTGTCCGTAACGCGGATGGCCGCCTGGATCGCTTCACACAGCAGCCCGATGGTTCATACGCTGCGCCACCTGGTGTATTCAATGTCCTGACGAAGAACCCAGACGGTTCCTTTACCCTCAAACTCAAGGACCAGACACGCTATCTTTTCGATTCCTCTGGAAGACTGACCAGCGTTATGGACAAGAATGGCAATGCTCTCACACTCAATCATGCAGGCAGCGACCTGACCACGCTGACAGACACCGTTGGCCGTACATTCACTTTTACCTATGATGCCAACCACCATCTTACGAGCGTTACCGATCCTTCTGGACGCACAATAACCTATGCCTACGACGCCAACGGCCTGCTTGTATCAGCAACCGACCCTCGTGGTAAGACGATCCAATTCACTTACGACACCAATCGTCGCCTGACGACCATCACTGATGCCAACAACCACACGCCGATCCAGAATACCTATGATGCCCAAGGTCGCGTGGTCCAGCAACGCGACGCATTGAACAACACCACGACTCTGGCCTACGATTGGCCCACTGGCCAGACGACCGTCACCGATCCACGCGGCCATGCAACCGTCTACTTCTACGACGCGAGTTACCGTGTCACCGGCGAGCGCGATGCGCTCAACCACACGCTGGCCTACGCCTACGACGCCCAGAACAACCAGACGGGCATCACTGACAAGCGTGGCTACACGACCCAGTTCGTCTATGATGCCAATGGCAACATCACAGGCCTCACTGATGCCCTGGGCGGCGTGAGTCAGTTCACTTATGATGCCAAGAATAACCCCCTGACCGCTAAAGATGCTCTGAATCGCCAGACAGCCTTCACCTACGACGCTAACGGCAACTTGTTGACCATCGTTGACGCCATGAACCAGACCACATCGTTTACTTACGACTCCTACGGCCAACTAACGAGAATGACGGACGCGAACGGGCATTCTACCACGCCGCAGTACGACGCCTACGGCAACCCCACCGCTATCACTGACGCCTTGAGCAGGGTGACGCGCCTCGGCTACGACACCATCGGCCGTATTATGGGGCTAACCGATGCACGCAATAGCACGTATGGACTGGCCTACGATCCCACCGACAACCCGATCCAGATCACCGACGCCAAGGGCAAGACGACTACCTTCACCTATGACAACGTTGGCAACCGCCTCACAGCCACCGATGCCAGCAACCATACAACCCAATACGCCTACGACGCGCGGGATCAACTGAGCACTGTCACGGATGCGCTAGGTGGGATCACGCGCTACGCCTACGATGCGAACGGCAACCGCACGAGCGTAACGGACGCCAACAACAAGACCACGCTCTATGACTACGATGCGCTAAATCGCCTGATTAGGGTGACGGATCCCCTGGGCAACACGACCCAGTACGGTTACGACGCCAACGGCAACGTTACCAATGTCACCGACGCGCTCGGCCACGTCACGACTAATGAGTACGACGCCCTGAACCGGCTGGTCCGCATCACTGATGCGTTGGGTAATGCCACGCAGTATCAGTACGACGCCGTCGGCAATCGCACAGCGATAATTGACGCCAATGGCAACACAATAAACTACGCCTACGACGCACTGAATCGCCTGGTGACCGTCACCGATGCCTTGAGCCACGCTGTCCACTACAGCTACGACGCCGTGGGCAATCGTACAGGTGTCATGGACGCTAATGGCCACACGACTACCTACACGTACGATGCACTAAACCGGTTGACCGCTGCGGCAGACCCATTGGGGCATACTACCAGCTATACTTACGACGAGGTGGGCAACCGCACCTCGCTGACTGACGCCAACGGCGCGGTAACGCAATACTCGTACGATGAACTCAATCGGCAAATCCAGATCACCTACCCGGACCAAACCATCCAGTTCACTTACGATAACGTGGGCAATCGGGCCACGATGGTGGACAAGACCGGCACCACACACTATACCTACGACGCGCTAGATCGGCTCATCGCACTGACGAATCCAGATAGCCAGACGATCCAATATGCCTACGACAGCGTTGGCAACCGCACGCGCATCACCTATCCCAGTGGCAAGGTGGTCAATTACTTCTTCGATGGCTTGAACCGGCTAAAGACAGTGACCGACGGCGCCGCCATCACCCAGTACACCTATGATGCCGTGAGCAACCGCACGCGAATCGAATTCCCAAACAGCATCGTCACCACGTACAACTATGACAATGCCAATCGCCTGACCGCCATCCGCAGCACCAGCCCGGTGAGTGGTACGTTCCTGTTCGTGGACTACGTGCTGGACAACGTGGGCAACCGCCTGCAGATGGCGGATAACGAAGGCCTGACGACCTACGGCTACGACGCGCTATATTGGCTGACCGCGGTGACGTATCCGGACGGCGCGCAGGTGCGCTATACCTATGACCCTGCGGGCAACCGGCTCGCTATGACCGGCCCTGAAGGCATAACGACCTACACCTACGACAGCGCCGACCGACTGCTATCGCTGAATCTCAATGGCCAGAGCACAACCTTCACCTGGGACAACAATGGCAACATGCTATCCAAGGGAGCGATGCAGTTCACGTACGACAAGGCAAATCGCTTGACCCAGGTGGTGAACGGCTCGACGACGGTAAAGTATGCCTATAACGGCGACGGGCAGCGCACCTCCAAGTCAGTCAACGGCGTGGTGACCAACTACCTGTGGGACACGCAGGCCGCGCTGCCCGAAATCGTGGCCGAGACGACCGGCAATGTCACCACCCAGTACGCCTACGGTCTTGACCTGCTGGCGATGACCGACCCCAGCGGTGCCAGCTACTACTACCACGCCGACGGCCTGGGCAGCGTGCGTAATCTCTCCAACGCCAGCGGCCAGTCGGTGACGCGCTACCTGTACGACGCCTACGGCAAGGTGCGCTCGCAGCAGGGTAGTTCCCACAACCCATTCAAATTCACGGGGCAGCAAGTGGATGATGAGACGGGGTTGATTTATCTGCGCGCGAGATACTATGATCCTGCAATCGGTAGGTTTTTGACGCGCGATCCGCTTGGAGATATTGAAGGGCTTTACCAGTACGCGGGCAATAATCCTGTCAACCAAATTGACCCACAGGGTACTTTATCCTTAGGTGGAGTGTTGTCCGCCGTCAAAACTGTCGCAAGTATCGTGAAAAACTCGGCTGTCGTTACAAAAGTAGCCAGTTTTGTTAAGGGCGGCAGCCATATCAACATTAGTGTCTCAGCCCCCAAAGGGCTGAGTAACCCTGTAAAGGTTGAGCCAAAATTCGCAGTACCGCAAAACTCGCTTTTGACTTGACAATCTGGTTCTCATGGTATACTGTTTCTATCCTGTCAGGGAAGGAGCAGAGCATGAGAACCCCAAAGGAATTAGAGCAGACAGCACCAACAGTTTATCCATGTGAACTGAACACTTGCCCCAAGTGTCATAGCCCACTGGTCGAAGCGCACTATCTGAACGGGCGCAAAACCATTCAAACCATGCGTGCTGCGTTGACCATTGCCTATCGGCCCAAACTGTGCGTCAAT
>Ga0194125_10008955_pt1 | contig 13995 bp, 11 predicted proteins | sample TA2KigC250mmetaG_FD_148626 | JGI IMG/M metagenome (GOLD analysis project Ga0194125, IMG submission 148626) | Freshwater microbial communities from Lake Tanganyika, Tanzania - TA2015034 Kigoma Deep Cast 250m | ecosystem: Environmental > Aquatic > Freshwater > Lake | place: Tanzania: Lake... | reverse complement strand
TTATGACCAGCAAAAACAATCCTGAACACAAAACAGAAAGTTTCTTTCATAGCTATGCTGCAGATTTTAATTCTATCTACGGTAATGAGAATAATGCCTTTACGGGAGTTGTAAACAGATTGTTTCGCAAAAGCATGCGCATGCGCTTCGAGCTAACTATGCAGGCATGCACTCCATTAGATCAGCTTACTGTGCTGGATGTGGGGTGCGGTCCTGGACACTATAGTTTGGCTTTAGCTAAACAAGGTGCTATTGTGACGGGGATAGATTTTGCTCCAGGGATGATTTCTATTGCAAATTTAAAAAGCCAAAGCCGAGAAGTTAGAAGATAGAGTAAATTTTCTTACCGGGGACTTTTTTGAATTAGATGAGAACCAAAACTTCGACTATTTGATTCTGATGGGCTTTATGGATTATATGAAAGATGCTTCAAGGGTTTTGGAAAAAGCTTTGAAAATGACAAAAAGGGCTTGTTTCTTTAGTTTTCCAGCCTCTGGTGGTTTACTGGCATGGCAACGAAAACTCCGCTACAAGTCACGTTGCCCCTTGTATTTGTACGATAGAGAGCAGATAATTAAACTCTTTTTGGTTCATCCGCAGTTTCATACTCAAGTTAAGTCCATTGATAGGGATTATTGGGTAATCTCCGAGCGCCAGCCCTAATCTAATCAATTATACACCTACTTTGCCTGAGGAGCTTAAGAAACATACCTATTCATGGAGATCAATGAACGCAAGATAAAGTAACACAGACTATAAAAAGATATCAATACAAAATCAACACCCGCATTCTGTTAAGTACAATTCGGTTCCGTATAGCTATCTTTTGCTTAGTTATCCATCTCTATCATCTGCTATGGAATAGCATTGATCCCCATTCCGCTGCCTCCGTTTACACTCCCAAATCTCTTGATTGCTTTACTCAGCTTGTTTTTGGCATTTCAGCAATTTGGGTAGTGGATTTACCCATTTTTTTATCTGTGCTTTGCGACAAATCTACACGAATAAGACCGATGCAGTTGTTTATTGCTGCCGGGTCATACGAAAGATCAGGATACTCCATTTCCGAATGATCATTGTCTTCAACAGTTATAACTGGATGTACATCCTGAGAGAAAATTGGATCAACACACAGACCCATCTTGGGTTCAAGAATACCAGGCACTGTGACACAGTCCAAAGCCAGTCTTATCTATCTCGCGGCCTTATAAACCCTCGCGACCACTATGCAAGATGATACTCATTTGCAGATTTGGATAAGAGTTTGTAACAGACCTAGAGATGACGTCTCTCGAGCTCATACTACACTTGTTCTCTCTCCCTCCGTCCCATTTACCTTTCAGATAATGTTTGACATTCTAACCAAGTACTGATACGTTATTAGTAACAAAAAATAAGAGATTATGGAGCATGAGCGAAAGTGAATCAAGAGATATTGATCAGACCTGCCCGGACGGATGATATTGCGGCAATCGTCCAGGTGCATATCAAAAGCTGGCAAGAGACCTATCCGGGGATCATGCCGGAGCGGAAGATCGCCTCATTGAACCCGGAAGGAAGCCAGCGGAATTGGGAACATGCCTTTGCCTCCGGCAGCCACATCTTCGTCGCTGAAGTGGATGGACAGGTGGTGGGATTTGTAAGTGGCGGTAAAAATCGACCGCAGGATGATTGCGAAACCGGCATTGGCAATGGCTGCGAAGCGGAATTGACGGCGATGTATATGCTGCGAGCGCATCATGGAAGAGGGATCGGACGGATGATGTTTGACCGGTTCACCGCCCGGATGGTGGCGGAAGGGTATCATTCGATGGTGCTCTGGGTGGCGGAGAAGAATCCCACAGTGCGCTTTTATGAAAGGATGGGCGGCGAAAAAGTTGATCGCAGGATCCTGATGGTCTGCGATGAACCGGTGCCGGTGCTTGCGTATCGTTATTGGCTGTGAGGGGAGGGATTAACCTCGGAAGACACGGAAAAGCACGGAAGAAAAATGAGAATTGAGAATGGAGAGAGAGGTTGATGGAGTTGAGATGGTTGAGATGTAGGGTCGCTTTCCGCCAGCGACCTTATGAGCCAGACCACGATTGGGCAAGTTATTGAGAATTGGTGATTGATAATAGGAATGAGGGTTGAGGAGTGGAGATAGTTGAGGGGGGATATAATACCGATTACACATAACAGCCCCGGAGGGGGCGAAACCATCTTAGGCAGGGCGGGGAGCGAAGCGGAACCACTGCATCAAGTGCTAAGCGAAGAACCAAACCAAGCCCCGGAGGGGCGACACCCTCTTAGGCAGGGTGTGTAGCGAAGCGGAACCCCTGCATCAAAGGCTAAGCGAAGAACCAAACCAAGCCCCGGAGGGGCGTCACCCTCTTAGGCAGGGCGGGGAGCGAAGCGGAACCCCTGCATCAAAGGCTAAACGAAGAACCACACCAAGCCCCGGAGGGGCGACACCCTGCCTATGAAGGTGTCGCCACTCCAGGGCTTGATGGATTGTGTCGCCCCCTGGGGCTTAACCGTAGGTTGATGGTATCGGGTGCAGGGGTTCCGCTTCGCTCCACGCCCTGCCTAAGATGGTGTTGCCCCTCCGGGGCTTGATTGAAGGTGTCGCCCCCTTCGGGGCTTGATTGAAGGTGTCGCCCCCTTCGGGACTTGATTGAAGGTGTCGCCCCCTTCGGGAATTGATTGGAATGGAGGTTGAGGGAGTTGTGATATTTGAAAGAGTTGTGATAATTGACAGAGTTGTGATAATTGACAGAGTTGTGATAATTGACAGAATTGTGATAGTTGAGGTGTTGAGATAGGTGAGGGGGGTGATAAAAGATGCTATGCAATCTATAGACACATTCGAGAGGCTTTGATATTATTCGTTATATAATCTACAGACGTGTTCGTGTGATTTCGGGTATTTCGTGGTGATAAAAAACTGGCGGAGAGTCAGGGATTCGAACCCTGGGTGCCCGTAAAGGCACAACGGTTTTCGAGACCGTCCCGTTCAACCGCTCCGGCAACTCTCCGCGGGCTTCTATGTTCTTTTGGCGTGAAAGAAGGAGGTGAGGATGGCGCTGCAGGACTCTTTCAGCACTCCCCTGACGATGGTGGGGTGGTGGTTGAAGCTCTTGTCCAGTAGGACGTTATAAACCGATCCGACGGCACCTGCCTTGGGATCGGAGGCACCGATGATCAGGACGTCCAGGCGGGCTAAGATCAGCATTCCGGCACACATCAGACAGGGCTCAAGTGTCACATACAGGCGATGATCCTCAAGGACCCTGATTCCTGAGGCAAGGATTTTGTCAACTATCAATTTCTCGGCATGCGCCAGAGGATTGCGTAATTGGCGGGTGCGGTTGTGGTCGCGCCGGATGATCTGATCACCTTTGACTAATATCGCTCCGACCGGGATCTCATCTTCAGCGGCGGCGATGCGGGCTTCCTCCAGGGCGATCTGCATCCAGTATTCGTGGTCTGATGCGGTCATAAACGCTATTGCTGGGGTGAAAACTGGCGGACGATCTGGTTTTTGACGGCGTCTAAGATCAGGTCGCCGGTGTCGATGACGGACTGGGGTTTGAAGGTGAGGTATTTTTCCCACTGGCCAGCCAGAAAGTCATGTGAGACAATACGATAAATGTCTTTTTGGTCAAGCGGGACACCATTGATGAGATAATTCTCGCTATTGCCCATCCGGCTGATCCCGGAGTCCTGAACGATGTCATGCGGGGGATCGATCATATTGCGTTGGTTGTGGTTGTAAAAACTGATCAGGTCAGTGCCGGTAGCGGTGAAAAGGACGACGGTATTGTTGAAAGGCAGCATCTCGGTCAGGTCTTTGAGGGTGATCTCGCCTTTGGGTATGGCTTTGCGGATACCGCCACAATTGAGCATTGCCAGATCCGGCTGGTAGCGATCAAAATACTCCGCCCGGAGCGCATCCGCCATCCAGCGTGAGATGTCAGTCAATTCATACTTGGAGGGAGTGCTGTCAAAAGGCATGATGCCGATCACCCGGTTGAGTTCGAGATCGATGCGTTCGCTGATCTGATTTACGAGCCGGTTCAAAGGCGTTTCCGGCATCTGCTCAGGAGTGGTGACGGGGATGAGTTCGTTCTCCCAGCCGAGGATGCGTCCTGCTTCGATGAGGATGTCCAATTGTCCGAGGCAGGTAAGATAAGCGCCGGCTTGGAGGATGAGGATGTCATTGACCACGGTGGGTTCGGGCAGGGGGGTATGGCTGTGACCGCCGATGATCATGCTGACGCGGTTATCCAGTTTGGTCGCCAGTAAACTGTCCGCTTCAAAACCGAGGTGGGATAGGATGAAGATGAGATCGGTGCGGGCGGCGAGGTGGTCGAGGTAACGATCCAGAGAAAGCACGTAGGGAAGCAGGGTGAGGTCGCGGACATTGGCTGCCTTGACCCGCTCCCGGAGATCGATCATGGTCAAGCCCATAACCCCGATGTGGAGGGAATCCAGTTCGATGATGGTGTAGGGATGGGGCGAGAGATGGTCGTCGGTCTGGTGGTCGATGATATTGGTGGAGAGGAAGGGGTAATTTGCCAGTTCGATGAGGCGTTTTGTATTGGCATAACTGTAATCAAACTCGTGATTTCCGAGTGCGGCAGCAGCAAGACCAAGCAGGTTGAAGACCTCAGGGATGGCACCACCGACGGCGCCGTTACGTTCCAAAGAGGAAAAGACGCTGCCGGTTTGTTGGTCGCCGGCATCAAAATAGACCGAGCGGGGAAATTCCGCTCTGCGCTGGTTCAGGTGATATTCCAGGGCAGCATATCCGCCCAGGGATATCCTGCCTTCAGGAGTGACATAAGAACGGGGCAGGTAAGCGCCATGCGAGTCATTGGTATAAAAGACGCGTAGCAGTAACGAATAACTGAGGGCGGCAATAGTGATGAGCAGGATAGAGAAAAAGAGGCGTTTGATCATGATTGGTCTCCCAGGATTTTACGTACTGCGGTCAGGTCATCCGGTGTGTCGATGCCAATGCCCTGATAGTCAGTCATTAACATGCGGATTGGGATGCCGTTCTGCAGCAGGCGGAGTTGTTCCAGTTTTTCGATCTCCTCCAGCGGACTGGGGGGTAGCGAGACCATTTGGAGCAGGGCTTCACGGCGATAGGCATAGACACCGATATGACGTAAATATAATGGTAGGGGCGGATTTTCGCAACGCGTGTTATCCTGTAGTGGCGTTTTCCCACAGCGCCCTATTTCCAGCCTGATTTCTGAGTCGCGCCGGTGGGGGATAGGCGCACGGGAGAAATAGAGGGCATCACCATTCAGACCGGTGACCACTTTGACGGTATTGGGATCGGTCAATTGAGCCGGATCGGACAGGGCGGTCATAAGTGAAGCGATCTGGATGCTGTTGTCGCAAAAGAGGTAAAGCAGTCCGCGCAGGGATCCGGCATCGATCAGCGGTTCATCGCCCTGGACGTTGACGATCACCTCCGCATTGATGTCTCCGGCTACTTCGGCGATGCGGTCACTGCCGCTGGGATGATCCTTCCGGGTCATTCGGGCAGTTCCGCCATGAGAGACGATCTCGTCATAGATGAGGGGGGAATCGGTGGCAACGATCACATGGTCAAACAAATCAAAACTCCTTATCCTGTCCTGGATAAAGCGGATAAGCGGGATGCCACACAGCGTGACCAGGGGCTTGCCAGGGAAGCGAGTGGACTCATAACGGGCGGGGATGAGGGCGGCGGTTCTCATCTATCCGCCTTGAACTGGAGATAGACCTTGTAGCTGGGTTGGTTCTCGATCTGACGAAACTCGATGAAACTGCGGCGGAGATAGACGCGCTGATTGCGGAGGACGGTCTCCATTTGCGTGTATTGCTGCATCCAGTCGTTGTTGACCAGGAGGCGGGAGACGACTCGTTGCACCTGGTATCGGGCTATAGTGCGCAAGGCAGTTTCCTGGGCTTGGGTCCAGGCATCGAAGAGATTGGCGGAAAGAGCGGTGCCGGTGGTGACGACTGACTCACCGGAAATGAAGAGATTGGTTTGATCGCACCAGACGGGTTTCGTGGTCATGTGCATCAGGCGTGGCGTCTCGTCGGTTTCGATCTGGTTAAATCCAAACAGGGCAATGAGAAAGCCATGGATCTCGACCTTGTCCAGCAGGATCAGGTCACGGGCGGAGCGGCGTAAAAAAGTGGTATCGGCACTGACGACGACCTTGAAATTGACGTTGTTCCAGTCGATTTCCTGCATTTGAGAGAGAGAATAGACGAGGGACTTGTCCACCACGTAAGCGCTGTGATTGCGGGAAAAGGAGACGGCGGCAAAGTCACGCGCTGCATCCTCCGAATCGCTGTCAAACATGGTGGGACGCCAGGCGATGCCGATGGTATAGTCACCTTCGGGCAGATCCATCATCCATGCCGGCACTTCGGCAGTGAGATAATTGACCCGGACAGCTTGCTGTTCCGGGACGACAGGTCGCTTGCCGGGACAGGCGGACAAGAGGAAGAGCGGCAGGATCAGGATGAACAGCCATTGCGCACGGCGGAATGGGGAAAGGAAGACAGAGTTGAAGGATGGCTTCATAGTTTATGCTCCTGTTACTTCTCGGAGTGGACTGCTGGGGAGGAGTTTATGCTTCCGGAGCCAGATCATCAGGGCGGAGGTGTCGGTGTAATTGACACCGGGAATGCGCATTGCCTGTCCGATGCTGAGGGGGCGGATGCGATTCAGCTTTTCCCGGGCTTCCCAGGCGATGGTGTTGATGTGCATGTAGTCGATATCGCCCGGCAGAGTGATGCCTTCGGCTTTGCGGAAACGCTCCAGTTCTTCTTCCTGACGCTTGAGGTAGCCCTCATACTTGATCTCGAGTTCGATGCGGCGGGCAGTGCCTGGATCCACATCGGGGGAGGGTTTCCAGCCATAGCGGATGAGATCCTGAGAGGTGATCCGGGGGCGTTTGAGCAAAAGAGCGAACTTGACCGGCTCGGTGAGGTCGGGATGCTGGTCACAGGTCTCGCGCTGGAGGCGGAGCAGCTCCCTTTCCTTCGCGGCAAGCATCGATTGAAAGCGTTGCCAGCGGACATCGGAGACCAAGCCGAGGTCTCTGCCGATCGGCATCAAGCGCTCATCGGCATTGTCCTGTCGCAGGCAAAGGCGGTATTCCGCCCGGGAGGTGAACATCCGGTAGGGCTCGTTAGTGCCGCAGGTGACCAGGTCATCGATCAGGACGCCAAGATAGGCATTGCTGCGGTCGAGGATAAGCGGGCTGCGTCCATCTAAGGAAAGAACGGCGTTGATCCCTGCCATCAAACCCTGACCGGCGGCTTCCTCATAACCGGAGGAGCCGTTGATCTGACCCGCCAGATACAGTCCTTTGATCTTCCTGGTCTCCAAAGTCAGGGTGATCTCCTCGGGGCTGATGTAGTCGTATTCGATGGCATAGCCGTAGCGAACGATGCGGGCACGCTCCAGCCCGGGGATGCTGCGGATGATGGCGTCCTGAACCTGGGGCGGTAAGCTGGTGGAGATGCCATTCACGTAGCCCTCGTGGGTGCTGAGACCTTCCGGTTCGATAAAGATATGGTGGGTGGGTTTGTCCGGGAACTTGACGATCTTGTCCTCGATCGAGGGGCAGTAGCGGGGTCCGATACCCTTGATGATACCGCTATAAAGGGCGGAAAGCCGGATGTTTTCGGAGATGATGCGATGCGTCTCCTCAGTGGTGCGGGTGATGTAGCAGGATACGTGGTTGCGGGGAGTGACGTGGCGATAGTAACTGAAGCCCTGGGGCTCGTCATCGCCAGGCTGGGCTTCCAGTTTGCCGTAATCAAGGGTGCGCATGTCGATCCGGGGAGGCGTTCCGGTCTTGAACCGTCTGACTGCCAAGCCCACAGCCCCGAGGTCCTCGGAGAGAAAGAGTGCGGCGGGCTCCCCGGCTCTGCCACCGGAAATCGAGACCTTGCCGGTATGGATCATGCCGTTGAGAAAAGTACCAGTGGCAAGAATGACGCGGGGAGCGGTGAACTCCTTGCCGAATAACGTCTTGACTCCGCTGACGGCATTATCCCTGACGAGGAGACCGCTGACGCTGGCTTCGAGGATATCGAGTCCGGTTTGTGCTTCCAGATGCTCACGCATCAGCAGAGAGTATTGGATGCGGTCGTTCTGAGCGCGGGGTGCCCAGACCGCCGGTCCCTTCTTCATATTCAGCATGCGGTAATGGATGCCGGTCAGGTCTGCCACCCATGCCTGTTCTCCGCCCAGGGCATCGATCTCCCGGGTCAGATGTCCTTTTGCCGGTCCGCCAATGGAGGGATTGCAGGACATCCTGCCGATGGATTCCAGCTTGATCACCAATGCCAAAGTGCGTGCACCCAAACGGGCAGAGGCAAGCGCTGCCTCGATGCCGGCATGACCGGCACCCACGACGATGACATCATAATCAAAGACAGACATGGATCACTTAACCGGAGATGCGCTGCTCAAACCAGTCGATGAGGTGTTCCGTTCCCAGGTAGTTCAATGCCGAGACAGGGAAGATCGGTGCCTCGCCCAGTTCCAGTCCTTTGGCAAGTTTTTGCACGGTTTGTTTGATCCGGGTCTTGGGAATTTTATCGGATTTGGTGGCGATCACACAATGCGGGATCTTGCGCATCCGCAACATCTTGAGCATCTGAATGTCCTTGGGGTCGGCTTCGTGACGGATATCCACCAGGATCACAATGCCGGCAAGATGTAAGCGTTCTTCAAAAAAGCGGTTCACCATCCGGCGCCACTTTTCCAGTTCCGTCAGAGAGACCTCGGCAAAGCCGTAGCCCGGCAGATCGGTGAACTGCATAAAGCCCTGTTCCTCGGTGTTTTCCCGCTTGTAGCGGATGAGGAAGAAATTTAGCAGTCGGGTCTTGCCGGGAGTGGAACTGGTCTTTGCCAGTCCCTTATGGCTGGTGAGCAGATTGATGAGGGTGGATTTACCGACATTGGATCTGCCGGCAAAGGCGAATTCCGGGTAGGCGGAGGCGGGATAATCCTGCGGTTCTACAGCGCTCTTAACGAAGAAAGATTCCACGATTCTGATCATTTTTGATATACCACCGATGTCTTTTCTGATTCACTGATCTCCACCTCGAACACACTACAGACGGTATCCGCCAAGCGTAACTGCATCTCGTCATGGATATATTGCGCCAGGTGTTCCGAAGTGGGATTGATCCCCTTAAACTCAGGCAGGTCATTGAGATAAGCATGATCCAAAGGAGTCAGGATACGGCGCAGATGCTGTTTGATGATCCCAAAATCCAACGCCATCCCGATCCCGTCCAATTCACTGCAGACCAGACCCACTCTCACCTTCCAGTTGTGTCCATGCAGGTTGCAGCACAATCCTTGATACCCATCCAGCCGGTGAGCGGCGGAAAAGGTCTCAGTCACATTCAATTTATACATTTGTACCTCTTGATCAAAATAGCATCATCCTGCCCGATCGATAGGGCAAGGTCTTTATTCTTATTCACTTACGTTACTATTATCACCATGGGATCAATTTTTTGTCGTGGGGTTTTCTGGCAATCAATATATTCTATGACCCCGTCAGATGTACTTCAGGAAATGCTGCTGCAAGTCCACCGGGATGCGAGCCGCTTTGCCATCCCGGGCGAAGACGCTGGTCATCCGTGCCCGGAAGCAAAGAGCACCGGATGAGTCATAGATCTCCTGATCCCAGATCGCTTTGAGCCGGTTGCATTCGCGGACGTAACTGCGTACCTCGATGGAATCTTCCAGTTGCAGGGCTTTGATGTAGTCCAGTTCAAACCGCAGGATAAAGATCTGGATGCCCTGCTCCCGCAGATACCGGATCGGCACCTCCATCTCAGTGAGTGCTTCGCTACGGGCTGATTCCAGCAACTGGAGGTAATTGCTATTGTTCAGATGGCCATAAACATCGCACTCATAGCCATAGATTTTCTTGTTAAATCGAAAATACATCATCGCTCCTGATATCATCGGCTTGACTTTTTACTTGACCGATTGCCAATCATGGCGTTTAAGGCAACCAAACCAAACAGACTGAGGAAATGATGAGCAAGAAAACTGTCAACCCAAAACTGAAACCGATTGAGAAAGAGAGACAACAACCGCCGGTAAAAGGCACGGGTAAGAACACTGGAGCACACCTCCTATCTGATCTTGGAACAAGGATCTCTGCCCGTCCTTATCTGATCCTGGCGATCCTGCTGTTTGTCGCGGTGAGTTTGATCTATTTCCCCGTGGCTTACCAGAAGCAATTCCCGATCGCCCACGATATCACCCAATGGGAAGCAGCCGCCAATACCGTGATCGAATACAATAAGACCCACAGTGACCGTGCCTTATGGGCGCCCAATATGTTTTCCGGCATGCCGGCATACATGATCTCTTTCCCGAACCGCTATCCCTTCCTGGAAAGCTTGACCCGTCTGACCGACAAGGCGATCAACTGGCGTATCTTCCTGCTCATCCTGGGCGGGCTCGGTATATTTGTCCTGCTGAAGTTTCTGGGGATGGATCACTGGATCTGCTTCTTCGGGGCGGTGGCTTTCATCTTCAGTTGTCATTGGGTGGGGCTTCTGGACATTGGTCACAACACCAAGTTCCGTGCCATAATGTATATCCCCTGGGTAATGTGGGCGCTGATGTATCTGAGGAAAAAGCCCGGGCTGCTGGGCATGGGACTCCTGGCGACCTTCCTGATCACCCAACTCCGCGAAAATCATCCCCAGATTACCTACTACCTCTATCTTTTTATCGGAATGTATTGGGTCTTTACGCTCATCGAGACCTTCCTCAGCAAGAAGTGGAAGCAATTTATCCTTTACACCTGTCTGGCGATAGCTGCTTTTGGCTTGACCGCTCTGGCAGTGATGAACCCCTATCTAAGCACATGGGAATATAATCATTACACCATGCGGGGTGGAGCTACCGGACTGGACACCGCTTATGCCCAGGGCTGGTCATTCCAGCCAAGCGAGACGATGAGCTTTATCATGCCCGAGTTTTACGGCGGGGTCAGCGCTCCCGTGACCAACGATATGAATAGCCCTCTGAGGGGCTTCACCACCTATTGGGGTGGCATGGAATCCACTCAGGTCTATCTTTACTTCGGATTGATCGTGCTGTTTTTTGGGTTCTTTGCGTTCTGGGGCAAACACCGGCGTTTTGCCGTGTTCTTATGGATCGCTTCTTTCCTGTTTGCAATGATGTCCTTTGGTAAATACACGCCTTTCCTATCCGGACTGCTCTTGCGTTATCTGCCCTTCTTCAATAAATTCCGCGTTCCGGCGATGATTCTGGCGATGGTTCAGGTCAATGCTGTCATTCTTGCTGCCCTCGGGATCGATACCATCATTGACAGGTGCAGGAATGCGGACAAAGCTACCGTCAAGCGGATGTTGCGTCTTTTCCTCATTGTCGGCTGCATCTTCCTGATCTTCTCTGCCACTGCCACCACCATCTTCGGTGGAATGAAGCTGCTTACGTCTGAGGAGGTGGAATTGCAGAAGCAGTATCCCCAGGCGGCTCAGGTCTTTGAGCAACTCCGTGAGCACCGGCTCGGGATGATCCACAAGAGCGGAATGCTTTCCATGGCCTTGTTGACGATTGCGCTCGGAGCGGTTTATCTCTTCTCGATCAAGAAGATACCGCATTATGTCATGATCATTTTACTTATTCTGCTGGCATTCATCGATCTCTGGCCTTATACCGGCAGATCTTTACGCCGTCTGGAACCGCCGCAAAAGCACCGCAATTACTTTGCCCTGCAGGACTATGACGAGTTTCTACTCCAAGACCAGACCAATTCCCGCATCTTTACCCCGGATGAGAGAGTGCCGGGACGCTGGGCTTATCATCATCGTACCATTTGGGGCTATTCTGCCGCCAAACTCCAGATCTATGACAACCTGCTCAACCGTTCCATCCTTGGTCAATTCAACCGCTATCGCCAGGTGCTCACAAACTATGGGATGGAATATCCCACTCCCGTCCTGGATATGCTGAATACACGCTACATTGTCGTTAGTGACACGCTGCCCTATGGCGAAATGCTCCAGGACAAGCGGCTCGTCTTTCAGAGCGCAACGCATCCGATCACGATCTATCAGAATATGAAAGCGCTTCCCACTGCGTGGTTTGTGGATTCCTTGAAAGTGGTGACACCGGCGGATTCCATCATCTCCCAGATGAACGAACCTGATTTTAATCCCGCCCGGATCGCTTATGCCACGCAGGATGTTGCCGGTATCGGTAAACCGGGATTCAACCGGATCGACGTCACCCAATATGATTTGCATGAGATCGGACTGAGCGTCCGCACTGGCAGTACCGCACTGATGGTGCTCAGCGAGATCTACTATCCCGCCGGCTGGAAGGCGTTTATCGATGGCGAGGAGACGCCGATCCACAATGTCAATTATGTCCTGCGCGGGATTGTTGTCCCGGCCGGCAAACACGAGGTCATCTTCCGTTTCGATCCTCCCTCCTACCAGACCAGTGTCCGTCTTAGTTTGATCGGATTGCTGGTGACCATTCTTGCCCTGGGTGGAGGTATCTTTCTCCATTACCGCCAAAGAACCCGCCGGGATGGCTCTGTATAGATGATTCGCCGCTTTTTAGCCGCCCGGCAAAGCACCTGCGGACTGATCGTGCTGGCATGCCTGATCCTGGCTGTCAGTTCCTGTGCGGTCATTCCCGGAAACCGCTATCCGCTGGACAAAACGTACCGCAACGACCAGACCCTGCGTCAGGAGATCCAGGAGATCACCGGTAAAGATCAGCCAAGCGTCAAGCTCCACCGGTTCGGCTTCAGTGGCACCGAAGACCTGCCCATCTTTGCGCTCGAGACCGGTCGGGGCGAACGCCACATCCTCCTGATCGGCCAGCACCATGGCGATGAGGTATTGGGTGTGGAGATTGTGATGGAATGGCTCCGCGTACTCTGGAAGAACTCCCGATCCGATCCGCGGATCAGGGAACTGCTGGATACATTCACCTTCTGGATCATCCCGACGATCAATCCCGAGGGCTACCGGATCGTTTCCCAGGGGCTCTATCCCTACAAGCGTAAGAATAACCGCGATACCGATGGCAATAAGACCCTGGACTATGCCTCAGACGGAGTGGATCTGAACCGCAATTATCCCGTTTTCTGGGATGCGGATCCCGGCGTTCCTCCCACCAATCCATATTTCAAAGGCAGCAGCCCGGCTTCCGAACCGGAGGTTCAGGCAGTGGTGTCGTTTGCCAGCCGTACCTATTTTGAGCTTGCCATCTTTTTTCATAGCTCCGTCACCGGCGCTTTCAGTGAAAAGCTCTATCTGCCCTGGTACAATCCTCGCAATAACGAGCAGGCAGCTCTCTTCGGCGAGACGCTCAAGATTGCCGGGACCTATGCCTCGAAAGTGAAAAAGGACTATGCTGAGGGGTACTACGAAGTGCATACCAGCGCCAGTTCCCACGTCGGCAATGCCCGCAATTTTTTCTTCCATACCCACAAAAGCAGAGCGTTTCTGATCGAGGTGGGGGGGGTCAATCAACTGGGAGTCAGCGTGATCCATCCCCCCGCAAAACAAATGAAACAGATCGTTCACAAACACCTCACCGCCCTCAAAGCGCTCTTCCTCGACCTTATTCACAAGGAGTATGAGTGATGGATATCCTGAACCATATCGACGAAAACGGGATGCTCCTCTGTCGTGGCGCTTGCCCGATTGTCAAGGTGATGCAAGCTGGCGAGGGGCTCTGCTGCAAGGTCTATCCCCGCAAGAAAGATGGCACCCGCTTTCCGCTGGAGACGGTCATCTCGCCGGTCTTTGATGCCGAGATCAGGATCCGGATCGGTTTCAACAGTGACTACGTGCTCCAGGGCGATATCGGCACACCCGACCGCAAAGATCTCACGGTTACCGGAGATACGGTCAATTTTGCCGCCTGCCTGGAAATATCTTCCCAGCCCAATCGCCTAATGATCTCCG
>Ga0194125_10008951_pt1 | contig 14000 bp, 11 predicted proteins | sample TA2KigC250mmetaG_FD_148626 | JGI IMG/M metagenome (GOLD analysis project Ga0194125, IMG submission 148626) | Freshwater microbial communities from Lake Tanganyika, Tanzania - TA2015034 Kigoma Deep Cast 250m | ecosystem: Environmental > Aquatic > Freshwater > Lake | place: Tanzania: Lake... | reverse complement strand
CCAGTGTCGATCGTCGCTGCCAAAGTGGGTGTGCATCTCCGCCAGGCCCGGCATCAGGTACCAGCCCTCGGCCTCGATGCGCTCCGCGTCCGGAGGAATCGCTACACTCTCCGCCGGGCCCACCTCCGCGATACGCCCGTCCCGCACGATGACGGTGTGACGCTCCAGCACGCGCTCGGCGTCCATGGGAACCACGTTCACATCGACGAAGGCCATCGGAGTCGAGGCGGGGAGCGTAAGCGGAACCGCGGGGCCCGCCCCGGCCCAGCCTGCCCACACCGCGCAGGCGAGCGCCAGGCCCAGCCGCCACTGCCGCCGCCGGCTACTTCCAGCCATATGCCGACATCATGATCTGGAACAGCCAGGTGTTCGGGATGAAGCCTCGCACCCGCTCCGCTCCCGGGCCCTCCGCCGCCACCAGCACTTCCTCCGCGTTGTGGTGCCCCGCCAGCTTCATCAGGGGCACGATATCCTCACCCGGCACGCCGCTGCGGGGCAGGTGCAGATCGTAGGAATGATCGGCGGTAAACAGGATCAGGGTGTCGGCGCCCTTCATCCGCTCGGCGGTGCGGCGCACGATCCTGTCCAGTTCGATCATGGCCTCCAGGCTCTTCCGCGCTTCCCCCAAGTGGGTGTCCAATTCCACCATCAGAAAGAAGCCCTTAGGATTACGAGAGAGCACCGTCAGCGCGCAGTCCACCCACTCGGCGAGCTTGAACTCCTCGGACTCGAACAGGGCCACCAGCCTGGCGGCGCGCGGCTGGGCGCCGCGACAGGATTCCGGGCTGGTGACGCGCTGGTAGCCCTTGGCGGCCAGCTCCGGCCAGATGTCCATTCCCAGCGCCGCTGTCTGCTTCTCCACCACTCCCCGGCCCAGCCCCACGACGAGGTCCGGGCCGTCTCCGAAGCGGGGCTTCAAGATCTGGAGGAAGATCTCCCCCTGTTTGGAGCGGTCATTGTTGTGGGCGTAACAGGCCGCGGGCGTGGCGTCGGAGATGGGACGGTCGGTAAGAACCCCGGTCGAAAGCCCGCGCTCTTCGGCGTACTCCAGGATGGTCTTCAAGGTCTCGCCATCGCGCCGGCCGCGCACCGCGGCCGCCGACTGAGAGATGACGCCGTTGTTGGTCTTCTGGCCGGTGACGATGGCGGTCATCCCAGCGGCGGAATCCGTCACCCAGTTGGAGGCGCTGGAAGTGTCCGACAGGCCGATGTACGGCATCTGCTGTACGTACAGAGCCTGCGGCTTGCCATAGCCATGGAGGCTGGCCGCATTCACCGTGGGGATTCCTCCGCCGTCGGCCAGAAACAGAATCACATTCTTCGCCCGCGCTTCTCCGGCGGGCAACACAGGCAGGGTCAGCAGGGGCAGTAGCAGGATAATGCGTCGCGTGTTTCGCATGAGCCTTAAACAGAATAGTATCAACTCAGCCATCTCGACACTCGTATGCGCCCTCACCGATAGTCAATCATGACCTTGTTGCGGGGCCCGCAAGGAGTGTCCAGGCGTAAGGTTACGGTGTCGTTACCGCAAGGAAGCCTTCACCGGGTGGTGGGTGACGTACTCGGTCTTCACTGGCTCACCCCGGTCCGCCATCACCCGTAGCAGCAACTGGTAGTGAGCCGGCGCTCGGTCCAGCCCCACCCTCTGTGCCAGGGCTCGGGCCGTTTCGGCTCGCGTAACCTCGCTCACCGCTGCCAGGACCCCCGGCTCGCTGTGGGCCGCCAGCACCATGATGTCGCGGCCGGCGCGCAAGCCCGGGAAATGCGCAACCACTGCGTAGGTCATACTCCGGTGATCCGGTGTCGAGTACACTTCTTTCTCACCCGGCTGCGGCTTGCGGTTGTAGAAGTTGTTGTCCGGGCCCAGCTCAAAGTCCTGCTCGTAGGGCAGGCGTTGCAGCAAGGGGTTCATCCGCGCCGCCCCCAGGAAGAGGATGTTGCGGCCGTGGAGGTCGTCCCATACCGCCCGGTCGGCCGGGACCGCGCGCAGGTTGCAGCCCAACCGCACGAAAAAGGTGGTCAACTGCTGGAGGGCCCGGGCGTCCCCCATCAAGGCATAGTCATAGCGCGGGCCCAGCAGCGGCCCTAGCCGCTGCTCCATGCCCTGAAAACCGGGTTCCATCCGGAAGCGCGCCGGATCGTTGACACCCAGCAGACGCACGAACAGGTTGTGCCGCGAGCTGATGAAGAAGACCGGACTTCCAAACACTACCGTAACGTCCGCTCCGCTGTCCAGCATCCGCCCCCACAACGGGGCGAAGTCCTTCCGGGCAACCTCCTGACGCGCCAGCTCCCGCCGCATGGACTCCGCCTCCCGGCTCAATGTCGCCACCCGGTAAAGGGCCGCCACAGCCACCACCGCCACCGCCAGCAAGGCGATCACCGCGGGCCGCCGCAGGATGCCGGCCCAGGCATGCACCCGCCTCCCGCGGGGGAGCGGTTGCCGCTTCTGGAACGCCGGAACGTACGATCCCTTGGGGAACGAAATCACGATCGGGTCTTCGCGTCCCTCGGTTTCGTAATACCTGGCCAGCTTGGTGCGCAGCCTGCCGGCCTCCACACGCACAATGGGGTCGGTCCGCGGGTCATAGGTCTCCTCGCGGTCGAAGACCTCCACACCGACAAAGTACTCCTTGAGCTGTTCTCCCCTGCCCCGCAAGGTCTCTTCCACGGCCACCCGCAGAAAGCGGCTCAAGCGCTCCGACTGAGCGAAGGCCGCGCTGGCAAGATCCGCTCGAGCTCACTGCCAACCGCTTCCGGCGCGAGGCCGGCTCCGCCCCTGTCAGACGATGTGAGCACTACCTTCCCCTGGGCGCCAGAAAACCCCTTCGGGCAAACTCGGGGGCATTATATCAGAGCCACGCTTACGGCATCCTTAGCGGCCCTCGGGAGGGCAACCAGCCGGCCATCCGCTCGAAGAAGGCCAGCGTCTTGCGTGCGCAGGTCTCCCAGTGGTACTGCCGCGCTACCTCGAGGGCACGGCAGGTAAGAGCCTCCCGCTCCGCCGGCGCCAGCAGCAGGCGCTCCATTGCGGCCCGTAGCTCCGACACACTGCGAGGGTCCACCAGCACTGCGGCGCCACCGGTGATCTCCGGCAATGAGGACACGTTCGAGGTCACCACCGGCACACCCGCCACCATGGCCTGGGCCACCGGGAAGCCAAAGCCCTCGTACAGCGAGGGGTAGGCGAACAGCGTCGCGCCGGCGGTGAGCCCGGGCAGGTCCGTCTCCGGCACGTAGTCGAGGTAGCGCACTCCCCCTCCCTGAGCGCGCACACGGTCAATCAGCGACCGCTGCGCCCACCCCGTGGGACCCGCCACCACCAGATCGTACTCCGCCCGCAGCCAGGACGGCAGCCCGAGGTAGGCGTCCAGCAATACCTCCAGGTTCTTGCGGGGTTCCACCGTACCCACGAACAATATGTAGGTGCGCGCCAGCCCGTACTTCGCCCGGACCGCCCCGACCGCCTCGGCCGGCACCTCGAAAAACCCTTCCGCGACACCCGGGTAAATCACCTCGATCCGCTGCGGATCCAGATCCAGAATGCGCACAGCGTCCTGGCGCGTGTGCTCCGAGATGGCAATCAGGCCGTCGGCCCGGCTGACCACCTGCTCGGCAAAACGCTTGGCGCCGACCACATTGGCCCGGGTGTGCGTCTCCGGCAGCAACCAGCAGGTCATGTCGTACAGCGTGGCGGTCACGCGGCAGTTCCCTGGCGTACGGACCAGGAGCTGCGAGGCGTGAAACACGTCCGCGCGGCGCCTCATCCGGTCCAGCAGCAGCGCACCCAGCCGGTTGGAAAGGTGCAGCAGGGCCACTCCCCGCAGTGTGGTCCACCGCCCGGCGAGCGAGCGCTGGTGGTCCAGCGACCCGAAGCGCCAGGCGACGGGAAACGTACATACGCTCTCTTCTCCCGCCAGCCAGCGCAGGTGCAGCAGCCAGTAGTAGAGGTAGTTCTTCACCCCCGCGCTGCGCAGGAGCAATGGCGTGGCATCAACGCAGACTCGCATCAGTCCAGGTTCGTGTACAGGGCTTTACCACCAGCCCAAGCTATGCGACGCAGCCGTTCGCCGCCCACCAAACCCTCCAGGCGTGGAAGGGCCGTATCCTCCGCCGCCAGGAAATACCTCTCCTCAGTTGACCACAAAGCCTGGAGCTGCGCGTCGTCGATGAAAACCCGCGGCGCGCCCGGGGCGTGGGAGCCGTACTCCAGATTGGTCACCCGGCCGTTCAGCAGCAGGGCATCGCGGTTGGTGTAGAAGAACACCGAGGAGAAGACGTAGTACTGGTTGTCCACGATCAGCCTGCCGCGCGGCGCCCTGGCTAGCGCCTCCGCCAGCGGGCGAGACGAAAGATAGGGATCAAATACCACCAGCGCCAGCCGCGCGGCATGAAGCAGGATCACCATCATCACCGCCGACGCCAGCAGCGCCAGCGCCGGGCGCAGCGCCAGCGCCCCAAGCGCTCCGATCATGAACGCCCCCGCCGCCACCCCGAGCGGCAGCCGCAAGTACGCCAGCGAGTCCAGCGTGAGGTCATGCATGTGCCCTAACGAGAGGGTGTACACCTCCGGATTGCGGGTGAGCGCCGTGGAGATGTCACCCGGCGTCGGAGTATTCCAGACGCCTACCAGCAGGACCATAGCCACGATCGCCGCCAGCGCAGCTACTCCACCGGCCAGCTTCACCCCGAATCGTGCGGCGCCTCCGCCCGCTGCCATCACTGCACCCACCAGCAGCGCCAGAGCCGGGTAGACGGGCATCGAGTAGTACTCCTGGGTGGTCGAGAAACTCAGGAAAACCAGCAGGAAGCCCGCCCAGCAGGCGGCCAGCAGGCGCGCGCACCCGCCCCGGTCCACGGGCCTGAATCCCAGGCGCGGCACGCCCGCCAGCATTCCGCTCCAGGGGAACAGCCACACCAGGTTCAGCAGCCAGAATTCGAGGCGCGGCACGGTGTTGTAGTCGCGCGGGTGCCGGAGGTTGAGAAAGCGCAATAGATGCTCGTTGATGAAGTAGAACCAGAAGAAACCCCGGTAGCGGCCCGGCTCGCTGCGCAGCGTGAAGTCCAGGTAGGGCGGGTTGGCCAGAGTGGCTGCCACGTGCCAGGGCGCCGCAATCACCAGGAAGACCAGCAACCCCGAGAACGGACGCAGCCGCTGCCAGGTTCGCCGCCGCAGAAGCTGGCGCGTGAGAAGCAGATACAAGAACCCCGCGCCTCCCGGCGCCACCAGCGCGATCAGCCCCTTCAGCAGAACACCCGCCGCCAGGCTGGCCGCCAGCAGCGCCGCCCACAACCGCGGGCGCGGCTCGTCCTCGTCCAGCGCCCGCAGAAACGCCCACAGCGCCACGGTCACCGCCAGCGTCAGCAGCACGTCCGGGATCAGGATGCGGGTGAACAAGAACAGCCCCACGCAGGTGGCCAGGCTCAAGCCCGCGTAGAAACCCGCGCGCGCCGAGAACGCCCAAGCGCCGAACCGCGCCGTCACCCAGCACAGCACGATGGCGGCCAGCCCCACCGGGATCCGGGCCGCCCAGTCATGCACCCCGAACACGGCGAACGACAGCGCCATCAGCCAGTACTTGAGCGGGGCCTTTTCCAGGTACGCGACGCCGTCCAGCCGCGCCGTTACCCAGTCTCCCGTTTCCAGCATGGTGCGCGCGATCTGCGCCTGGACCGCGTCCACGTCGTCCATCAGCGCGGGCGGGCTGAGGATGCCGCCCAGGTAGATGACCGCCGCGAACAGAACGACGGTTAGCTCGTAGCGAACGCCCAGGCGGACTCGCCCGTTTCGGGCCGCGCCGCCGGCACGCCTCGGATCTTCCACCGCTCCATCCACAGGAACAGGACCAACAGACCCCATAGTTGAAATCCGAGGTTAACACGGCGCTCCAGGTGGGCGCGTACAGCCTCCAGCAGCGGCTCGGCGAGGAACACTCCGGCGCGGCGGATGGCGTCTTCGGTGAGCGTGTCGAGGAGAAGCGGTTTGAGCACCCCCCGCAGCCACTCGTGCGCCGGGATGTCAAAGCCCTCCTTCTTGCGGCGCAGCACGGCCTCGGGGAGCTTCCCGCGCATCAGCTCGCGGAGCACCAGCTTGTGCCGCCGCCCGCGGATTTTCAAGCCCTCCGGCAGCGCGGACGCGAACTCCACGATGCGGTGATCCAGGAAGGGCGGACGCACCTCCAGGCTGTGCGCCATGCTCATGCGGTCGCACTTGTAGAGGATGTCGTCGGGCAGGTAGTAGAGCTGATCGAACCACAGGTAACGGTTCACCCGGCCGCACCGCTCTGCCCCGGCGGGAAGGGCCCTGAACAGGTCGCCGATGCCGTTGCATTCCACGGCCCCGTGGAAGCCCCGTTTCTGGGCAGGCGAGAACGCCCCGTTCCAATAGCAGTGGGCCTCGTCCGGTGGCAGCAGCGAGCCTTCCAGAAATCGTTTGACCTTGTACTCCAGGCTGACCTTGTCGTCGGAGACGGGCCACCAGCGCAGGGCCTTCAGCGCCAGCCGGCGCAGAGGCGCGGGGACCAGCGCCAGGTATCGCGCCAGCCGGTCGGCGCGGTAGGTGACGTAGCCCCCGAACAGCTCGTCGGCGCCCTCACCGCTCAGGGCGACCGTCACGTGCTCCCGGCTCATACGGGACAGAAACCACACCGGCAGGGCGCCGGCGTCCGCGCTGGGTTCATCCGAGTAGTACGCCATCTCCTCGACGGCCCCGGCCAGATCCTGCGAGGGATTCAGATCGGCTTCATGATGCTCGGTTCCGTAGCGCGCCGCTACTTCGCGGAAATACCGGCTCTCGTCGAAGCTGCGCCCGGCGAAGGACACCGAGAAGGTCTTGAGCCGCGCGGAGGTAGCCGCCGCGGCGTAATGCAGGATGGTCGAGGAGTCGATACCGCCGCTAGACCACACTCCCAGGGGCACGTCCGAGAGCAAGTGTTCGCGCACGGCCTCCTTCAGCAAGCGGTCCAGTTCCTCGGCGGCCGCCGGCAGCGTCCAAGCCCGATCCGGCTCGAACTGCAAGCGCCAATAGGGTTCGGTGTGCATCTGCCCCTGCCGCCACTCCAGCCAGCACCCCGGCGGCAGCTTGCGAATGCCGTCCACCAGGGTGTGTGGGCACGGGACGTAGTTCAGCGAGAGGAAGTAGTTCAGGCCCCCCAGGTCCAGCCGCCGCTCCACCTCCGGGTGCGCCAGGATGGCTTTCAGTTCGGAGCCGAAATAGAACTCCCCCCCGCGCAGGTGGTAGTACAGAGGCTTGATGCCCAGCCGGTCGCGCGCCAGTACCAGGCGCTGCCGGGACTCGCTCCACAGAGCCACGCCAAACATGCCGCGCAGACGGCTGAAGCAGCCGGTGTCCCATTCGCCAAACGCTTCCAGCACCACCTCGGTGTCGGAGCGCGTCCGGAAACCGTGGCCCAGGCATTCGAGTTCCCGCCGCAACTCCCGGTAGTTGTAGATCTCCCCGTTGAAGACAATGACCGTATCCTGGTCCGCCGAGATGATAGGCTGGTCGCCGCCCTCCAGGTCTATGATGCGCAGGCGGGCTACGCCCAGGGAGATGGCATCCGACTCGTAGAACCCTTGCTGGTCGGGACCCCGATGCGCCAGCGACGCGGTGGCGCGGTGAATACGGTCCCGATCAGATTTCAGGCTTCGGTGTGTGAATCCAGCGATCCCGCACACGGTCCTTCACCCAACCACTGCACCTGACCGAATGTAGCACGACTGGGGGCCGTACGCCGCCCCCCTCCACGCGGTGTAGTCTGGGAGAGAGCGAAAGGACTCTCTCCCACATGCACTCTGCTCTCAACCGTCGTGACCTTCTGCGGTCATCGCCCGTTGGCCTCGGGCTGCTCTTCCTCAAACCCGAGACCGTCCGCGGCTCGCAGGCGAACTCTGCGGTCTCGGTGGGGCTGGTCGGCTGCGGCCGCCGCGGGAACTTCGTAGGCGAGATCTTCGCCAAACGCAAGGACGCCGCCATCACCGCGATCTGCGACATCTACGACGACATGCTCGCCGGGGCCAGGCGGCTCTTCCCCGCCGCCCGGACCTGCAAGAAGTACGACGACATGTTGGCCGCCCCGATCGACGCAGTCCTGATCGCCACCCCTCCGCACGTGCGCCCCGACCACTTCGAAGCCGCCGTGGCGGCCCGCAAGCACATTTTCATGGAGAAGCCGGTGGCGGTGGATGCCGCGGCCTGCCGCCGCGTGCTGGCCGCGGCCCGCAAGGCCGACAAGAGCAAGCGCATCTCCGTGGACTTCCAGCAGCGCTACGGAAAGGATTACCGCAAGGCCCGCCAGATCTTGCAGTCGGGCCAGCTCGGCGCCATGCGCATGATCCGCGCCGCCTGGATGGCGGGCGCCATTCCCTACCGCCAGGGCGTGACCCCGCCCGAAGAGAAGATGCGCAACTGGCTGTTCTACCGCGACACCTCGGGCGACATTGTCGTCGAGCAGGACTGCCACAACTTCGACGTCGTCAACTGGTTCATGGGCGCCCACCCGCTGAGCGTCTCCGGCTACGGCGGCCGCCTCTCCTACAAGATCGGCGACATCATGGATCACCTGGCCTGCACCTTCCGCTTCGCCAATGGGATCGTCTTCAGCTACGCCGCCAACCAGTTCTCGACCCGCGGCTACCGGGACATTTCCGAGACCTTCATCGGCGAGAAAGGCGCCCTAACCACCTCGCGGCAGGGCTACGTGCACTACGACAAGATCGTGGATGAGAACCTGCCGCCGCGCGGTTACGTCATCCCCACCGGCAAGGACGCCCCCACGGTGGTGTCCACCAACTACGACATCACCGACGACGCGGTGGCGGAGTTCGTCGAGGGCGTGCGCTTCAACCGCCTCGAGAACGCCGCCTTCTCCGCGGTCGAGACCATGTACACGGCCATCATGGCCCGCACCGCCATCTACACCGGCAAGGAGGTCACCTGGGAAGAGATCCAGCAGTAGGGTAGACCTCTGGTCTGCCCGGCGACCCCCTGGTCGCCGCCGGCCGCAGCTCACTCGTAACGCAGCGCTTCGGCCGGGGGGATGCGCGCGGCGCTGCGGGCTGGATACAGCGTCGCCAGGAAGCTGACCAGCAGCGCGGCGGCGGCGATCCACAGCCCGTCCACCCAGCGCGGGTCGAAGGGCACGTAGCTGAGGGCGTAGACCGATTCGTCCAGCCGGATCCAGCGGTGCCGGTCGGCCAGGAAGCTCAGCGTGTAGCCGGCGGCCAAACCCAGCAGGGCGCCCACCGCCCCGATGAGCACGCCCTGGAACATGAAGATGCGCCGGATCTGCTCCCGCCGCGCCCCCATCGACATCAGCACCGCGATGTCGCGGTATTTCTCCATCACCATCATGACCAGCGTGATCAGGATGTTCAGCGCGGCCACCAGCACGATCAGCCCGATGGTCACCCAGGTGACCGCTTTCTCCATGCGCAGCGCATTGAAGATCTGCCGGTTCTGCTCCATCCAGGTGGTGGCGGCGAACTTGGGCCCGGCCATGCGCTCGACCGCCCGCGCCACTTCCGGAGCTTTATAGAGATCGTCGATCTTGAGCTCGATGGCGTTGACCACGTCCTCGAGCCCCAGCAGCCGCTGCGTGGCCCCCAGCGAGGCGAACGCCCAGGCCACGTCCACGTCGTAAAACCCCGATTCGAAAATACCCGCCACCCGGAAGCGCTCCGTCTTGGGCCACGGCCCCAGCGGAGTCAGGTTGCCCTGGGGGCTGATCACCGTGGCCAGGCTGCGCAGGCGCATGCCGGTTTTCTCCGCCAGTCGCGCGCCCAGGATGATGCCGGGCGGATCCCCGCTCCGCAGCCCCTCCACGGAACCTTCCCTCAAGCGGCCCAGCAAGCCCCCGGCTTCCCCGCCCCCGAGCTCCACTCCCTTGAGCACGGCGCCCTCGGCTTGCAGCGGCCCCGAAAGAAACACCGCCCCGTACAGGCTGGGCGAGGCGCTGACCACCCGCGGCGCCTGCCGCAGCTTGCCCGCCAGCTCCCGCCAGTTCTCGATGCCGAAGCCAGGCTCTTTTTCGAGCAGGGTGACGTCCGCGGTGGCGCTCAACAGATTCCGCTGAAGCGTGTTGCGAAAGCCGTTGTTGATGGCCAGCGCGATCACCAGCGACATGACGCCGGCGGCCACGCCCAGCACCGAGATCACGGTGATGACGGAAATCACCGCCTGCTTGCGCTTGGCCCTCAGGTAGCGCCGGGCGACGAACAACTCGAAGCGGGCAGGCACGGCGTCAACTATCGGCTTCGCGCAGCCGGTCGGCCAGCCCCAGCGGGCCCTCCGGACGCAGCAGGGGAAAGAGGATCACGTCCCGGATGGAGCGCGAGTCGGTCAGCAGCATCACCAGCCGGTCGATGCCGATGCCCTCACCACCCGTCGGGGGCATTCCGTGACACAAGGCGCGCAAGAAATCCTCGTCCATCTGGTGGGCTTCTTCGTCGCCCGCCTCCCGCAGGGCCAGTTGCGCGTCGAAGCGGCGGCGCTGCTCCAGCGGGTCGTTCAGCTCGGTGTAGGCGTTGGCGATCTCCATGCCCGCGGCGATGATCTCGAAGCGCTCCACCAGGCCCGGGTCCTCGGGCTTGTTCTTGGACAGCGGCGAGGTCTCCACCGGGAAGTCATAGATCAACGTGGGCTGGATCAGCCGCTCCTCGGCCACGCGCTCGAACAAGTCGACCAACGCCTCTCCCGGCGTGGCCTTGGTGGAGTGCCACTTCAGCCACTCCGGGTCCTTCACCTGCTCCAGCGTGGGCCGTTCCCCACCTTGCCAGAACTCGACCACCGCTTCCCGCATGCTCAGCCGCGGCAGCCGTCCGAAATCCAGCTTATGGCCCTGGTAGGTCACCTCGGCCGAGCCGGTGGCGTCCACCGCCACCTCCCGCAGCAGCTCCTCGGACAGATCCATCAGGCCGCGGTAGTCGGTGTAGGCCTGGTAGAACTCGAGCATGGTGAATTCCGGATTGTGCTGCGTCGAGATCCCCTCATTGCGGAAGTTGCGGTTGATCTCGTAGACCCGGTCCAGCCCGCCCACCACCAGCCGCTTCAAGTACAGCTCCGGCGCGATGCGCAGGTACAAGTCCAGGTCCAGCGTGTTGTGGTGGGTGAGGAAGGGCCGCGCGGTCGCCCCGCCGTAAAGCGGCTGCATCATGGGCGTCTCCACCTCGACGAAGCCGCGCGCCTCCAGGCGCCGCCGCAGCGAAGCGATGATCCGGCTGCGCGTCAGAAACACCTGGCGCGCCTCGGGCGCCGCCAGCAGGTCCAGGTACCGCTGCCGGTAGCGGATCTCGACATCCTCCAGGCCGTGCCACTTCTCCGGCATGGTCAGCAGCGTCTTGGCCAGGAACTCCAGGCGCTCGACGTGGACGCTCAGCTCCCCCGTGCGGGTGCGGAACAGGTAGCCTTCCGCGCCCACTATGTCGCCCAGATCGAGCAGCTCGAACAGCCGGAAGTCGCGCTCCGGTACGCAGTCCTGCCGCACGTAGATCTGGAGCCGCTCGCCCCCGCTGGCCAGGTGCGCGAAACCCGCCTTGCCCATGCGCCGGATGGTGTGCAGCCGCCCGCAAATCTTCACCGTGACCCGGGGCTCGAGCTCCGCCGCGCTCTTTGACCCGTAGCCCGCGCGGATTTCCTCGACGGTGTGGGTGAAATCGAACCGCCGACCGTAAGGCCGATAGCCCAGCGCCTCGATCTGGCGGATCCCCTCCAGCCGTTGCTGGAACAACTCTTGCTCCTGGGACAATCCCGTCTCCTTCGCCGTGGGACAAGCTTCAGACGGTGCTGAAGAACTCGCTGGTCAAGCTAAAGCTTAACCCACGAGGCTCGCAACTGCTTGAGCCTGCGTGTGGGACATGCTTCAGCTGGTCCGCCCTAGCGACAGGGAGCGAGTTTTTCAGCACCGTCTTCAGCTTGTCCGGAAGGCTCCATTATAATTGACCCTTGGCCTCCCTCTCCATCGTCATCCCCGCCTTCAACGAGGGGCAACGCCTGGGCGCCACCCTGGACGCCGTGCTCGGCTACCTCCGCGACGCGCATTTCGAGGACCCTGAGGTGCTGGTGGTGGACGATGGCTCCACCGACGACACCGTCGCCGTGGTGGAGCGCTTCCGCGCCACCCATCCCGAGGTGCGCCTGTTGCGCAACCCGGGCAACCGTGGCAAGGGCTACTCTGTGCGCCACGGGATGCTGGAGGCCTCGGGGGACTGGATCCTCTTCACCGACGCCGACTTGTCCGCGCCCATCGAGGAGTTGGCCCGCCTGCTCGACGCCGCCGCGCCCCGCCAGGCCGCCGTGGCCATCGGCTCGCGCGCCTTGGACCGCTCCCTGATCGGCGTCCACCAGTCCTGGTTCCGCGAGAACGCGGGGCGCATCTTCAACCTGCTGGTGCGGCTGAGCGCGGGGCTGCCCTTCGCCGACACCCAGTGCGGCTTCAAGCTATTCAGGCGCGATGCGGCGCGCCAGGTCTTCCGCCGCCTGCGCCTGGAGCGCTTCGGCTTCGATGTGGAAGCGCTCTACCTGGCCCGCAAGCTGGGTTTCAAGGCCGTCGAGGTCCCCGTCCGCTGGAGCCACTCCGAGGGCACCAAGGTGCGCATGCTCAGCGACAGCCTCAACATGTTCCTTGACCTGGCCCGCATCCGCTGGAACGATCTGCGCGGCCGGTACCGCTGAGCTGCGCCTACCGCTTCACAATCACCTCGCGCAGGTGGTCCCGGGTGAGGAAGAACTTGACCGCTTCAAAACCCTGGAACAGCTTCTCGATGGCGCGGTTGTTGAACAACTGGGCGGGCTGCCGCAGCCCGCGCGGGGCCAGCGACAGCGTGCGCGCGTCGCAGATCCGGTACGTATACGTCGGCACCCGCTCGGCGCGCTCGTCGCCGTGAAAGATGGCCAGCAGGTAGGCGCGCGGCTTGACGATGCGCCGCAGCCGGTCCACCACCGCCTGCAACAGCGGGGAGGCCAGGTACTCGAGCAGGTCCCACACCAGCGCGCCGTCGCAGGATGCCTCCGGCAGATTCAGGCTTTGCGCCAGCAGCCGCTCGATGCGCTCCGGGTCGCACTGGTTGGCGTAGAAGTCGCCCCGACCGAACAGCTCGTCCAGGGTCTGGAGCAGATCCTCCGAGTAGAGGCGGTGCCCCAGCCCGGTGATCAGCCCCACGCTGGCCTGGGAAGCGCCCGACAGGTCCAGCAGCGTCAGCCCGTGCTCGCCCTGGATGTAGCCGAAGAACTGCTCCAGGCCGTTGCTGTGGCGCGAGTAGGGCTGCTGCCTGCCGGCCTCATCGTGCGAGTCCCGGGCGAAGACAGACATGGCCGGCCGCGGCGGCGCGTCCTACGGCTTGGGCTCGACGCCCGCCAGCGGCGCCGCCGCCGCGATCTCCGCCACCGCCGGGCGGGAGCTGACCGGGGGTCTGGCGGCCTCCGGCTTCACGATGTCGATGCTGCCCTTGAAGTAGGCCCCGTCCTCGATGATGATCCGGCCGGTCTTGATGTCGCCCACCAGCTTCGACTCCTTGCGGATGTCGATGCGTTCACCGGCCTCGACATTGCCTTGAACCGATCCGAGCACCACCACCTCCCGCGCCCGGATACTGGCCTGTAACTTGCCGTGCGGGCCGATGGTGAGCCGGTTTTCCGGCACCTCCACGGTGCCTTCGATCTCGCCGTCCAGGTACAGGTCTTCGCGGCTGAAGATCTGACCCTTGATGACGACCGACTTGCCGATGGAAGCGACGCCGCGGGGCGCTTCCGGTTCTGCGGGCCGGGGCGGCGGGGGGGTAGGCATAGGGGCTGGCATAGATTCTCCTCGTGTGGCTGGCTCTACCGGAGCAGGCGGCGCTACAGGGGCCGGCTTCGGCGTGATCTCCTCATCCCTGCGTTTCCACATTAATGATGTCTCCGAACTACAATCCAACTGTGGGGTGTCCCTTACATACTATCTCCCCGCGCCGTTCCTGGCAACGCACCCTTGAAAAACCGGGACAGGCTAGCGGGAGTTTCACAG
>Ga0194125_10008950_pt1 | contig 14001 bp, 8 predicted proteins | sample TA2KigC250mmetaG_FD_148626 | JGI IMG/M metagenome (GOLD analysis project Ga0194125, IMG submission 148626) | Freshwater microbial communities from Lake Tanganyika, Tanzania - TA2015034 Kigoma Deep Cast 250m | ecosystem: Environmental > Aquatic > Freshwater > Lake | place: Tanzania: Lake... | reverse complement strand
CCCTCCTCGTAGATGGTGCCCGAGGCCTCGCCGCGAACGGCGACCGGCGTGCCCGGGCGGCGCAAGACATTGGCAAGGCCGACCTCCTCAACCTTCAGGTCGTCCACCCAGAACTTGCCGCCGCGCCCACCCCAGGCGCCGATGTAGAGGCGCACCTTGTCGTATTCGAGGCTGTTGAAGCCGAGGACGACCTCCCGCCAGTCGCTCGTCGCGGGCGCCTGGGGCTCGAAGGGCGCCAGGGCGCGGCCCTTCTCGGTGAGCACCTGCACGCGGAAGGCACGGGTCGGCTCCAAGCCCTCGGTCTTCACCCACACGCTCACGCGATAGCAGCGGTGCGGCTTGACCGCGACCTCCTGCATCACGCGCGCGTGGCCGTGGCGGTCGCCGCCGAAACCCTCGAAGCGGAGCGACGCCTTGCCGCTGTGGAAGACCGCCGTGTCGGCGAAGCTCACCTCGCCGGGCTTGTCGTGGAAGCGATAGCCCTTGAGCTGATGCCCCTTGAACTCCTCGAAGCCGCCGTTGGCCACCTCGACCGGCGGGTCTGGCACGTGCCGCGCCTCGGCCCCCTTGACGACAAACAGGGCGTCCCTCACGGGAATGCCGGCCGCCAGGTTCTTGTCGTGTGCCAGCACGCTGCCGCCGTAGCCGGCCGAGAAGAGGATGGGGATGATCTCGACCTTGTGCTGCTGGCAGAGGGCCTTCACCTGCTCGACCCGCCCGAAGAAGTGCTGCGGCTGAAGGTCCAACCGGTCCCACCCCGTCGCCAGCACCATGCCGTTCAGCCCGTGCTCGGCGGCGGTGCGAACGATGTCGCGGATTTCGGCGACGTCGCTGTCCTTGTGCAGCCCGCGGCTCACGTAGACCCAGCGGCAGGGATAGACCGCCGACCCCGCGAAGGCGCCGCACGTGACCAGGCCGACAAGGGCCACAAAGTAGGCCCGCTCCATGGCGTCGTCTCCCAATGCCTGCGCGGCTCCCCACGGCAGGCAGCCATTCTACGCCACCGCAAGCCGGAGATCAACGCCGGGGTGGGAACGGGGTTGCAGTAACGGATTTGTGCGCCGCCCGCTCTCGTTCGTAGTTCGGCGTTTACGCGGTTCTTCCGTGCGCCCTGGCAGCCCTGAAGACCGCCTGAAGGCCGAACTACGAACAGGAACGCCCGCTTCGGCGCGCAAATCCGTTACTGCACCCGTGGGAACGGTCGGGATGGCTCTCAGTCCGGCTCGCCGACAACCTCATAGCGGCCGGGCGACCGCTGAATCCGGTAGCCGAGCTTCTCCAGAAGCGTGATCGAAAACCCTGTCAGCGGGCCTTCCGCGAAGATGTCCCTGAGGGCGCGCGCTAGCCCGCATTTCTCACCAACTGCGAAGTCCCGAAGGCACGTAAGGCTATAGCCGGCGGCGTAAGCCGCCGGATCGCAGGCGAGAGCCCCCCAGCCCCGACGGGGCGGCACGACAGAGCGCGGGTGCCGCCCCGACGGGGCTGGCGCCTCTGCTACCCCCTTCCGGCGGCTTACGCCGCCGGCTACACCCTATCGCTCCTTCGGAGCTGGGCCTGCTGGTGAGAAATGCGGGCTAGGGGACGCAGCTTCTCCTTGTCCCAGCTCAGAAGCTCGCGCACGACATCGTTGCGCACCCTCTCCAGGCGGTCCCGTTCCAGCTTCCCCTCCTCCGGCCCGCCGCGGAGGACCTCGAGGAAGCGCTGGCGCACCCTGGTCTGGTCCTTGATGTGCCGGGCTCCTTCGAGTGCCGCGGCCCGCGTGGCTGGCCATTCTCCGGCGAGGCAGGCCAGGAGAGCGTCATCGCCATCGCTCTTGCCCATTCGGGCGAGGCCCGCGGCGGCATGGGCGCGTGTCAGCTCGTGCGGGTCGGCCAGGGCCGACTTCAGGACGGGGACACAGCTCTCGTCCCCGAGCCGCGCGATGGCCCAGATGGCCTGCGAGCGCACATGGGCGTCCTGGCTCTGGGTGGCGAGCCGCGTCAGGGTTGGCAGGCAGCGCTTCTCGAGGTGCCACACCAGCGCGTTCAAAGCAACACTGCGAATCACGCTGTCTTCGCTCTCCACGTCCTTCAGGGCGACGTCCAGCAGCGGCCCGGTGGCCTCTTTGCCGCCGATGTGCGTCAGGGTCCTCATCGCCCAGAGCTTCGGGCGCCGGTCCTTGCTCGCCAGGAGAGGGATGAGGAGGGGCACGGCCTTCTCGCCCGCCGCCTCGAGCACGCGACACGCCGCGTGGCACCACCGCGAGCTGAATGGCTCGCCCTGGCTCAGAGCGGCGACGAGGACGGGCAGCCTCTCGTCCTCGCGCAGGCCCGCCGAGCGCAGCCCCCACCAGACCTCGAAGGCAACGACGGCGACGCTCCTCATGTCGAATGTATCGTCCATCTCCCCAAAATAGTCGTCCCGAAGGTCCTCCAGGGCCGCCAGCACGGAGCGGTCGCCGAGCTCGCGAAGCCCTTCCACGGCCATGCGGCGCAGCCAGGCAGTCCTGGTCCCAGCCCGCCGCGTGCTCATCTCGCCGTCCCGCCCCTCTTGGCTCTGGGTGAGCTTGACCAGTTGAGCGCGGCGCTCCTCGACGGGCGTCCCCTTGTCGAGCATGGTGAGAGCCACTTCGGCCACTGCCGCCAGGAACGGGGCCTTCGCTTCCTTGAGGCCCCGGAGCGCCTGGATGGGGGCGTCGAGCGACAGGCTCGCGCCTGATAGCCGCATCAGGCCCAGGGCGGCTGCGGTCTGAACTCGCGCGTTCGCGTCGCCCAGAAGCTGCGCCAGGGCCGCGACGCCCTCCGCGCTCCGCGCCGCGACCGCCTTCTCGATCTGCGCCGCCTTCCCCTTCTCTTCCTCGGAGCAGGGGAACGGGTAGTGGGCGAGGGCGACGCGCGCGTGGATCGCCGTCACCATCAGGCTCATCCAGAGGCCCTTGAGACCCATGGCCCCACCTCCTTCTGCCCTCCGCGCACGAGCGGACCCGCTCCCCCGCGCCATTCTACGCCGCCGCGGGAGGGGAATCAACACCGCCGCTCGGCGGGGGGTGCAATAGCGGACTCGCGCAGGCGCACGCGGGCAGAAAAGGGGACATCGCAATCCTCCTTGCCCCTCTCCCCACTCGTGCCATTGTGGCTCAATGTGGCTCAAATCGCCGTTTGGCGATCCTCGGCCTTCCGGTGGCGAGTTTCCAAATGTGGCTCAAAGTGGCTCATCATTTGCGCGCACGCGCGCCACCCGCCCAGGGGGGGAGTCTGCTCCCGAATCCGGGGCTTCGTGAATGCAGCCCGGAATCGTCGTCGTTGTCGTCGTCGTCCTCGTCGTCGAATCCTCGTCAAGGGGAAAGGCCAAGAGTTCGACGACGACGACGAGCACGAACGGCAGGCCGCCGGAATCGGGGTCAGCCTCAGGGGGAGCGCCCCCCTGCCTCCTGCCGACTGCTCTCCTGGCATCTTCCCCCTCCACCCTTACAACGGCAATACCCCCCGAAAATAGGTACACGGAAATTTTCCTCGGGACTGTCGGAATCTGGCGATCCGGGAGTGAGCCGAGTCATAAGTGGTGGTCACATAAGGACTTGTGGCGAGCCATGCTCTGCACACAAGGGGTGGTGTCAGGCGGCTTTGGCGCTCGCCTGGGCCGGTGGCTTGGCGGTCAGGTCGAGGAGTTCGATCCAGTCGGTCGTCGGCAGCCTGATGCCGGCCAGTTCCGCCGCCGTCTTGCCCTTGCGGGTGCTGCCCCGACCGAACGCTCGTTCACACTCCCGGCTCCACACAGGCCCGGCCGCAGCCGCCCCTGCCAGCAACTGTCTCACAAAACCTCCCCCCAGACCACCCCGAATCCGACAGTCCCTCTCTGGGTACGCCCCTCCACTCCATAACCTCTTACGCCCCAACGACATCCGCCGATCAGAGAGTTTCTATTCCTGCCACCTATTTTCCCGCCACGCCTGGCGTTGGAGGCTCACCACCTCGATGGCCTGCCCAGGCGCCTGCTCGGACGTGTCCGGCGAGAGGGGCTTGTCCCCCTCCCTCGCAGGCGGCCAGGAGCCGCACTGCCGCCTTGATTGACGGGGTGGCCGATCACGGGTACGATTCACCCCCGAGGAGAGCGCCATCCAAGGCTTGGCAGGATCGGCGGTTCGCGTTCTCAGCCGCGTAGCGGCGTTGGATGGTAGCCCACGGCGTAAGGATCAGCGTGCGGACGATGGCCCAGCCCCGCAAGGGGCGGCAGAAGCCCTGAACAAGAGGCGGCGGAACCCATGGCGCACACCTACACCGACCTCATCTATCACGTTGTCTTCAGCACCAAGGGCCGCGCTCCCTTCGTTGTCGAGGAAATCAGAGCACGGCTCTGGGCCTACATTGGCGGTATCGTGCGCCAGATGGGCGGCGACGCGCTCCTGGTCAACGGCACGACCGACCACGCGCACATGCTCCTGCATCTGCCCCCCACCGTGGCCGTCGCCAATGCCGTCCGCGACATCAAGGCGAACTCGTCTGGCTGGGTTCACGACGAGTGGCCTGCGCGGCGCGACTTCGCCTGGCGGACAGGCTACGGAGCGTTTACGGTGAGCGAATCACGGCGCGATTCCGTGCTCGAGTACATTGCGGCGCAGCCTGAGCACCACAAGGTGGTCTCCTTCAAGGAGGAGTTCCTGGCGCTGCTGCGCAGGCACAAGATTGCGTACGATGAGCGTTGCATCTGGGACTGAGCTTCTGCCGCCCCTGACGGGGCTGGCGGGGGGATCGTCGGGGCTCCCACGGCTCACGCCGTGGGCTACCATCTGTCGCCCGCCCGAGGGCGGGCTGAGTGCCGCATCGCCCAAATCAGGAGCGTGTCAGTCCAGCGTCAAGCGTCCCACGAGGGATACGACGCGGAACCTTGCCATGCAGTGCTTCAGCTACAAGAAGGTGGCACGGGAAGCCGGCATTCCCCCCGACGCGCTCGCCGACCTGTGCACGAGCGTCCGCGAGGAATTCCCGACCGACGGCATGATGCACGAACTCCGCGTCCTCCGCGCCTGCATGCCCGTCCGCGACGGCTACGCCAAGCTCGAACACATCCTGCCCCACGAGGCGGTTGCCGTGGCTTCCCGCTGAGCAACCACCACTGGGACCATCGCGGGGGAATTGGATAAGGTGTCACCCGAAGCATGTCCCCGAAACGACCGGGAACGCCTCACTGGGAACACCCTCGGTGTCGGGTCGACGAGGAGTGAGCCAAGGCATGGGTAGCAGCAGAATCACCCTGCTTCATTCCATTCACAGGAGCAAGACCGACAGCGTCTTGCGTGAGGGGCTCAAGGCTTGCTCTGCGTTCGATCATCTGGGATTGGCCATGAGGCAGGGGGTAGTCTTCTGCTGGCTTCGGAAGGAAGACGACAGAATGTGGGGGAACAACGCCGACTACGCATACGTGCAGGCGACGGTTGATCGCTCGAGGTGCCGTGTAGCCGATATGGAGTTCTCGTCACTCGCGATGATGTACCTGCAAGGCTCCGGGGGCAGACCGGGGAACACACAGGCGGCAGCACTGCTGGCCAAGCTGTATGAGCTGACATCCGTGCCCCTCAGCGATTACCGTGGCGGCATGTTCTGCACGCCCGAAGTCCTCGTCGTGGGAGACATCGGGGCAGAATGCATCACACTGGCGTAATCCTGGGGCCACCTCACTGAATGCCCATCAGGGCTTCGAAGTCGAGGCCGGCGCTTGATCTTCGCGCAGTTGATGCAATAGTGGCGGCGCCGAGAGGATCGGTCGGCATGCGGGGCGCTCCGCCGCGGCACGCGCGATGGCAGGTTTGACGCCTACGCCATCTGCGGCTACCATAGGGGCCAATCCCTCTGGAAAGGAGTGTCTCATGCGTCCCTTCCATCCCGCTGGTGCCCTGTGTCTCTACCTGGGTCTCTCGGCGTTCGCCGCCGAGCCGCCGGCGTTCGTGTGGATCGAGGGCGAGGCGCCGGCCAAGGTGACGGGGCTCAAGCCGAACATGTCGGGCTGGGGACACAAGGAGTTCCTCTCCGAGGAGAAGTGGCTGCACGTTAGCATGGACCCCGCGGCGGTGGAGAAGGAGCTGCCCGCCGAGGGCGGGCTGCTGGAGTATGCCTTCGCCGCGCCGAAGGATGCGACCTATGAGGTCTGGACCCGCATCGGCTTCGAGTTCGTCCGCTCGCTCTTCGACTGGCGGATTGACGGCGGCGACTGGGCAACCGCGAAGCCGACCGATCTGACGACCGATTGCATGGAACTCGACTTCTGGTGCGAGGTGGCCTGGCTCAAGGTGGGCGAGAAGCAACTGGCCAAGGGCGATCACAAGCTCGAAATCCGGCTGGTGAAGACACAAGAACCGCCTAAAGGCGGGACTCCAAACAAGGAGGAGAAGGGGAAGACGGCCCGCGTGCTGTTCGCCCTCGACGCCATCTGCCTGACGGCGGGGGAGTTCTCGCCCAATTCGCGTTTCAAGCCCGGCGAAGAGAGCAACACCGCACGAGACCAGGAGGCGGCGAAGCTGGTGTTCGAGCTGCCCGAGCCAGGAGACGGGCTGAAGCCCGCACTCCAAACGGGGGGAGACGGGCTAAAGCCCGCACTCCAAACGCGTCTCTCCGTGGCGCTCAAGGGCCTGTGGGAGGTCTGCCGCCACGACGAGCAACTGCCCAAAGAGGTGGCCATCCCCATCGCCGACTTCCCGAAGACGCCGCACTGGACCGCCATCGAGGTGCCGGGCGACAAGAACACGCAGCGGCCCGACCTTCTGTTCGCCCATCGCCTGTGGTACCGCACGCGCGTCCGCGTGCCCGAATCGCTCGCAGGGCGTTCGTTCTTCGTCATCTTCCCCGAGAACAACCTGAACACCACGGTCGTCGTCAACGGCGTGCTGTGCGGGTTCGACAAGAATCCCTTCGCCCGAGTTCAGATTGACGTGACGAAGGGCATCAAGCCCGGCGTCAACGAGCTGTGCGTGGGCATCCGCGACGCCTGGTACGGCCGCTCGACGAACCCCAACGACCCGATGAAGCTGCGCAGGACCTTCAATGTGCCGTTGAAGTATTTCAACGACGGCTGGCAGGACCTCGCCTACCCCATCTGGCATCACGCGCAATCGGGCATCCTGGTCACGCCCGAATTCGTCGCCGCCGGCCCGCTCTATGCGAGCGACGTCTTCTGCAAGCCGTCCGTGGCGAAGAAGGAGCTTGCCCTGGAACTAACAGTGATGAACCCAACGAAGTTGGTGGTCATGGGCGAGGTCGTCTGCCAGGCGGTGAATGCGAAGACGGGCGAGGCCGAGAAGAGCTTCGCCCCCGAGCCGTTCGCCCTGGCGGCCGGCGCCACGCAGGCGCTCGCCATCGCCGAGCCGTGGGCGAACCCGAGGCTCTGGTGGCCCGACGAGCCGAATCTCTACCTCCTGCGCGCGACCGTGAAGGTCGGCGGGAAGGCAGTGGACGTGAGCGACACGCGCTTCGGCTTCCGCGAGTGGGGCTGGCAGGGGCGCGATTTCACGCTCAATGGCATCCCGTGGCATCTGTGGTGCGACTGCTTCACCGCGTCCACGAAGGAGCAGTGGCTGGAGTTCTACCGCAAGACCAACCAGCGAATGATGCGCTTCTGGGGCACGCGGTGGCAGGGCATGCCGCACCGTGAGGCCCTCGACTTCTTCGACGAGAACGGCGTCGTCGTCCGACGCTCCGGCATCCTCGACGGCGAGGCCATCGGCTACTTCGCCATCGAGCGCGACCCCGACCTCAAGAAGCTCTACAACTCCGAAATCAAGATGCAACTGATGGAGAACTGGCGCGACCAGGTGGTCGCACAGGTCAAGGGCGAGCGAAACCATCCCTCCGTGATGATCTGGTCAATCGAAAACGAGTGGCTCTACATCAACTGCATCAACCTCCACGGCGGGCACATGGACGAGTTTGAGCGCGAGGTGAAGCGGGTGGCCGACGCCGTGATGGCCGCCGACCCCACGCGACCCGTGATGAACGACGGCGGCGGGGCGCACAAGAACAACCAGATGCCCGTCGCCGGCGACCACTACGTCACCGGCTCCTACAACGAGTATCCCGCCCTTGCGTACGACGCCAACACAAAGGGCGGCGGACGAGGCCGCTGGGAGTGGGACCAGAAGCGCCCGCGCTTTATCGGCGAGGATTTCTACATTACGGGCAACAACCCCGAGTTCGCCTACTTCGGCGGCGAGGAGGCCTTCCAGGGCAAGATCGCCACGCGGCCGGCCGCCAGCATTATGGCCCGCATGCTTCAAGAGGGCTACCGCTGGTCCAACCAGTGCGCCTGGCACTTCTGGATGGGCCAGAACGACGCCCCCGGCCAATACGCCTCCTACGCCCCGCGAGCCGTCTTCTGCCGGCAGTGGGACTGGACCTTCGGCTCGGGCCAGAAGGTGAAGCGGACGTTCGGCATCTTCAACGACACGCGCTTCGACGACCCCATCTCGTTCACCTGGACCCTCACCTTCGACGCCAAGATGGTCGGGGGCATGACCATTCCTCCCGAAGTCTTCGGCACTACCGCCCCCGGCGCGTGCACGAAGTTCGACATCGAGATTGACATGCCGAAAGTCACCGCGCGGCAGGAGGGCGAACTCACCCTCACGCTCTCAGTCAAAGGCCAGGAGGTCTTCCGCGACACCAAAGCCGTCTCCGTCCTTCCTCGTGCCACGGCTGGCTTGTCCAGCCGTGCAGGCAGACCAGAAGACACGGTCGGGCAAGCCGACCGTGCCACAGGCCTAGCGAAACTCGACGCGAAGGAACTCCTTGTCCTCGACCCCCAGGGCGCGGTCGCGGCGTTCCTGAAGGCACAGGGCATCGCCTTCACGCCCCTCGCTGACCTCAAGGCGCTGCCAGAGGCCGGCAAGGTGCTGGTACTCGGCAAAGACGCGCTCGACGCGGCCGAGAGCACGTCGAGTCGCCTGGCAGCCTGGGCGCTCGCCGGCCGCCGCGTGATCGCCCTTGAGCAGAACAACCCGCTGAAGTTCCAGGCCCTCCCCTGCGAAATGGAGGCCCAGACAAACCAGGGCACCACCGCCTTCGCCGAGGACCTCAACCACCCTGCCCTCCGCGGCCTCGCCCAGAAGGACTTCTTCACGTGGGGCGGGGCGGCCTCTCATTCTCACATTCTTAAGAATGTGAGAACGACGGCCGACGCGACGGACGAGCTGGTCTATCGCGACGCCTACGCCAAGCCGACGCGGGGAGCCAAGTCGCTCATCCAGTGCCACACGCTGCTCCAGAGCACGGGCCTCGCCGAGGTGCCGGTCGGCGAAGGGCTGATGCTCCTCTGCCAGCTCCTCATCGGCGAGAAGCTCGAAACCAATGCCGTCGCCCAGCACTTGCTCGTGAACCTGCTCGACTACGCCGCGGCCTACAAGCTCGAGTTCCGCCAGGTCGCCGCCTGCGCCACCGACCCGATGCTGGCCAAGACGCTCGACGAGATCGGCCTGAGATACGCCAAGGCCAGCACCCCGCTTGAGGCCCTCGGCGGCGCGGCCAGGGTCGCCATCGTCTCCGCCTCTCCCGCCAATCTGAAGGCCCTCGCCGACAATGCGGATAAGGTCAAGGCATTCCACGACGCTGGCGGCTGGCTGGTCCTCCACGGTCTCACGCCCGAGGGCCTGGCCGACTACAACAAACTGGTCGGCTTCGACCACATGATCCGCCCCTTCCGCCGCGAGCGGGTCAGCCTCCCGCCCGTCCGCAACCCGCTCATGGCCGGCCTCACGCTCAACGACATCGTGATGTACTCCTCCCAGCGCATCTTCCCCTGGACCCAGGGCAACTACGTCGCCAATGACACCTTCTCCTTCGTCGTGGACTACGAGGACGTCGCCCCCTTCGCCAAGTTCGAGGACAGGTACGACCCCGAGCACCCCGACCGCAACCCCTCGAACCTGGTCAACGGCATGGTCTCGGCCGACGCCTGGAAGTACATCGTCAACCGCGAAGCCCCCGCAGCCGGCCCCCTCGACTTCCCCCTCGACTTCCCCAAGGAGGTCGAGATGGTCGAGATGGAGTGGATCGGCAACACCTTCTACTACCCCGTCACCAAAGTGCAACTCGTCCCCGATGGCGCCGACGCGAAGGCCGCGACCTTCGCCACCCAGCCGACCAACGAGCCGCAGACCTTCCCCATTGACCCCCCGCTGAAGGGCAAGAACATCACCCTCCGCCTCGCCGGGTGGCTCAAGCTGCCCGACAAGCGACCCGTCACCGGCCTCGATAACATCCGCCTGAAGGCCAGGCGGTCGCCCGAGTTCTACAAGGCCGTCAAGCCCCTCCTCAACATCGGCTCCATGATGGAATACCCCCGCGGCAACGGCGGCATCGTTATGTGCAACCTACTTCTCAAGGACCGCGAGGACGTGCCGGCCAACTACGCCAAGAAGCGCAACATCCTCACCACCCTCCTCCGCAACCTCAAGGCCCCCTTCGCCGGCGGAAAGGCCATCATCGCGGGGGCCAACCTCAACTACACGCCCATTGACCTCTCGAAGCACGCCAACCAGTACACAGGCGAGCAAGGCTGCTTCGGCGACAAGCGCCTCACCCTCAAGGACCTCCCCACCGGCCGCCAGACCCTCGCCGGTGTGCCCTACGACATCTTCGAGTTCCGCACCTCGCCCGTGCCAACCATCCTCATGCTCGGCGGGCGCGGCATCCCCGGCAACCTGAAAGAGGAGATACGCGGCGTGCCCGTTGGCCGCAAGGCCGACGCCCTCTTCTTCCTCATGGCCGCCCGGCTCGACCAGCGGATGAACCCCAACGAAGTCAAGCAGAAGAAACGCTACGAGATGGCCCGCTACGTCGTCACCTACGCCGACGGCAAGACCGAGGACGTGCCCCTCATCGCCGAGATTGACCTCGACGACTACCGCCAGAAGGAGCCGAGGGCCATCCCTGGCGCCCAGATAGCCTGGGTTCGCCCTTACGAAGGCGCCGACCTCTCCGCCGTCCTCTACTCCAAGCAATGGACCAACCCGCGTCCCGACATCGAGATCAAAACCCTCGACCTCCTCTACGGCCCCGACCGCCGCGGCGTCCCGGCCCTCGTCGCCCTCACCGCGGCAATGGGGAAATGATCCGCCATAGAGGGGCCGCGGCGCCGCCACGGTCAAGTCGGGCGATCCCGGCCCGAGGGTACGCAGCACAGGAGTTCCGGCGTGATTGAGCTCAGCGAGTTCGACAGAACAATACGTGAACTGACAGGCGAGCACCCTGAGGCAAGACCATTTCTATGTGAGGGCTCGCCATTCGGCTGCGATGTCTTCCTGGTTGGCCTCAACCCTGTGACCCCAACGCCATTCTGGCCTTATTGGCGACTCCCCTACGGCTGCCACAAGAAGGAATGGTTGGGGGACTACAGGGACTACCTGGTCCGTAGCGGTGATCGAGGGTCACCAACACGAGAGCGGATCGAGAGTATCTTCAAAGGGGTTGCGCCGGTGCGCTGCCTCGAGACGAACGTCTTCCCCTATCGTTCGCCCAACCAAGGGTCCCTGACAATCAACCAGAGAGACCCACGTGTTCTTGACTACCTCCTGCGCGTTCTGGCCCCGAAGGTCGTATTCGCCCATGGTGGCTGCGCGGTCACGCACTTCGAAAGGCTCACAGGCAGGCCATTGCCACACGACGAGTTCACCAGCGTAACCCTCAGCGGGATTCGCATGGAGATCATCACTGGACAGCATCTGAGGCGGGTTCCCGAAGGATGGACTTACGAGCGCTTCGAGCAGCTTGGCCGCCAGCTACGTGAGCGCTGTGAGTCTTGCAGGGCCGGGGGTCAGGTCTTTGAAGTCTGATTTCCATGTTGCGGAGTAGGAAAGCGGCGTCGAGCCGCCGCACTCCGACAGGCTGACGCATTTCATGGGGCACCCCACATCCGGCGAGGGGTTGGGGTGGAACGAAGTGCCTGCGCTCCTTGACCTTCCGCCCGCGAAGGTATAGGATGGCGGGTGTGGTAAGGGATTGTCTCAGTGCGGACCTTGGGGTCAGGTCGTAGTACTCTATTATTTCGCAGGGACCGAAGGGGTCAGGTCGTAGTACTCGATTCCGCTGAAAAACCCCCTTCGCGCCGGAAGGCGCATACACGGATAGGCGGATTCCACCCGCAGAGGCAGGCTCTTTTCGCAAAACTCGCGGATCCGTGATGCCCGCCGACGGGCCAGAAAGGGTTTTTCAGCGGAATCAGAAGTAAAGGGCGTGTTGCCCGAATACCCGGTGGAGGGCGGCGGGTGAGGGTGCGTGTCTGGGCCGTCTGCGGCGCCGGGAGCGGTCACCAGGCCACCCTCCGGGGCACTACCCCAGCACGATAGGCTCTGAGTAGAAGGACGAACTCCAAAAAAGGGCCAAGAACAGGCCGCAGCTGCTCTAGGGGCTGCGGGACCACGCCCCGGGTGCGCTGCGGGCCGTGCCGCAGCCAGATGCGAAGGTTCTGAATCGCCGCGATGAGGTAGTCCTGAATCTGCTGCCTCCACAGCCGCCGCCACCGCGAGCGCTTGAAGCCGTGGTGGTTGGCGGCGTCGGCGAAGCTGCCCTCCATGAGGTGTTTGCGCCGGCGGCGGTCGCGCCGGGCCGCCGCAGTCCGGGCCTCGGCGCGCGCCGCCTCGATGAGTTCGTGGTCCTCGTGCCGCTTGAGGTTCCGGCCCCCAGATGAGCGGGTACACTGGGCCCGGAGTGCGCAGGCGGCACAGACCTTGGGACCCGCAGTGTACTCGTAGGCCCGCCGGGCCCTCTTGTGCCGGCGCCGGCGCAGCGTCTGGCCCGCAGGGCACCTGTAGGTGTCCGTCGCCGGGTCGTAGGTGAAGGCGCCCTCCGGGAAGATGCCCGCGCGCCGGCCCGTGCCCTGCTGGGTCTGGCTCAGGTCGGCCATGTGCGGCCGGATGCCCAGCTCCCCACAAAGGCGGTAGTTTTCCACCGTGCCATACTGCGAGTCGCCCACCGCCGTCTCCACCCGCGACCCCGTGTTCCGCTCGTGCTCCGTCAGGAGGCTCGGCATCTGCGCGTTCTCGTTCACGTCGCCCGGCGTCGTCTGGGTCGCCGTCACCACCCCGAAGGCGTCGTCCACCGCTCGATGGTTCTTGTAACAGAGGTCCGGCGCCATCTGGCCCTTCCGCACCACGCGCGGGTCCGGGTCCGTCGTGCTCACCAGGCCCTTGTTCAGCGGCGCGTAGCCTCGGGGTTCATCCTCCGGCTTCTCCCCCGCAGCCGGTGCGGGGTCCTCGGGCGGCTTCTCCCCAGCGGAGGGCGCGGGCTCCTCGGGCTCGGCGAGCTTCGCCGCCTCCCGCTCGAAAAGCCGCCGCAACGCCGCTGCCTGCTCCGGCGAACCCTTCACCACCGAGTCGTTCGAGGCGTTCGCCGACACCAGGCTCCCATCCATGTGCACCTTCGTCCCGTCTACCAGGCCCGCCGACATGCACTGCTTGATTGTGCGCACGAAGAACGCACGGAACGCCTCCTGACCCCACCGGCACCGGGCCTTCGACAGCACGCTGTGGTCCGGCACCACATCCTCCAGACCGTAGCCCAGAAACCACAGCCAGTCCAGCCGCTCCGGGAGCGTCCGCATCAGCTCCCGCTCGCTCGGCACGTTATAATAGAACAACAGGAAGAGCAGCTTCAGCACCACCTCCGGGTCCACCGACACGTTCCCGTTGTACCCGTAGAGCGGCGCCACCAGCGACCGCACGAACGAGAAATCCACCGCCGCCTTCACGCGCCGCAATGGGTGGTCGGCGCGGACCCGCGAGCCCAGGTCGAACCCACGCACGAACAACTCCGCCTGGGCCTCCTGCTTCCCCATCATCGCCGTCGCCTCCTCGCCTCCCCACACCAACGCCGAAGGTCCCCCGCGGCCAACTCGCCCAGGCCCTCCTTGAGCCGCCGAAACGCCGCCACCCCCGCCCCCACCTCCCCCAGCCGCGCCTTCGGCACGTACACCATGCGCGTCTTGCCGTCCTCCCCGCGCACGCTCAGGTAGTAGACTGGGCCATGGCCCCCCTGCTCCCGG
>Ga0194125_10008949_pt1 | contig 14006 bp, 10 predicted proteins | sample TA2KigC250mmetaG_FD_148626 | JGI IMG/M metagenome (GOLD analysis project Ga0194125, IMG submission 148626) | Freshwater microbial communities from Lake Tanganyika, Tanzania - TA2015034 Kigoma Deep Cast 250m | ecosystem: Environmental > Aquatic > Freshwater > Lake | place: Tanzania: Lake... | reverse complement strand
TCCGAACTTACGGAACGGAGTACATGAAACGGGTATTCGGTGCCGGACTACGAGACTTCATAAAAAGCGGCAGGATTCCGTGGCCTGACACCAAGATCCGAACCTAGGATCCCTCGCCCCGGAGCCCCAGTACGAGCTCGATCGTGCCGCCAGCGAGCCGAAGCAACTCATCGTAAGTGTAAACAGTGATAGCGGGGTTCACCCGCTGTTTTCGCCGAAGCGCCTTCACTTGGCTGGCGTTCAAGTTGTAACCCAAGATCAGGAGACACGTGGGGTTCTCGAAGTGCATTCCCTTCTGACGCAGCAGGTAATCCTTGTTCTCACGAACGAAGTCCAGATACCTCTCGGCCTGGTTCCAAGCATCATTGAACGCCGCAAGAAGCTCGCCGTCAGCCGCGAACATCCGAGCGAAAGGTGGCTTCACTTCAACGATATCTCTCGTCCCGTCCGTATGCCGGACGCCCGTGAAATCAGGGATATTCTTGTCATCAAGATGGGCGTGCCGGAGGAACATCTTGTACGACATGCCCAGACACCACGGGAACTTTTCTAGGTGTTCTTGATACTTGCTTTCGTCGTTTGACTCGGAGTCGAGCAGCTTCTCAAGCTCCAAGCTCGCTCCCTGCAGCTCATCAGGGCTCGATATGGGAATCTGTTTCTGTCGGTCTCGCGCTTCTTGGATGGTTATCAACATGACGTCATCGGGAAACACGATCGACTCACCGCCCGGGATATCACGCGCTATCACGACCACGTGGAGCTGTCCGTCGCGATAAACCTGGAGGAGCCCCTCGAACGGCTTTGGGCCCTCCAGAAGAACGACGCCATCCTCGTCCCACTGGAGGTGGGATGGGGACGCGAAGACATGCTTGGCTGCCCCTTCCTTCAGGGGCCCACCGAAGCTGCAGTTATGTGTTATGGCGAGTCTCATGCCAGCAAGGGTCGTGGCACGCCACTTGTTGGCGAGGAAAAACTCGGCAATCGAGCTGTAGTTGCGCACTTGGTCCTTGTCCAGCAGCGCGATCAGGAGCTTGTCGAAGCCTCCCCGGTGAAGCAGCTCCCCGATATCCAGGTCTGTAAGCCTCTGAAGGGTCTTGCAGACAGTCGTAAGCTCGGCCTCAGCCCTCGCGACGTCCTTTTCATTGCTAAGAAGGAACACACGCCTGATTTTCGTCACGGGAACTCCGCCTCCGGCCAGTAGCCGCCAGCATTCTGTGGAGAAGCCGTTGCCATGGTCTCACCTCTCCCCCTCCACGATCGTGATCTCCTGCTCGGTCAGCCCGTACAGGTCGTACACGAGGCGGTCGATCTCGGAGTCGGTCTTCGCGAGCGTGGCCTGCAACGCGGCCTTCTCCGCCTCGGATGCCGCTTGGCGCAGCTTTGGCGTCAGTGAGAGCATCCTGTCCGCCAGGAGCACCAGCTTGTCGTGCGTAGCTTTGTCCGCGGGTCCTTCCGGGGCGATACTGGGGAAGGGCAGCTCCCGGGTCTGTTTGATGATAGTTTTGGGAAAGTCGTCGCGGCGCGCGACCATGTTGAACTGGCAGAAGTACCACGAGAGAAGACGGCTGTTGAGGATGGCCAGGATGGCCTTCACATGAGGAGACGTTCCTCGGGGAATCAAGCTCTGAACGGACTGATTCGTCAGGAACTCGGCTTCAGAATACACAGCCTGCAGCCGGAATCTCCGGCTGAGGAGCTGGCGCAGAAGAATTCGGGGGCCGCTGAAGAACTTGATCGGCTTTCCTGCCGCAATATCGGCGGGATAGCCTTCGTATGCCTCCGGGCCGAGGTCCAAATCGTAACGGAGCATCTCGCCGTTGAAGGCTCGTTTCGGCATCCGGCACTCACGCGCGGGACGAGGGCGATAGGTCTCGATACCTCGCATCACCTCGACGACGGAGTTGAAGGTCCCGGAACTTCCCCGGAGCTTCGCGACCAGAGCCGCCTCCGCTTTGGAGGACAACACCAGGAACTCCCTGTCCGGCGATCTAAGCCATTCGGCGAAGTCGCCTACCTTCCTGAAGGAGTCGAAGTCCATCTGACTCTCTACCTTCCGCCGAACCGGAAAGACGACCAGGCCGACACTCGTGTCTTCGAGATCCGTCCAGCGTATGCCGGGAGCCATGCGTTCAGCGACAACGATGACGGTGTCAATGTAGGCTCCCGAGAATACGTCGTACGGTAGCGAAACAACGACGCCGGGACGAAACTGCTCGGCGAATCGGTCGCGGAGCTTTCGGGACGAGGGCGTGGAAACCCAGCCCGAGGGTATGATCAGGCCGAGGTGCCCGTGTGGTCTCAGCAGGTCTCCTGCCTGCTCCACGAACATGATGAACGAATCAAGCGAATTCGCGAGAGAGCGGAAACGACTCCGAAGGTAGGGCTCGGTCTTCTCGCCGAAGGATGCACCATAGGGAGGATTGCCGATGACCGCGCTGAAGCCGCCGGCCTTCATAGAGTCAGGAAACGCAGCTTTCCAATCGAATGCGTTGACACGCTTGAGCTCATCGGGTTCGAGGGAGAGCGCTTCCGTGAAGTAGTCCGGCCCGATGAGCGAGTTCCCGCACTTGATGTTGTTCGACAGGTTCGGCAACGCGCGCTCGTGGAAGAGCTTCATCTGGTGGGTCAAGGTCGCGTCGTTCTCCCCTTCCAGGGCTTTGAGGAGGAGCGAGAGCTTGGAAACCTCCACAGCCAGCGGGTCGATGTCCACGCCGAAGATGTGCGTCGTGAGGATCCGCTTCTTCTCCTCGATCGTGAGCCGCCACGCGCCGGTGCGGGGATCCTGGTAGACGGCCTTCTTGTGGCCTCCCGGCTTGTGGTCCGTGTACCACTTGAGCGCGTGATCAAGGAGGCACTGGTACGCGCCAAGGAGGAACGACCCGCTTCCACAGGCCATGTCGAGCACGCGGAGCGGCGGCAGGGTCTTACCCCCGGCGAGCTGCGCGGGGCTCTTTCCCTCGATCTGCTTGCCGACCGTCTGCTTGACGATGTAGTCCACGATGTACGCGGGCGTGTAATAGACGCCGCCAGCCTTGCGGACCTCGGGCTTCTCTTCGACCTTCGCTTGGTGGCCGGCCGTGAGTCGGATGACCTTGCCCAGGAAGCGCTCGTAGACGGTTCCGAGGATCTCCACAGGCAGGACGCCGAAGTGGTAGGGCGAGCCGTGCTCGAAGTAGAGGCTCTGGATGATCGGCTTGAAAGCCTTGTCGTCCACGGCGAGCTTCGGCGTGATCCGGTCGGGCGGCTCGGAGACGTCGGCTTCCTTCTGGAAGTGAAACAGGCCGGAGTTGTACTTCTGATCCGCCTTGCGGCAGAGGTCGGACATGAACCGGGGGTAGATGTCGGGCCGCTCGCAGAGCTTCAAGAGCTGCTCATACGGCTCTAGCCCACGGTCCTCGGCCATCCGCAGGAACACGACGCGGTCGATCGTGCGTTGCACGGCGGCGCTGAGGTCGTCGGAGGAAAGTTCCTTGTTACGCAGGGCCATGTTCCGCGCCAGGGCGTCGCGCCAACCCTCGATCTCTTTGAGAAACTCGGCGTCGACCTCGGATGTGCCCCGCTTCCGCTTGGAGGCGGCGTATTCGTCGAAGGCCCCCGACCAGACGGCCTCGCGTGAGAAGACGTCCCACAGCTCCTTCCAGCGATCGGGATACTCCTCCGAGCGGAAGTACTGGATGCGGGCATGGCTGGCCTTGTCGCTCCCGCGGGGCTTGAGCGTGCAGTCGAACACCCCGAGTTCTTCGAAATCGGTCAGGATCGAGAGCGCGACCTTGGCGCTCCAGCCGTAGCGGCGAAGCTGATACGCGGGTCCGGGATCGATGCCGATGTTGACGCCGCACTTCTTCGCCTCGACGAAGTACTTCGGCTGGGTGCCGACGCGGAACGTGTAGTCGGGCGCCTTCTGATGGCCCTCCACATCGAGGCTGTCCTCGGGGACGACCTCGCGGTACTGGGGCGCCGTCCGACTGGCGTTGCGAACGTCCCAGCCGAGCGCTTCGAAGAACGGGTCGATCAGCGACTGGCGTACGTGGGCTTCCTTGACGCCGGACGCGAGGAACTCCTTCCGGTTCGTCGCGAAGTAGCTGCAGAGTTTCGCGATGTCGTCCTTGGCTTTGTCGAATGGCTTGCTCACAGGCGGTCCCCGACGAGAATCTGCTGGTCCTTGGTCCTATCTGCCGCCGGGAATACTACTACTGCGGTCCTTCACTCGTCGACAGCTTCCGCCTATCAGGGACATCTCCGGGGACGCCATACTCAATTCCCGGTGGGCCATCCATAATTTCGGTCTCTCCGCGCTGTTTCTGTGAACGCCGCTCGGGCCGAGCGGTTGATCGGCGGCCGAATTCGGTATGGCGTCCCCGGAAAGGCCCACCTTCGTCTTGCCCCCACTTCCTCCTCTTCCGAGAAGCCCGCTGGAGAACGATTGGCCTCGCCGCCGAGTAACAGCGCACCGCCTTCAAGGGAACACGCACTTCCCGGGGCACCTCTCTCTCCTCTCGACGCTCCCACTCTCCTCGGCAAGTTCCTCCTCTCCCGGACTGCACCGCGGCCGGGTGGCGGCCACAGGCGTCCGCGAGAAGCGCAGCCACCAAGCCCGAACGGGCGACTGGCGAGCATCGCAGCGGACGGATGGCCGACAGGACCCGGCCGCCCGAATGCTTCGTGACGGATTTCGTGGGAGCGGACTCCCTGTGTTCTGGCGTAAGCAGATTGATCGTGAAGTTCCGCTCGTTTGGAACGTCCCCGATCTCCTCCTATGGTATCCTCCCTGTCGTTCCGCACGAGGCCCCCCAGGAGGTCCGCATGACGAACGGCGAGGACTTCCGCCTCTCCTGCCCGATCCCGATCGAGGAGTACCCGCGCGTGCTTCTCGCGCACGGCGGGGGTGGGCGCTTGATGGCACGGCTCATCGAGAAGATCTTCCTCGCCGCCTTTCGCGACGCGGAGCTCGATCGGCGCCACGACTCGGCGGTTCTTCCGTGGAAGAGCGGGCGGATCGCGCTCACGACCGACTCCTACGTCGTCCGCCCGCTCTTCTTCCCGGGCGGGGACATCGGATCGCTTGCCGTGCACGGCACGGTGAACGATCTCGCGATGTCCGGCGCGCGAGCGCTCTACCTGACCGCGGGTTACATCCTCGAGGAAGGGCTCCCGATGGAGACCCTTTGGCGCGCCGCTCGATCGATGGGCGAGGCGGCGCGCGCGGCCGGCGTCCGCGTGGTGGCGGGGGACACGAAGGTCGTCGAGCGCGGCAAGGGGGATGGGATCTTCATCAACACGGCCGGGGTCGGCTTCTTGGAGACCGATCGTCTCATCGGACCGGAGAGCATTTCCGCCGGAGACGCGGTTCTTCTCTCCGGCGACGTCGGGCGCCACGGGATGGCGATCCTCGCCGTGCGCGAGGGGCTCGAGTTCGAGAGCGCGATCGAGAGCGACTCGGCGCCGGTCGCCGATCCGGTGCTCGCTCTTCTTCATGAGGGGATCGACGTTCGATGTCTCCGCGATCTCACGCGCGGCGGTCTCGCGAGCGCGCTGAACGAGATCGCCGTCTCCTCGTCCCTCGGCATTCGGATCGATGAAAGTCTCGTCCCCGTTCGCGAGGACGTGGACGCGGCGTGCGCGATTCTCGGCCTCGATCCGCTCTACGTGGCGAACGAGGGGCGCTTCATCGCTTTCGTACCCGAGGCGGAGGCGGAACGAGCGCTCGCGATCCTACGATCGTATCCGGTCTCCGCGGGCGCCTGCCGCATCGGCGCGGCGATCGGGGAAACCCCGGGGACCGTCTCGCTCCGGAGCCGCATCGGCGCGACGAGAATCCTCGATCTCTTGAGCGGCGAACAGCTCCCGCGCATCTGCTAGACCGCCTCTCGTTCATTTTTTTCTTGACATGTGAGACGGAACCTCACTAGCGTGGCTTAACGCCGTGAAAGTAGGGGGGTTGCGCTGAAGATTCGATGAGGAAAGGCGGCGGAAGGAGAGGCGACGCTCATGCTTCGTATGCGCACGGGCCGAGGTGCGGCGGATCGTAAGCGCTGTCTTTCTCATCTCGTCGAGGACCCGTCTTCGCGAAGGCGGGTTTTTTCTTTGCGTGTCGAAGGTTCGGGTAACAGGCTAGGGGGGCGCCTATGAACACCGTTTGCGTTACCAATCAGAAGGGGGGGTGCGGAAAGACCACGACTGCCGTCAACCTCTCCTGGTCCTTGACGGAGCTCGGGAAGACCATCTTGCTCGTCGATCTCGATCCGCAGGGGCACGCGTCCCTGGCGCTCGGCTTCGACACCGACCTCCTCGATCGCACGGTTCGCGACTCCCTGATCCGCCCGCCCTTCGCCGTCTCCGAGCTCTTCCTTCCTTTCTCCGACAAGCTGGACGTGGTCCCCGCGAACATCTCCCTCGCCTCGCTGGAGCAGGAGCTCGCCGGGGAGCCGGAGAGGGAGCTTCGCCTCCGGCAGGCGCTCGCGGACCTCGGGCGTCCGTACGATTACGTGATCGTCGACTGTCCGCCGAGCCTCGGGTTTCTCACGATCAACGCGCTCGTGGCCGCCGACGAGGCGATCATCCCGGTCGAGACGTCGAGCTTCTCCGTGCACGGGCTCGAGAGGCTCCTCGAAACGATCGAGATGGTCGAGCGAAACACGGGGCGCCGGATCCTCGTGCGCGTCTTGGCGACCGACTTTCACGTCCAGACCCGCTACGCGCGCGAGTTCCTCGATGCGCTCTCGGAGCGTTTCGGCGAGCAGCTCTTCGAGACGGTGATCCACCATTCGGTCGTCGCCAAGGACGCGGCGTCGAGGGGCCTCCCGGTCGGACGGGCGCATCGCCATTCGAAGCTCGACAACGATTACGTGGCTCTCGCGACCGAGATCGTGGAGAGCGCGCCGGTGGTCGAGGTGGAGAACCTCCGGAAGTGGGAGGAGAAGCTCTTCGGTCCCTCCGTTCGCGGCGAAGAAGTGGTCTTCCGGCTGCACGCTCCGGGCGCGCGGAGAGTCCAGCTCGCGGGACGCTTCAACGATTGGGACCCGCAGCGGGGCGAGATGAAGCAAGATCCGATCAGCGGAATCTGGACGATCCGCCTCCGGGTTCCCAAAGGGTCCCATCAGTATCGCTACATCGTGGATGGGGAATGGATCGAGGACCCGGCGAACGAGGTTCACGAGTACGGCGAGACCGGATTTCGGAATTCCGTCGTTCTCGTCGGTGACCAATGATCCCCGCCCGGCGCTCCCCCGCCGGGGAGGAGGCGAAAGCCCGCCGCCTGAAGGACCTCTCCGAGGTTTATTTTTCCGCGCGCGCGCCGGACGCTCCTGCGTCCGGAGGCCGCGTCGTGCCGAACCCGCCCCCTCGCGCGCTCATTCCGGTCGCGAACCTGGCCGGCCCTCCGGGGGAGGAGTTTCTCCTCGCCTTGCGCGCCGTTCTCGAGGAGCGCGGGTTCCCCTCTCTCCGCATCGACTCGGTGGAGGTTCGCTATCGGGTGCAGGGGGAAGAGGGGGGCGAGCTGACGGGCGAGGATCTTCTGGAGCGCATCCGCGCCGGCGAGGATCCTCCGCTCCTCTTCTTCGCGGCGGGAGAAGGATCGGAGGAGAGCCGCGCGCTCCTCAGGAACGGCGACACGACCCTTCTTCTCATCGGGAGCGAGGTCGAAGATCTCCGGCGCGCGTATCAGTTTATCCGTGAACTGTCTAGGGTCGAAGGGGGGACGCTCCCGACACTCGTGCCGATCCGGAGATCCGCCGGCCCGTGGAACCGACTCGCCCCGGAGCGGCTCGGCGAGGCGGCGGCGGAGTTCCTCGGGTGGCGTCTTTCGGTATGGGGGGGAGGGGATCCGGAAATCGTCGCCGGGCTTCTCGCGGCGAGGCTCGATCGGATGCGCGAGCGGCGCGAGGGAGGAGTCGATCCCCTCGTGCGCCGGCTGAACGTCGTGCTCGGGGGTGCGCCATGAGGAAAGTCCCATCTCCCGAAACGACGTTCATCGTCGCGCGCCAGAACGCGCACCGCGATCTCGTCTCGTGGGCGATCGAGCACCCGGCCGTGGTCGCTGAGGATTTCGAGATCCTCGCGACCTGGGTTCCCCTCCCGGACGGGGAGGAGATCCCGATCCTCGGCGGGAGGAGCGACGGAACGGTGAGCGTGATCGACGTTCTCGAGGACGAGATGCGAACCTTCTATCGGCAAGGCCGGATCGTCTCCTTCGTTCGCAGCCGGGTCGAATGGCTGCGGCGGGCGTTCCGCGATCGCACTCTCGATCCGGGGCGCGGTCTTCATCTCATCGTTCTTGGCGAGGACTTCTCGCCTTCGTTCGTCGATGCGATGGCGGGGCTCGCCGTTTCGGAGCTCGTGCTCCTTCGGGTGCGGGATCTGGAGAGCAGCGACGGGCGACGGGTCGTTCTCGTGGAGCGCGAGAGAAGCCGGATGAAGGTGATCGAGAAGGCCCTCTCGACGGGGGGGCTCACGGCGGAGGAGGAGCGCTTCTTCGCGCGCCTCGAGGAGGAGCGGGAGAGCCTGCGGCCTCGGGAGGGGGCGGGATGATCCTTCTCTGGTTGCTCCTTCTCGCGGCGGTCTACGTGCTGATCGCCATTGTCGTCGGGAAGGTCTGCGCGATCAACTCCAGGTGGGAGCGAACGGTCGACGGGATCGATCCGACGGACTGCCCGGACAACTCTCCCTCGCGCGAGGGATTCGTCCGGTCCCTCGAAGGAGAGGAGTCTCGGCGCGCCGGTCCGTGATTCCCGCGAACCCTCGATTCCCGCTTAAGAGGGGACCGGACGCGTCGCCGTATCCTCTCCGCCATCTTCCGCTCGGGCGCCGAGCCGCGGTATAGTCTCCCTGCGGGGCGCGGTCCTCCTGCGAGCGCCTCGGCGTCTCGGAGGATCCCCGTGAAACGGCGCGCGCGGAGTCCCTATTTCATCGGCTTCTTGATCGCGCTTCTCGCGCTCGCTCTCAGGCTCTATCGCCTCGATTGGGGATTCCCGGAGGTCTACGAAGAGGCGACTGCGGTACAGAAGGCGTGGGGCTTCTGGGGGTGGGGCGAGGAAGGTTTCGATTTTAACCCTCGCTTCTTCAACTATCCATCGCTCTATTTCTATCTTCAGTTCGGCGTGCAGGCGCTCCTTCGGGCCGGGGGTCGGATCGCCGGGGCGTTCCCGGATGCGGCCGCCTTCCAAGCCGCTTACCATCTCGATCCCTCTCTTTTCGTGGGCGCGGGACGGCTCCTGACGGCTCTCCTCGGGGCGGCGACGGTCTTCGTTCTCTTCGCGATCGGCCTCGCCGCGGGAGGAAGTCGGGTCGCGATCCCGGCGGCTCTCTTTCTCGCGCTTCACTCGACGCACGTCCAGAAGTCCCGATTCGTCGAAGTGGACGTGGCGACGACCTTCTTCGCCGTTCTTTCCCTCTTCTTCGCCGTGCGGCACGCGCGGGGTGAGCGGCCGCGCGCGATTCACTTCGCGGCCGCCGCGGCCGGCCTTGCCGCCGCCACCAAGTACCCCGGCGCTCTCTTTCTCCTTAACCTGCCGCTCGCCGAACGCCTCCGCCCGGAGCCATTCCGGATTCGGCGCGTTCTTCTCGCGGTTCTCATCGCGGCGTGTGTCTTCTTCGCCGCAAGCCCGTACGTCCTCCTCGATTTCGCTTCGTTCCTGCGCGACGTGGGCGCCGAGCGTCTTCACATGAGGGAAGGGCATTTCGGCGGGACCGGCGAAGGGGTGAAGGGAGCGCTCGCGCTCTTCGCGAACGGGTTCGGCCCGCTCCTTTTCAGCGTCGCGCTGCTCGGTCTCGCGGCCGCTCTCCTCCGGCCGCGGGGCGTCGAGCGGGTTCTCCTCCCGATTCCCGCAGTCTTCTTCGTCCTCCTCTCGGCGAGCCGGATGCAGGCTCCGCACTATCCGCTCCCCGCGGTTCCGCCCTTGGCGCTTCTCGCGGCGCTCGCTCTCGACCGCGCGCTTCCCGAAGGGCTTCGCGGGAAAGCGGGCCTTCACGCCGCGGCCGTCCTTCTTCTCCTTCTCGCGCCCGCCCTCGCGACGGGGCGGGAGGCCGTTCGCCTCGGCGAGAGAGACACGCGAACCGAGGCGCGCGCGTGGATCGAGACGTTCGTCCCGCACGGAGCGCTCGTGCTGGTCGAGCCCCACGGGCCGAACCTCCGCTCCTCGAGCGAGCTTCGGAGGTACGCGGAGGAGGAGGAGTTCGCGCCGATCCGAGAGACGCTTCTCGTCCCGACGAAGGCGAAGCCCTGGTATCGCACCGCGATCCTCCCCTCCTTTTCGATCGACGTCGATCGCGCCGCCCGTTTCTACCGGTTCGAGTCGTATCAGTGGTTCGACTACGTGGTCCTCTCCGAGGAGATCGGCGCGAGGTATCGAGGCGATCCGGCTCGGTTCCCGGTCCAGAACGCTTTCTACGAGGAGATCGGGAAGCGATTCCGGCCGGTCGCCCGCTTCGCGTCCGAAGCGGGGGCCGGGCCTGAGATCCGTGTGCTTCGACGGGATCCGGCCGCTCCGCCCCGCACCGACGTCAGGCTCGATCCGGCGGGGGGATCCGATCGGGAGTTCATCGAGTTCACCCGCACGATCGGCTTTCTCTACGGTGAGACCGGGCACATCGACGGAGCGCTTGCGCTGTATGGCGCGCTTCTCAGGCTCGTGCCCGGGGATCCCGAGACTCTGCACCAACGCGGAATCCTCTCCGCCCGGACAGGGGACGGGGCGGGAGCCGTGCGTGCGCTTCGCGCGGCCGCGGAGGCCGATCCAGCAAGCCGTCGGATCCGGATGAGCCTCGCCGTGCTCCTCTGCCAGGGAGATCGTCCGGAGGAAGGGATCGCGCTCCTCCGCAGGCTTCTCGCCGAGAAGGAGGAGGCGGAGGTGCACGGCAACCTCGCCTCCGCCCTCATCCAATCAGGTCGGGAAGCGGAGGCGATCCCCCACCTGCGCCGATTTCTCGAGATCTCCCCCGGGCATCCCCGCGCCGAGGATGTCCGCCGGCTTCTTCAGTCCTTGGAGGAGTGAGGCCTTCCGCGGCGGCCCCGGCGCCGGGAGAAGAAAAAAAGCTCGCGAGTGAATCGCGGATCTGCTATGCTAATCGCTGGGCGGCAAGCCCTCTCGCCGACACCTTGCCCATCGAACCGCTGGGTTCTCTTGGATAGTCTGTAGACAGGAAGCGGCTACACGGTCAGCTCCTGGGCATGGTCTCGACCGGCGCGGTCCGGGGAACTGCCGGCGTTCGAGCCCGAGCGCCTCTCCTAACTTCTTGAAAGAAAGTGCATTTTATCGATCGGTCTCCCGAGGGCTCCCCCCGTTGCCGTCCGCGGGTCCTCTGGTACCGAACTTGCGGAGGGTCCGCTGGGGTTTCCGTTCCTGCCTAGAGGGAAAGGGGGTCTCGCGTATGTAAATGAAGATCGCGATCGTTCTCGGGGTGCTTGTTGGGTACTTTGTCTTGGCTTTTGCGATCGCCCGCTTCTGCGCGGTGAACGCCGGATGGGAACGGGCGGCGGATCTCGTCCCTCCGAGCGGAGGAGAGGATCTAGCCGTGCCCGAACGGAAGGCGTTGAAACAGCCGGAACGAGAGAACGGCCCCGCAGCGGAGACAGGCGGTCGGAAGGAGGCGTAGAGACGGCGCATTGTTATTGACTGGATTCGAGTTCGAACGATCGGGGATCGAAGCGCTCGTAGCGCCAGGGGGTAACCGATCGACGGGGTCCGGAGGGGCCGGAGCGCCGGTCTCCGGACCTCGTGTTGTTTCTGGAATCGCCGGGCGCCTACAGGCAGATCCGCCTTGACACGCGCAGGCGGTTGAGTATAATGAAGTTAGCAGGCCGGTTCCCCGGTATCCAGCCTGCGTGCGGAGAGGAGGCGATCATGGTTCGATGTTACCTCCGGGCTCTCGTCGCGGTCGCCGCGATCCTCACTCTGGGGCTTCCCCTCGCCTTCGGTGCCGACGCGTATCCGGATCCCAAGCCGGTCGCGGAGAAGGATGTGGACCCGGACGGCTTAGAGGGTATCTGGCTGGGAGCGCCGGCCCCGACGGAAGAGGGGGGCGCGGTGGGCCGCTTGTCGGCGGATGCCCTTGTGCGCGGCTTCGTCCTGGCGGTCCGGTTGATCGTTCCGTAGATCGGGCGGCGCGAGGTGTCTGATCGCCCGGCCGCGCCGGCGGCCGCGAGGCGGGGGCCCCGGCCTCCAGGGGGAAGGGCATGGATTCCGACGATCCGCGAGCCCGAGCGAATCGAGAGATCGAGGAGAGCGATCGCGAGGACGGGCGGTTCGAGACAATCGATCGGCTCGAGGATCTCGCGGATCTCTATCTCGCGTCGGACAACTACGATCAGGCGCTCCTTCAGTGTGAAAAGATTTCCTCTTCACCATTTTATGATGCTCTCCCCGATGGGAGGCGGGCGCGAGTGCTCTACCGGGCGGCCCGGGCTCATCTGGCGATGGGCGGGCTGGAGGACGGGCTTCGCCTCGTTCGGAGTGCGGAACGCCTCGTCGCCCCCGGCGAGAACCCTCTTCTCGCGGGGATGATCGCGGCCCTCGCGGGACGCATCCTTCGCCGGCTGGGAAACCACAGCGACGCGCTCGCCGAGTCCCTTCGCGCTCTCGATCTGCTCCGCCGTACGAACGAGAACCGGGAGATCGCTCTCGTCCAGCTCACCTCGGGTTCGATCTTCCTCCGCAGGGGGAATCGCGGCGAGGCGGTTCGTTTCTATCAGGACGCGCTCTCGACGTATCGCCGGATCGACGACGAAGAGGGGATGGCGAAGGCGTACAACAACCTCGGGGTCGCCTACAAGGACCTCTGTCAATGGGAGAACGCCGCCCAGGCGCTCAAGAAGGCGATGGAGATCGATCGCCGGTTCGGGAACTACGCGGGCGTGGCTCTCCGCATGCTGAACCTCGGTCTTATTCACTTCCTGCGCGGAGAATGGCGGGAATCCCGGCGCCGAACGGAGAGAAGCCTTCATATGTCAAGAGCCGTCAAGGACGGCCTGGGCATCGTGCTCTCTTCGCTCGCGCTCGCGCGCATCGCGCGGCATGAACGGAAGTGGAGCGAGGCCAGGCGGCACGCGCTCGAGGCGCTGCGTCTCTCGAAGGCGAGCGGAAACCGCCGGGAGACCGCCGCCTCGTACGAGGAGCTCGGCGCCTGGTGTCTCGATCGGAGTCGCTTCTCCGCCGCGCGCGCGCTTCTCTCCAAGTCGCTCGCGGTGGCCGAACGGATCGAGGAGACGAGCGATCACGTTGCGGAGATCCACCGGCGTCTTTCCGAGGAAGCGGCCGCCTCGAACCGTCCGGTGGAAGCGATCGCGCTCGCGAAGAAGTCGCTCCGGGCGGCGGCGCGGATCCGCAATGCGCGCCTCGTGGGGATCGGGCTTCGCGCGCTCGCCGCGGCGCACCGGCTTCACGGAACCACGAAGCTCGCCGCCTACTACGCGGCGCGCAGCGTGCGGATCCTCGAGACGTGCGCCATTCCGTTCGAGCTCGGCCGGTCGCTTCTCGAGTCGGCCCGGATCGCGGGCGAGAACGGCGACTGGGTCGGCGGGCGCGCCGAGCTGGCTTCGGCGGAAGCGATCTTCCGACGCCTCGGGCTCGGCAGCCACTGCGCGCGCGTGCTCATCGAGTCGGCCCGCCTGAAGATCCGTTCGGAGCGTCTCGAGGACGCGGTGGATCTGCTCCGAAAGGCCGAACGCTTGCGGGGCCCGGATCCCGTCGGCGGGGATGCGCTCGAGATCGAAGCGCTCCGCCGTCTCGTCGAGACGCGCTTCGCGGAGCGCGCCCTCTCCGAGTCGAACCGATTCCTCGCGTTCCGCGAGTCGATCCGCGAACCGGAAGACTTGCTCGAGCGCGTCCTCCGGGAGCTCGACGCCGAGCGCGGTTTCCTCTTCGGCCGGGCGCCGACCGGCGGGTTCGTTCCCATCGACTGCTGCCGAATTCGGCCGCCCGAGGCGCTCGGTCTTCTTCGCGCGATCGGGGCCGCTTGGATCGTAGGCGGTCCGGTGGCGCCCCTGCTCTCCGTCGGAGACGCGGGCCGCGGTT
>Ga0194125_10008942_pt1 | contig 14012 bp, 14 predicted proteins | sample TA2KigC250mmetaG_FD_148626 | JGI IMG/M metagenome (GOLD analysis project Ga0194125, IMG submission 148626) | Freshwater microbial communities from Lake Tanganyika, Tanzania - TA2015034 Kigoma Deep Cast 250m | ecosystem: Environmental > Aquatic > Freshwater > Lake | place: Tanzania: Lake... | reverse complement strand
GAGGACGTCAGCAACCAGGATTCGAGTGCCACGGAACACCGGCGCCCCGTGGCACACCGCCGGGTCAGTAACCACAAATCGGCCGACAGTCTTGGTTTTCATCTGGTTATTCTCCATGCTTTGCGAAGCTCAGGTTCGTATCAGTCCGGCCTTTCGGGCAGCGTCTTGTTCATCCGGCATGTGTTGATGGAATCAAGCATAGCACCATGTGAGAGCTTGTCAATAGGCCGGCAGGGTTGATGAGGGGTAGATGGTCGTGCTGCAGAGGTAGGACGAGGGCAGGCGAAGTCTGGCGCGGACAGCTTACGACTCGCCAATGTGGCGCAACAGCCGGACAAGACAGGTCTTGGAGCGCGGATTGGTTGCGTAAATCGTGATCTTGCACCCGTACACCTGGATGGGGGAGGGGCCGTACCCCAGGCCGTGACGAATCGTGCGATTGAGGACGCGATTGAACGAGTGTTTGCAGAGGTTTTGCCTGAAGTGACAGCGCATGCGTCTGCTCAAGCGATGATTCAAGTGTTTCCTCAAGCGACAACTGAAGCGTTTGCTCAAGCAGTTGCTGATGCGACTGCTCAAGCGTTGAAGCGAGCAGTTCTTTGCGTGAGTGATTGAGCGTTTGAGCGTGCGACTGTTTGAGCTTTGTGCTGAGCTTTGCGCCGAGCAATGGCCAGAGGCTTTGTTGACCGGCTTCGACCCGGATTCACTCGAAACCGCGGCCGCGATGATACACGGCATGCGCCGCGGTTCGGCCCGCACGCCGGCGCGGTCACGGCGAGCCGGACCGCTGTGTTGGGCGTCGTGACCGGGGGAATTCGGGGGCAGGACCGGATGAAGGACGGAGGAGTGAGGACTGAAGAGTGAGGACGGAGGCAGGGGAGGAGTTTGGAGGTCGAGACAGCCGACCACGGATGCAATCCAAACTGCAGATTGCAGATAGCAGACTTCAGAATGGTGGACAGAGGGGAGTCGAGAAGACGAGGCTGGATGCGAGGTGAAGGGCAGTATGTAGGACCGAGGAGTGAGGATTGAGGAGGGGACGCGATGGTTGACTGGCCGGCAGGCTGTCCTATGATTGCAGGCAGATGGAATCCACTCCGACGCCCGAGAGCAACCAGCCGGCTCTGCGACGGTTCGGCCCGGCCGGGCCTGATGTGCCGCTGCCGATTGTGCCGGAGAGGGCTGCGCTGGCGCAACTTGAGGCCGGCGGCCGGAGCTGGCTGGACTTTGCCAACGGCGGTCTGGTGCCGCTCGGGTACAGCCATCCGGAACTGAGCCGCGTCGTTGCCGAGGTCGGGCACATGCCGAGCAGCGACGGTACCTGCTGGCAGTATCATACCGCGCTGATGCGGAAGCTGGCCGAGCTGGCACCGGGCGGGATGAATCGGCGCGTGCTCTTGACCGACTCGGGCGGCGAGGCGCTGGCTCAGGCCATCAGGCTGGCCCGGGCCAGGACCGGGCGGGAGCGTGTGGTCTATGTGGATGGCGAGACTGCGCCGGTGGTGCGCGACGCTGCGGTCGCTGTGGTCCATCCGTTTGAGCCGAGGCTTGCGGAAATCCGTTCGGGCTGTACCAGTACCGGCGCTCTGCTGGTGAGCGATGAGACGTCGGTCGGCCCGGGGCTTGCGGGGCGGATGTTCGGCATCGAGGCGAGCGGGGTCAGACCGGACCTGTATGTGCTGGGCCGGGGCTGGGCCGGCGGTCTGCCGTTCGGCGCGTGCATCACCGGCAGTTCGGCTCTGCGCTGGCCTGCGTTCAACGCCGGGTGTTCGGTTCTGAGTGCGGCTGTGGCGCTGGCAACCATCCGGCTGGTTGAGGGCGGTCTGGTTGAGCAGGTTCCGCACCTTTCCGCCTGTCTGACAAGACGGCTGGAGGCGATTTCGACCGGTGCTGCCTCGGGGCTCGGTTTGGTCTGGTCGGTGGTCCTGGCTGATTCGGTCAGTGCGCCGGGCGTGGTCGAACGCTGCCGCGAGAACGGGCTGCTCTTGCGCCCGCTTTCGGCCAATTCGTTCGGCATCAGGCCGCCTCTGGTCGTGACCGAACCCGAGATTGACCGGGCGTTCGACATCATCGAACAGGCCCTTGCCCAGACGGGCCGCGCACGATGAGGCTTTCGGTTCTCGGCCTCTTTCTCGACACGACTGAGCGCTATCAACTGCTCTCGCCCGGCGACCGGGTACTGGTTGCCGTCTCGGGCGGGGCCGACTCGATCTGCCTGCTTGACCTGCTTGGTCTGGTCAGGGAGCGGTATCGGCTTGGTCTGGTCGGGTTCCACATGAATCACGGGCTCAGGCCGGAGGCAGGACACGACCAGGAGTTTGTGTCGGCGGTGTTCCGGAAGCTGGGCGTCGAGCTGGTCGTGGTCCGGTCGCGGGTCCGGCTCTATGCCCGGCGCCACAAGCTCGGGCTTGAGCAGGCCGGCCGGACACTGCGTTACCGGCACATGCTGCGCGTGGCCCGGGCAAAGGGCTGCAATCGGGTTGCGCTTGGCCACACCGCGAACGACAGCCTCGAGACGATGGTGCTGAACCTGTGCCGCGGCACCGGACCATCGGGCCTTGCCGGAATCCCGGTGAGCCGCGGCAGCTTCATCCGTCCGTTGATTGACATCGCGCGGCCGGCGCTGGAAAGACACCTCAGGGCCCGCGGGCTTGAGTGGGTCGAGGACCAGTCGAACGAGGACCTTGACTTCCGCCGCAACCTCATCCGCCACCGGGTCGTACCTGTCCTGGAGCAGCTCAATCCCGGCGTCGTGGCCAATGCCCGGCGCGCCGCCCGACTGCTTGAGGACGAGAATGGCCTGCTCGACCGGCTCGCCGAGCGGGCCGCGGTCAAGTGTGCCCGCGTCCGGCGAGGCTCGGTGAGGATTGACACCGTTCGGTTCCAGAACTATAATACCGTTCTGAAGCGAAGAGTCGTCCGTCACCTGTTGCCCGGACTCGACTCAGCAGACGTGGAGCGCGTCATCCGGCTGTGCCACGGCCGGTCGGGTGCCGGACTGGTGCTGGCCCGCGGTCTGGTCGGGCGACGTTACTCAGGCTTCGCCGAGTTGCATTTCACCAAGGAGTCTCCTCGAAATGACTGACAAACCCCAGCGCGGCCGCGTCCTGACCCCGTTGCTTATCTGGCTGCTCGTATTCCTGGCCGCGTGGGCGGCATGGACGTTCTTCTCGTCACGTCGCGGCGCCAGGGTCAGTGTTGACTACACTGACTTCCTGCGCGAACTCGATTCGGGCAACGTCGCCGAGGTCACGATTGTCGAACGCGACATCTCCGGCAGTCTGAAGCTCCAGTCCGAGGTCATCACTGAGCGCGGCACGGTCAAGTATCGGGAGTTCAAGACCTACGCACCGGATGACCCGGGCCTTGTCGCCCAGCTCAAGGAGAAGGGCGTCCGATACCGGGCCCGGCCTTCGTCCCAGTGGCCGGCCATCCTCGTCAGCATCCTGCCCTGGGTTCTGGTCATCGGCATCTGGGTGCTGTTCATGCGGCGGATGTCCTCGGGTCAGGACCGGGCGTTCATGTTCGGCAAGTCGCGGGCCCGGGCAATGACCTCGGACCGGCCCAAGGTCACGTTCAGCGACGTGGCCGGCGTCCAGGAGGCCAAAGAGGAACTGCGTGAGATTATCGCGTTTCTCAAGGCCCCGCAGAAGTTCCAGAAACTCGGCGGCCGGATTCCCAAAGGCGTGATTCTGGTCGGGTCGACCGGCACGGGCAAGACGCTCCTGGCTAAGGCCGTGGCCGGCGAAGCGGGCGTGCCTTTTCTCTCGATTTCCGGCTCGGACTTCGTCGAGATGTTTGTCGGGGTGGGCGCGGCCCGGGTGCGTGACCTTTTCGAGCAGGGCAAGCGCAACGCGCCGTGCATCATCTTCATTGATGAGATTGACGCGGTCGGGCGCCAGCGCGGCGCCGGACTGGGCGGCGGGCACGATGAGCGCGAGCAGACCCTGAACCAGTTGCTGGTGGAGATGGACGGGTTTGAGACTACCGATGGCGTCATCATCATGGCCGCGACCAACCGGCCCGACATCCTGGACCGCGCGCTGCTCCGGCCCGGACGGTTCGACCGCCAGATTGTCGTGGACCGGCCCGATGTTCAGGGGCGGGAGGAGATTCTCAAGGTCCACGTCCGCAAGATTACGGTCGCGCCCGACGTGGACCTGAAGGTCCTGGCCCGGGGCACGCCCGGGTTCTCGGGCGCCGACCTGGCAAACATGGTCAACGAAGCTGCTCTGCTTGCTGCCCGCCGGGCTCGGTCGGCGGTGACGATGCAGGACTTTGAAGACTCGAAGGACAAGGTGCTGATGGGTGTCGAGCGCCGGAGCCTGCTGATAAGCGACAAGGAGAAGCGCTGGATTGCCTATCACGAGGCCGGCCACGCCCTGGTCTCGCGCCTGATACCGGGCACCGACCCGGTGCACAAGGTGACGATTATCCCGCGCGGCCAGGCGCTCGGCCTGACCCAGCGCCTGCCGATTGACGACAAGCGCATCTACTCACGTGAGTACTGCCTGGACCAGCTCGCCATCATGCTTGCCGGCCGCGAGACCGAGAAGCACGTGTTCGGCGACGTCTCGACCGGCGCGCACAATGACATCGAGAATGCCACGACCCTGGCCCGCAAGATGGTCTGCGAGTGGGGCATGAGCGACAAGGTCGGACCGCTCACCTACGGAATGCAGGGCGAGGAGATATTCCTGGGCCGGGAGTTGGGCATGCAGCGGACGTTCTCCGACGACACCGCGCGGCTGATTGATGCCGAGGTGCGCCGGTTCGTGGACGAGCAGGCGGAGCGAGCCCGCAACCTCGTCGTTCAGAACCGGGACCGGCTCGATGCACTCGCCGCGGGCCTGCTCGAGCGCGAGGTCATCTCAGGCGAGGAGGTTGACCGGCTGCTTGGTATCGCACCGGGTCAACCCCGGCCTGCGGCGGTTCCTGAGTCCACCGGGTGAGGCAGAAGTGAAGCTCCACGGCTGCATTACCGCACTGGTCTCACCGTTCCGGCAAGGTCGGCTTGACATTCCCGGACTCAAGCGCAACGTCGGTTTCCAGGTCAAGAACCGGGTCGCCGGGCTGCTTGTTGCCGGTTCGACCGGCGAGTCGCCGAATCTGACCGAATCCGAATGGGAGAGACTGCTGGTCACGGTTCGGGAACAGGTCGGCACGAGAGTGACGGTCATCGCCGGCACCGGGACCAACAACACGAAGAAGTCGGTCAGACAGGTGCGCAGGGCCGAGAAGCTCGCGGCCGATGCCGTACTCGTGGTCGCGCCGTACTACAACAAGCCTTCCCAGGAAGGTCTCTACCGCCACTTCCGTACGATTGCCGAGTCTTGTGACCTGCCGATTATCGTCTACAACATCCCGCCGCGCAGCGTGGTCAACATCCTGCCGGCGACAATCGAGCGACTGGCCTGCGACTGTCGCAATGTCGTCGCGGTCAAGGAGGCCTCGGGCAGTCTGGACCAGGCAACCGAGGTCATCAGCCGGTGCGGCGACCGAATCACGGTGCTTTCCGGCGACGACTCGCTCACCCTGCCGATTCTCTCGGTCGGGGGCAGGGGGGTCATCTCGGTCGCCTCGAACGTCGTGCCGCTCGACATCGTCAAGATGATTGAGCATTACTCAGTTGGTGAGGTCGAACTCGCCCGGGGCCTGCATCGGAAGCTGTTTCCGCTCATCAAGGCTCTGTTTATCGAGGCGAACCCGACTCCGGTCAAGGTGGCGATGAACCTGCTCGGCATGGCCGCAGGCGAGCCGCGCCTGCCGCTTGTACCGCCGACGCCCGAGCACCAGCAGGCAATCAGGCAGGCGCTGCTCGGTTACGGCCTGCCCGCCGGTCCGCTGAGCGATGAGCGCTGAAGGCGGAACGCTGAGCTCGGAGGGAGGAAAGGAAGACCGCCAAGAGCGCCAGGAGGAAAGGAAAGAGGACTGAGGAGTGGGGGCTGCGGAACGAGGCATTGTGACCGCCAGGGACGATGAGCGATGAGCGCGGGGACACGGTTCCGAGTCATTGTTGTCGGCTGCGGCGGCAGGATGGGCAGCGAGGTCTGCCGTCTGCTTGAAGCCCAGCCGGACCTGACCCTTGCCGGCGGGGTTGAAGCATCCGGCCACAAACTCATCGGTGCTGTGCTCGGCTCGGGCACGGTCAGCGACCAGTTCGCCAGGGCGGTGGGGCAGGCTGACTGCGTCGTGGACTTCTCGACCGCCCAGGCCGTGGCCGCCAACGCCGGGCTGGCAGCCGAGGCGGGCAAACCGTATGTGACCGGTGTTACCGGGTTGTCCGAGGACGCAAACGACGCCTTGAGGCGGTGTGCGGCGCGGATTCCTCTGGTTTGTGCCCCGAACTTCTCAGTCGGCATCAGCGTGCTCGCACGGCTCGTGACCGATGCCGCGCGTCTCCTGGGCCCCGGTTTCGACGTCCAGATAGTCGAGACCCACCACCGCCAGAAGAAGGATGCGCCATCGGGCACCGCGCTCCGGCTGCGCGACGCGGTGAATCTTCCAGCGTCCGCGCCCCGCGCTGAGCCGGGCGCTATCCTCTCAGTGAGAGTCGGTGACGTCGTCGGCGACCACGCAGTTATCTTTGGCGGCCCGGGCGAGCGGCTCGAACTGACGCACCGCGCCACCAGCCGGCTCGCGTTTGCCTCGGGCGTGCTTGCGGCCGTCAGGTTCGTGCGTGACCGTGGCCCCGGCTTCTATACCGTGGAAGACGTCCTCGACCACTGCCAGCCCGGCCGGCTCGGGAGCGGAGACAGGGGCGCGGTCGCCGCGGGCTAGGGATGCGTGAGCCGGACTTCGGTCCGGCCGGTTTCAGCCAGGAACTGGACGAGCTCGGCGAACTCCTTGCGCCGGCGGTAGGTCAGGAACCGGACAAGCATCGGCAGATTCACCCCGCAGAGGACCGCGACGTTGGCGCGGCCGCGTTCGAGTCGCGCACAGGTCGTGCCGCAGCTTGTGCCGTACATATCGGCGAACACGAGGATGTTGCCGTCGGCCCGTTCGTCCAGCAGCCGCCCCAGGGCCGCGTCCAGCTCTTCGGCCGACGAGTCGAGATTAGAGAGAATCGTCACCCCCTCGGCGCTGCCGACAATCGAGGCCGCGGCTTCAAGCAGTGACCTGGGTACGTCGCCGTGGCCGACGATGACAGCATAGGTCGGTATCAGTGCCTACTCCGGGTCGTTGATGATGAACGGGTCAATGATGGGCGACTTGCTCATCATGCGCGTCAGCTCATCGTCGAACGCCTTGGCCGGATGGTAGCCGAAGACCTTGAGGATGTGATTCTTGGCGATGACTTCGAGGACGAGCGCGAGGTTCTTGCCCGGGATGACCGGAATCGTGACGAGCGGGACCCGGACGCCGAGGATTTCCGAGAGCTGGTCTTCGATACCGGTCCGCTCGTAGTCCATGCCCTGAGTCCAACTGACGAGCTTGACCTCGACCTCGACCCGTTTCTGGATGCGGACCGCGCGCACGCCATAGAGGCTGTAGACGTCAACGATGCCGACGCCACGAATCTCGATGTGGTGGGCGAGGAGTGCGGACTTGGCCGCGGAATAGCCCATGATGATGCCGGTGCCGCGGCGCAGGACTTTGACCAGGTCGTCGGCGACCAGGCGGTGGCCCCGGTCAACAAGGTCGAGGGCGCACTCGCTTTTGCCGATGCCGGACTTGCCGGTGATGAGCAGCCCGACGCCGAAGACGTCAACCAGTTCGCCGTTGATGTAGTCCTCGGGCGCAAGCCGGTAGTCGAGGAAGGCGGAGAGGGTGTGGATGAAAGGGGTGGTGTCCATCGGCGTGAGCAGGATGGGCACGCCGGCCTTGTCCGCCTCAGTGCGCCAGACCGATGGTAGCTCGAGGTTCTTGGTGACGATGATGCAGGGCGCACCCAGTTCCATCAGCCGGCTGACGGCCGCGCGCTGAGCATCAGCCGTCAGGGTGGAAAGGAAAGAGAGCTCGGTCGAGCCGACAATCTGGATTCGCTCGCTCAGGAAGACGCCGGTGTAGCCGGCCAGGGCCATGCCGGGCCGGTTGATGTCGCCGGTGACAACTCCGCGCCGTTCCATCTGGGCCACCCCGGCCAGGGGACGCAACCCCCATTCCTCCCGCTTCTCGGCGAGCAGGGCCGCGACGGTCATCTTCTTGTCGAGGATGGCCATGGCTAGCCCATCGCAGCCGCTTCCCCGGACCGCAGGGAGAGCTCAGCAAGGTCCATGCTACTTTGCCGGCTGGCGTTTGCGGGTACGCAGCTTGCCATCGTGGCGCCGGAGCTGGACCAGGAGTTTGTCGACGAGGTCGTTGACTGCCATGTACATGTCGTCACCCTTGCCGCGGGCGGTCAGTACGGCGTGCCTCAGATGAACCTTCCCTTCGGCGATGTCCCTGGTGCTGTCCTTGGCGAGGACGATTTCGGCCTCGGTGATCTGGTCGTTGTAGCGTTCGAGCTTCTTGACCTTCAAGGTGACGTGATTCCTGAGATAGGGCGTGACTTCGAGGTGTCGTCCGGTCAGTGTCAGATTCATCGGTACCTCCGGTTGTATTCTCTCATAATGATAGCCGGCAGTTGAGACAATTCAAGGTCAGAGCTCGCGCCGTCCTTCGAATGCCCGGGACAGGGTTTCGCCATCGGCCAGGTCAAGGTCCGAGCCGACCGGCAGTCCCCGGGCGATGCGCGTGACCTTGACGGGCAACGGGCGGAGCTGATGGGCGAGATAGATCGCGGTCGCCTCACCTTCGGTTGTCGGGTTGGTGGCGACGATGACCTCGCGTACCGCGCCTGAGCCGACCCGCCCCAGCAGCGCGGCAATGTGCAGGTGCTCCGGGCCGACGCCGTCAATCGGTGAGAGGACACCGCCGAGCACGTGGTAGGTCCCGCGATGCTGGCCCGACTGCTCGAGGGTCAGGACATCGGCCGGGTTCTCGACTACGCAGACCAGTCCCGGGTCGCGATTCTGGTCGGTGCAGATGGCACAGCGCTCGGTTTCGTCGAGGCTGTAGCAGATTGAACAGGGCCGGAGTCGGGTTCGGGCCTCGGTCACCGCCTCGGAGAGCTCCTGGCCGACCAGGTCCTGCTTGAGCAGATAGAAGGCGATGCGCTGCGCGGTCTTCGGGCCGATACCCGGCAGTTTGACCAGTGCCTGGACCAGACGGTCAAGTGACTTCTTCATTGCTCTGCAGATGGTCGAGCAGCCCGGGCAGAGGCAGCCCGGCCAGTGAGCGCAATTCCTCGCGGGCCTGTTCCCGGCCGCGGCTCGCGGCCTGGTTGACCGCGGCCCGAATCAGGTCTTCAAGCAGACCGGGGTCCTCTTCGGCAAAGACCGCCCGGTCGATGCGGACTTCGACCAGGTCACCGTAGCCGTCGCAGACGACCGTCACCATGTCGCCGCCGGCCGAGGCTGTCGTACGCACGCGCCGCAGCCGCTCGTCCATTTCCCGCTGCAACGTGCCCAGACGGGAGAATGTTCGGTGAACTTCAACGCCGCCGTTCCTCCTCGACCCGGCCGAAGTGCTTGGACAGCTTCTCCTGCAGCGGGTCCGGGCCGGGTCTGCGTTGGTGCGTGATTCTGAGCTTCGATTTTCGGCCCAGGACCTCGCCGAGGAGCCGGCCGAGCAGAGCCTGGTGGGCCTCAAGTCTGGGCTCGAACGCCATATGCCCGGGCGGCAGGGCGATGGTCAGACCGTCGTCATCAAGCGCGACCGGCGCGGCAGCTTCGACCATCGAAGCGAGCATCGGGTTGTGTTCGTTGACCCGCAGGCGGAATTCGGCCCAGACCGTTTCCAGCGCCGGCGCCCGGTCCTGAACTGCAGCCGGGTGGGGCGGGTCGGGTTGGGCTTCGGCCACCGGTCCATTCCAGCCCGCGGCCAGCTCCAGAGAGAGTATCTCAAGCAGGACGCGCGGCATCCGGGTGTACTTGGCCGAGGCTTCGGCCCGCGTCAGCGCGTCGAGGACGGTGAGCAGCTTCTCCCGGCTGAAGGACCGGGCCTGGGCCGTGAGCCGTTCGGTCTCGTCGGGCAGGAGCCCGAGCGAATCGGCCGGACCGATGATGTCGAGCAGCAGGAGGGTACGGAAGTGGTTGACCAGACCCGAGTAGAACTCAAGGTGGTCGTACCCGGTCTCGAACAGCTTGTCAATGAACCGGACCAGCCCGGCGGCGTCGCCGGCAAGCACGAGCCGGGCGAAGTCGAAGAACATCTCGGCCGGCACGATCCCCAGCAAATCCTCGACGTCGGCGAGTTCGATGCCTTCGGGTTTGTACGCGGCGAGCTGGTCGAGGATTGACTCGGCATCGCGGATTGCGCCGTCGGCCCGACGGGCGACCGCAACGAGGGCGGCGTCGGACACCTTGATCTTCTCCCGTTCGGCAAGCCAGGCGAGCCGGTCCCGGATTTCGTTGACCGCTGCCTTGCGGAAGTCGAACCGCTGGCAGCGGGAGATGATTGTCACCGGTACCTCGTGGGCATGGGTCGTGGCGAAGATGAACTTGGCGTGGGCCGGCGGCTCTTCCAGCGTCTTGAGCAGGGCGTTGAACGCCTGGGTGGTGAGCATGTGGACTTCGTCAATGATGTAGACCTTGAACCGGCAGGCAGACGGCGCGTAGCGGATGTTCTCGCGCAGCTCGCGGACCTGTTCGATGCCCCGGTTCGACGCGCCGTCGATTTCGAGCACGTCGAGGGAGCGCGAGCCGGTGATGTCGGCGCAAATCGAACACTGGTTGCAGGGTGTCAAGGTCGGCCCCTTTTCGCAGTTCAGGCTCTTGGCCAGAATCCGGGCGGTCGTCGTCTTGCCGACGCCGCGCGGGCCGGTGAAAAGATAGGCGTTGGCCAGCCGGTTGCGGGACACGGCACGCTTGAGCGTGTCGCGGACGTGGTCCTGGACCCAGAGCTCGTCGAAAGTCTGGGGGCGGTACTTGAGGGTCAGAATCTTGCCCGTCATGCGGCCTTCAACGCCTATCCTGACTGTCTCCTGAACAAGGTCCGGCCGTGCAGGCGGCTTCGCGCTGTCGGGAAGAGGGCACGAGCAGCGCCGGCTCGGGCCAGGCTGCCTTGCGACCGGCGGCAAGTCCGCTTACCGTTGCTACCTTCCGGTCCTGGCGGGGTTCACGGCAGCAGCCATCGCAAGACCCGACCTTCATCGCCATTGACAACCCGTACCGGGTTCGCCCCGAACAGTACTCAGGCCGCGGTTTCGACCCCGCGTGGGCGGGTTTCGGGTTACAGGGGACCGCCAACCCCCCGTCCAGCACGACCGGACCAGACTGGCAGTTGCCGCTGACCACGATTGGAGAGCGGCGGATCAGAGCTTCAGCGTCGCCGGGTCAACGAACATCGTTTTCGTCTCGAGGTCGGCCGAGAGCACGCCCGCGGTCCGGAGCCGAGCGGCCAGGCCGGCAATCGCTGGCCGGTTGATTTCGGTCAGACGCTGGATATCGGGCAGGCGGCAGAAGCCGCAGACCTCGCGGCAATACGGAAAGTACTGGGCAACGATGGTCTTGGCGCGGTCGGCGCGAGCGGCCGAGATGGCGACCGCGGCATCGGTTGAGACCTTGAGCCGGCCGGCCGCAACCCGGCTGAGACTGGTCAGACCGCGGGAGTAGCCAAGGGCCGCGCCGGGAAACGGCTGGGAGACGTAGCGGGGCAGGGCCGCAGCCTGGAGAGTGCGGAACTCGGTGCTCTCAATCGGGCAGACCATCGGCTCGATTAGCCAGGCAGCGTCCGCGGCACCGGCGCGGAGCTGCTCGACAAGGCTCGAGAACGGTACTTCGACCAGCCTGACCTGGGCTTCGCTCAGGCCGGTATTGAGCAGGAACACAGGCAGATAGTCGCGCAACTGGGGCGGGTAGACCAGCCGTTTGCCCTTGAGGTCGGCCACGGTCTTGACTTCGGACTCTGCCGGCACGACGATCGCGTCGACCGGCAGCGACTGACGGTAGTCGAGCGAGAGCAGGACTTTCAGGGTTTCGCCGTGCTCGACCGCGCGGCGCATGACCGAGCTCCAGGGAAACACACCGGCTTCAACCCGGCCGGCAAAAAGGTCGGCGAGGGCGCTGTCCGGGTCGGAGTAGAAGACCAGCTCCGGGTTAATCTTGTTCTTGACAAAGAGCGTCTCCTCGATTGCGACGAGGAGCGGCGTGGCGGCAATCGAGCTGTCGCAGGCGAACCGGACCGTGACCGGCCGGCTCTGCTGAATCTGCGGATAGAGGATGACGAAGACCAGCGCCGCAGCCAGCAGAACGATGAGCAGATTGAGCAGTTTGGTCATTGACGAGTCCCTTTCCGGTTAGCGGCCTTTTCGGATCCGGTCCGCGTTCTCAAAGGCATCCAGTGCCTTGTTCTTCTGGTCGATCTCGCGGTAGCAGATGCCGAGGTTCTGATATGCGTCGGCGCTGCGCGGGTCGAGCTTGAGCGTAAGCTCAAGATTGACAATCGCCTGGTTGAACTTGGCCAGCCGGGCTTCCTTGTCTTTGACCGGGTCCATCCCCGAGGCAAGGCCGGTCTGGCTCGAGCCGAGCCAGAGATAGACCTGTTCAAGAAGCTGGGGCGGCAGCACGCTCAGGAACATCCCGGGCAGGTCGGCCCGGGACGCGGCCGTGAAATCCCCGGTCTTTTTCAGTTCCGGGAAGTAGAGCCAGTTGTACCCGGCCGCGGTTCGCCCCTGGGAAAGCAGCACCGAGTCGGTTCGGGCCGCAGTCGGGCCGGCGGACTGAAGATAGCCGGCCTGGGCCGCGGCCGGAGTGATGAGCGCCAGCAACTCGTCGGCAAGCGCGTCGGGCAGTGAAGCCAGCAGGACGATGCCGCCCTCGACCACCCGCAGAAGCGACCCCTCGGCCTGAGCATCCTTCCCGGCCTGGTACTGGGCAATCCCCAGGTCGAAGAGCGCGGTGAAGTCGGTCGAGTCGTATTCGACGGCCCGGCTGAACAGCGCTTCGGCCTGGCCCCGGAATCGCTCGGACTGCTCGCCTTTGGTTTCGGCCGCGGCGCGGAGCATGGCGGTTCCGGCGCGCGCGCTGGCGACATTCAGGTTGTTCGCGGAGAAGAAGAGCTGACTGGCAAGCGCGGCGACCTCGACGAGTTGTCGGGCGGCGGCCAGGTCTTTCTCGATGTAGAGCTTGAGTTCGTTCTGGTCCTGTTTGCGGCTGAGCGCCACGAGCCGCCAGGCAACAGGGTCGAGCCGGGACTGGTCATCGAGCTTCAGCTTCTGCGCCAGCACGGACTTGGCCTCGCTGAACCGCTTCTCGTACTGCGCGATAGCCTGATTGTAGTAGTAGGCCGCCGAGTCCCAGCGGCCAACCTTGGCCTCGGGCGTAAGCCAGAGACTTTCCGGCTTCTGCAGGAAGTAAAGCCCCAGGAGGCTGTAGGCCTCGGCCGCCCCGGCGTCGAGTTTCAGAAGCTGCTCGGCGACGCCGCGCATCTCCTCGTGCCGGCCGAGCGCGCTGTAGGCGTTGGCCATCAGGGTGTAGGTCTGAGACTTGGCCGGGTCAACCTTGAGTGCGGCCAGGGCATACCGCAACGCGGAATCGGGCTGGTCGGCGTTGTGCTCCTCGCGCGTGCGGTTGATGAGTGCGGTCCAGGCGTAGTCCTGCCACTGCTCGTCCTTGCGAATCTTCGCGGCGCAGGCCGAGTCGGCATCGAGCGCAACGGCAAAGTGCTCGGCAGCAGCCGAGAAGTTGCGCAGTTGCGCCTCACACAGGCCGAGCCAGGTGTGAATCTGCGCCAGTGTTGAATTGTCCGCTCCGGCGCCGTACTGGTCCAGAGCCTTGGTGAACTGCTCCTTTGCCCGCTCGAACCGCTGGCCGTCGTAGTGAATCCGGCCGCCGCGCAGCAGCGCGTCAAGCGGCACGTTCTGGGCCAGGGCCGGCAGGGTGAGTGTCAGAACGAGCAGGGGCAGCAATAGTCTCATCTTCGGGACACGTCGCATCAGTTTCCTCCTTGGGAGTCTCGACGGTTCGTGGGGAATGATAGCCATATCAGCACCGCTGTCAACATCATGGGCGGCAGCTTGCCGTGGCCGG
>Ga0194125_10008932_pt1 | contig 14022 bp, 10 predicted proteins | sample TA2KigC250mmetaG_FD_148626 | JGI IMG/M metagenome (GOLD analysis project Ga0194125, IMG submission 148626) | Freshwater microbial communities from Lake Tanganyika, Tanzania - TA2015034 Kigoma Deep Cast 250m | ecosystem: Environmental > Aquatic > Freshwater > Lake | place: Tanzania: Lake... | reverse complement strand
TCCTCGGCAAATCGCCTCTCATCCAGGTAATCCCTTCCGCCAACGCCGGAAAGGTATGTGTCGGCCCCGACTCGCTTGCATATCCCGATGAGCGCCTCCGTCGCGACGCCCGTCACGCCCAGTTCCGATGATCGCAACGTGCGCTTCTGGATGCCCAACTGCTCCATGACATACTGGATGAAATGCAGGTTGACATCCACCAGGTGAGTCCACTTCCGCGCAAAGGCGTCCTCAAGAAACTCCCGATGCGCGGCGAAGTGCGCCGCACGGCTGTAGTTTGAGATCAGGGCGTTCAGGTGCTTGCGGGCCCAGTCCACGTTCGAATTCACTTGAACCTGCCGTATCTCCTGCCCAAAATCATGGAGCACAGGCACCGTGAGCCACTGCCAGCCTTGGGCCGTCTTGATCTTGTTCCGGTTCTGCCATTCGTTCTTCTTGAACTGCGTATCATCATAGAAGACAAAGACATCCGCCTTGTCCATCTTGTCGAAGTACCCAAGCCAAGGGAGATACTGCGGCTGATGGATCGCACAGATCATGCCGTCAACTCCCTTGCTCTGACAGGGCTCAGCAGTTCCTCATACAGTCCAGCAAAACGTCTCACCATGTTCTCGTTGCTGAACTCAACAGCGCGCGTTCGGCCTTTCGCGCCGAGCCGTCTCCGCTCCTGTTCATCTCTCAGCAATCGGACGATGGCGTCGGCGAGCGATCGCGGATCGCCACTCGGAACAAGGACACCGTACTCGCCGCTCGAAAGCACCTCTGGAACGCCGCCAACGCTGGTGGCCACTACAGGAACTCCACTCGCCATGGCCTCGACCAGAACGCGGCCAAGCCCCTCGTTCAGCGAAGACAGCGCAAACAAATCCAGCGCGGCCATCACCGACGGAATGTCCTTCCGTTCGCCCGTCAGTCTCACCACGCTGTCCAATCCAAGCTCGCTCGTCCGTAACTGCAAAGCATTCATCAACTCCCCGTCGCCCACGATCACAAACCTCGCGTTCGGCACCTCACGCCTGACCAGATTACATGCAGCCAGGAAATGCTCACACCCTTTGACGGGAACCAGCCTGCCGACCCAACCCACCAGCAACTGGTCAGGTTCAATCTGCCACTCCCGCCGCACCGCACGTCCGTCGGCCCTCTCGCCAGCAAACCGTCCCACATCAATCCCACAGTGCACAGTAACACACCTGTCCGCGCTGGCGATTCCCAACCGCACGTAATCCCGTATCTCCATCTCCGTGAGTGTGGCGATCTTGTCGGTCACCTTGGCAGCCAGGCGCTCCAGCCAGATGAATACCTTCGTCTTCAACGGCCCGAAGTAGCCATAGAACACGTGCCCATGGGGCCAGTGAATGATGACGGGACACCGCGCAAGCCAAGCCGCCAGCCTGCCGACGATGCCCGCCTTGGATGTGTGCGTGTGAACGATCATGGGACGCTCGCGCCAAAGCAGCCAGAAGAGCCAAACCAACGCCACGACGTCACGCCAAGGATGAATCTCGCGCTGCAACTGCGGAATCGTTCGCACCAGCACGCCCGTCCGCTGCGCGAAACCATCGAGGTCCTCTCGCGAGTCCACTGTCAGGCCGGTGACAAGCATGACTCGGTAACCTGTTCGAAGCAAGCCGGCCGTGAGGTCAAGCACGACATCAGCGGATCCGCCTCTATCCAACCGTGTAATGATATGGACGACCTTTCTCTCTGTCGCCCAAGGACTTCGGCTGGACAGACCATGGTCCTCAGAATCGGTAAAGCTCTGTGCATTTCGAGCAGACAGGGAACATACCCTCGCTTTTCACGGCTCGACGGAACTCCTTGTAACGCTCGCTGTTCCACACCTCGCGGAACGTGTGCTCGCGTATGCTTCCAGCCACGAAGTTCAGAGACTGGCACGGCCTCACTGTCCCGTCCGGGAAGACGTAGGCCACCATCCACGGGCTCATGCACCGGGGCTTGTAGCTACTCGGGATGAACTCGAAGCTCGTATAGTACCGACGTATCTCTTCCTCGGTGAAGTTCGGGTAGAACGAGATGTCCACGCTCGACTGCCTCTGCCTCAGTTGACGGACCGTCTCCAGCAGCACGTCAACGTCAATGTCCGGCAACTGGTCCCGCATGAAGCCCGCCCAGTCCGAGCACATCACGTCAAATCTCTTCCCAAACGTCTGGCAATGCCGCTCATACGTGCACACGCTGATGAAGATGAGATGGTGAAAGGTGATCGAGGCCGCGCCTATGGCCTCGGCCACATCAACAATCTCGCCGAGCCGACGATAGTTCACCTCAAAGATCGTGCTGGAGATGTTGACTCGCGGGTTCTCCCGTCCCAGGCTCTTCCTCAGCGCGGCGATCGCCTGCAGCCCGGCGCAGGCCTTGCCGAACGTCCCAGCCGCGCTTCTCATCTCGTCATGCACCTCACGCGGCCCATCCAAGGAGAAGATGATCTCGTCCACGCCCAGTTCGACGACCTTCTCGGCATTCCGCTCCAGCAGCGTCCCGTTGGTGATCATGTTGCACCGGAGCCCTGCCTCCTTCACGCACGTCACGACATCCGGCCACTCTTTGTACATCAGCGGCTCACCGCCGAACAACGTGACGTTGGGACGGAATGACTTGACGTCGTCAATGACCGCCCTGATCTCGTCAACGCTCAGGCGGCTCCTGAGCACCTCGGGCGTGTATCCGCGTGACGAACCGCCCTCGCCCCACTGCCCACACATCTTGCATCGAAGATTGCACTGATAGGTCAGAAAGAGCGATATGGTCTCCGGGTAGGCGCTACGGCCACGAGAGAACTTGTAGCTCATCGTCGAGCGGAACCGGCGGTTAAACGCCTGCACCGCATAGCCCGGTTCCGCAACAACCTTCCTCAACGTACGAGCGAGATTTCGACGTCGGATCACGCTGTAACTCCCCGCCCAAATAACACTTACGGGCGGTTGGCCGCCTAGAAAAGCGGATACAGGAATGGCGCCAACGCAGACGTCTCAGCGAAGACTATAAACAAGGCCAACACCGCCAGTATCAGCAGGATCGGCGCAAGCCACCATTTCTTCTCGGTCTTGATGAAGAGCCAGAATTCCTTGAAGATACTCAGCTTTCCCATGATTCATCTTCCTCCAAGACAAGCGGTCAATCTCATCATCGTCCTAAGCGTCGGAAGGCAACAACCTGTGCTGCTTCATCGTCTCCAGCACGTTCCCGGCCAGGATCGCGTTCCCTTCATCGGTCAAGTGCGCCACATCAACAAACAGCCTGTGCCTGTTTTCAGTCGGAAACAACTTCCCATTGTCCACCACCGGCACGTTCAACTCCTCACCGACTTCCCGAATAGCTCTATCGTAGAGACCGTGAAGCTCATACCAGCCTCGTAGGCTGAGACGGGGAGAATGCTGGAGCGAGAAAGTCATGAGCTTCTTCGCCTCATACGGCATCTCGCGGTCCAGGAAGGACGGCCAAGTCACAAGCAAGCACCGGATCCTCTCGCCCTTCAGCACGTTGACGATGCTCCGCAGATTCCGTCTGTACACGTCCACGGCCTCTTTGTTCAGCGGGTACTCTGCCATCTCGGCTCGGCGAATCAGATCATCCGCCGTCGGCTTCCTCTTCTCAAAGAGCATGAGGTAGAGCTTCACCGCCACGCGGCTCTGCGCCACCGCGCGCCTGAGGAGCGAGCGCGGCTTCTTGACGCGGCGGAACCTCTCGTCCATCCCAAAGGCATAGTTGGGACGCCAGGGGTCAAACGTGGATGCTCCGAGGTCATTCCAGCCAATGAAGATGATCACCAGGTCCGGCTTCAACTCCAGAATCTCGGTCTCAAGCAGAATAAGCACCTGAAGAGAGTTGTATCCCGGGATGCCGGCGTTGATGACCTCGCAGTTGAGCTTGGGAAAGGCATGGCGCAAGAGCTTCTCCAACTGTGCTGGGTACGTGGACGCGTTGGTGCTGGCGCCCGCGCCGAACGTTGTCGAGTCACCCATTGTGACAATCCGGAACCGTCCTGGCGACTTGGCCTTTGCGAACTCGTCGCCGCGGAAGCCTACCGAACTGACACCGATGTCTGATCCCAACGTCCGTCCAGCGTAACCAGGCTTGAGCCGGTACTGCAGGAATGGGTCCTTGATCGTGAGGCCAGGAACGGCCCCGCCCGTGGCCTCATCCGGCGCACGTCCCAACGCAGCAACAGCGTCGTAACACCTAATCAATACTTCAGTTGCGACGACAAGTCCGCCGCAGAGCACCAGCGAGAAGAACAGTTTCTTGCATAGGGTTACGGTGCCCGGCTGCAAGCTTCCGTCGCCTTGAGCCGCGTCCATCGAACTCAGTCCAACTCGAATTCCTTCTGCCAGTCAATGTCCTTGCCGAGCGGCTTCATCTCCCTCTTGTCCAGAAGGAAATGATCCATCACCAAGTACTCCATGTCGGTCCTCATGAAGCACAGGTAAGCATCGTGCGGCGTGCACACGATCGGCTCGCCGCGGACATTGAACGACGTGTTGATGATGACCGGAACGCCCGTCAGCTTGTAGAACTCAGAAATCAGGTCATAGTACAGCGGATTCTCGTCCCTCGTCACCGTCTGGATCCTGGCCGACCCATCCACATGAGTCACGGACGGGATGATCCGCTTGTTCTCGCGCACCGGAGCCACCAGCAACATGTACGGGCTGGCGCACTCCATGTCGAAGTACTCGGGCGATCTGTCCGCGAGCACCGTGGGCGCGAACGGACGGAAGCTCTCGCGGTGCTTGATCTTCAGGTTCACCACGTCTTTGTTCTTCGGGTTCCGCGCGTCTGCCAGGATGCTTCGACTCCCCAGAGCTCTGGGGCCGAACTCCATCCGTCCTTGGAACCATCCCACCACATTCTGCTCATCAATCAGCTTGGCCGTTCGCCGCAGCAGTTCAGCCCGGTCCAGCTCATGGAACTTGATGTCATGCGAGACCAGATAGTTCCGGATGTCCTCTCCGGAGAACTCCGGGCCGAGATACGCGTTCTTCCATGTGAACTTCCGCTCATGCCCCAGGACGGTGTGATAGAGGAATGTCGCGACCCCGACTGCGCCGCCCGCATCGCCAGCGGCCGGCTGTACGAAGATGTTCTTGAACGGCGTTTCCCGCAGAATCCGTCCATTGGCCACGCAGTTCAGCGCCACACCGCCCGCCATGCACAAATTGGTCAGGCCCGTCTGCGCGTGTAGGTAGCGCGTCATCTTCAGCATGATGTCCTCGGTCACGCGCTGGATGCTCATGGCAATATCCATGTGCCGCTGCTCCAGCTTGCTCTCCGGCTCGCGTCTTGGCGCGCCGAAGAGTCGCTCGAACCGCCAGTCAGTCATGGCCAGCGTGCGATCATAGGCCATGTGCTTCATGTTGACCTTAAAGCTGCCGTCGTCTTTCGCCTTCACCAGCTTGTCCATGATGAGGTCGTAGTACTTCGGTTGGCCATAGGGCGCCAGGCCCATAACCTTGTATTCAGCGCTGTTCACTTTGAAGCCGAGGTAGTGAGTGAAGGCGCTGTAGAGCAAGCCCAACGAGTGCGGGAAACGAATCTCGTTAAAGAGCTCCAGCTTGTTGTCTCTGCCAACGCCATAAGCTGATGTCGTCCATTCACCTACGCCGTCAACCGTCAGTATTGCCGCCTCCTTGAACGGCGAGACCAAGAAGCCGCTGGCCGCATGGGACTCGTGGTGGTCGGCGAAGAGCACCTCGCCTTCGTAGCCCAGCTCCTTGCGGATGATGTCCGGTATCCAAAGCTTCTGCCTAAGCCAGATGGGAATTGCCGTGCTGAACGCGACGTACGACCTGGGGAAGGTCGCAATCGAGGTAAGGATGATCCTCTCGAACTTGACGAACGGCTTGTCGTAGAATCCGACGTATGCGAGGTCTTTCGGTGTGATGTGGGCGTGCGACAGACAGTAGCGTATGGCGCTCCTGGGCAATTCGGCGTCATGCTTCTTGCGGGTGAATCGTTCTTCCGACGCCGCGGCAACGATCTCGCCGTCCTTCAGCAAGCAGGCCGCTGCATCGTGGTAGAAGCACGAGATGCCCAAGATATACATCGGGTTTGACATTCCTTTCAGCCTCTCAGAACTGATGTCGGTATCGCTCAATGTCCACAGGCTTCGAAGCCCGCTTGCGCCAGTAGGATGCCGTGTCGGACCACCGCTTGTCCAGCAAGTCCCGTCTCAACAACACCGAGACAACCCAGGCAAAGGCGAAGACGATGTAATAGAGCAAGAACATCAGAATAGCTGTCTGTATCCTGCCCAATGTATGAGCGAACGCCTTCCACCCTCGCCATATCGAGAGGCCGACGTTCTTCGCCCCGGCGCTGAATCCTGGCTTGGCGGGCGCGGGCGTCGAGGAACTTCCAGCGACAGAACTGCTTGTTGTTGCTGAACTAATGGGCGAACTCCTTGATGGCTTGGCTGACGAAGGCGATCTGCTCGTCCGTGAGCTCAGGGAACATCGGCAGAGAGAGTATCTCCTGAGCATATTGCTCCGTGACTGGGAAGCTCCCTTGCGGATAGCCCAAGTCCCTGTAAGCGCTCTGCAGGTGGATCGGCACCGGGTAGTGAATGCCGACCGAAACGCCTCTCGACTCGAGATGCTTCTTCAGTTCGTCGCGTTTCTTGCTCCTCACAACGTACAGATGATAGATGTGCTTCCCGTAGGATGCTTCCGCCGGAGTAACCACCTCAGCGCCCTGCAATGCGCGGTTGTAGGACAGCGCGTGCCGGCGACGCATGTCATTCCACGTCGCCAGCCGCTTCAGCTTCACGCGCAGGATCGCCGCTTGGATCGTGTCAAGCCGGCTGTTCAGGCCCTTGAAGTCGTGGTAGTACTTCACTCGCTGGCCATAGTTGCGCAGCATTCGCAGCCGGTTCGCCAGTTCATCGCTGTTGGTCACCGCCATGCCCCCATCGCCGTACGCGCCGAGGTTCTTGCCGGGGTAGAAACTGAAACAGCCAACTTCACCCATGGCCCCAGCAGCCTTTAACTTGTAGATCGTCCCATGGGCCTGGCAGGCGTCCTCAACAACCTTAAGCCCTTTCGCCTTAGCGACTTGCAGCACAGCGTCCATATCCACGGCCTGTCCATACAGATGGACCGGCATGATCGCTTTGGTCTTGCTCGTGATCGCGGCACTCACCTTCCCCACATCCATGTTGTAGGTCGTAGGATCAATGTCTACAAGCACCGGCTTGGCCCCCACGAAAGAGATCGCGAGCACTGTGGCGATGAACGTGTTGGCCACCGTGATCACCTCGTCCCCAGGTCCGACCCCGCACGCCATCAGACTTAGGTACAGCGCATCCGTGCCCGAGGCCACGCCGATCGCGTGCCGCACTCCGCAGAACGCCGCGAACTCCTTCTCGAAGAGCGAGACATCCTCGCCCAAGATGAAGTCACTTCGCTTCATCACCGAGGTCACGGCCGCGCCGATCTCGTCCGCCAACGCCTGGTACTGCGTCTTCAGATCAACAAACGGTATGTTCACTGTCATTCCCTCACTTGCTCACTCTCGTCGCGAACTAGTTCCTGAGCATGGACCAGAACGTCTGCACGTTCATCCTGAGCATCTCGTACGACCGTATGCCCAGCAAGCGGCTGGCAAGATAACGCGGCCGCAGGTAGCACCTGCGATAGGCCCGCCGGTAGTACTCCTCAACAAGCCCCGAACTCACGGTGGGCAACTCCATGACGGGCTTCGAGAGGTCATATTCGGCCCAGTCCATCGTCTTCAGATACCCATTCTCCCTGGCCCATTGGAACATGGCCGTGCCAGGATAGGGCGTGGTGATATTGAAGACGAAGATGTCTGCGTCCAGCGAAAGCGCAAAACGGACCGTCTTCTCCATCGTCTCCGCCGTCTCGCCGGGATTGCCCAGCATAAACATCACTCGGGCGTCCATGCCGGCATCGCGGGTGCATTTCACCGCGGCAGCGGCTTCGTTCAGGTCAATCTTCTTGTTCACATTACTCAGGATGCCTTCATCGGCCGACTCGATACCGTATCCAACTTGGTGACATCCAGCGCGTTTCATCGCCCCGAGCAACTCAGCGTCCACGCAGTCCACGCGTGACATGCAGCTCCAGGTTACACCGATCTTCTCGCAGAGCAGTATATCACACAACTCGGCCACATTCCGCCGGCGCGCCGTAAACGTGTCGTCGTAGAACGAGATCTCGCGGATCCCATAGTCGCGCACGAGGAGCTTGATCTCGTCTGCGATGCTCCTCGGCGACCGGAACCGGGTGCGGTGGCCAAACATCTCCGTATGGCAGAAGGTGCACTTGCCGGGGCACCCGCGCGTCGTGATCATGCTCATCGCCGGCAGGCGACGATAGTTGCCGCTCGACGGCCTGTAAGCGCGCATCGGCAGCAGGTGGTACGCGGGAAATGGCAAGCTATCTAAGTCCTTGACTAGTTCTCTGTTAGGGCTATGGTAAATCTCACCGTTGGCGTGGTAGGAAATCCCCCGTATCGTGTCCAACGGCATTCCGCTCGCGATCTCACGCATCGCCTCTTCGCCTTCACCTCGAACGACGACATCCACAAACGCATGCTGCAGGACATCCTCAGGCATGACGGACGCGTGCGAGCCGCCTAACACGACCTTCACGTCTGGCATCCGCGACTTGATGCGCTCTGCGATGTAGAGAGCGCCGGCGACCTCGACGGACGTGGCCGTGATGCCGACCACTTCGGGACGGCGCCGTCGAGCGAAAGCAATGACATCCTCAAGCGTGTAACTCTGCGCCTGCAAGTCCAGAACGTCCACGCTGACTCCATGCTTCTCCAGGTACGATGCGATGTAGCCCAAGCCCAGAGGCGGCAGGCTGCGATCAATCGTCTTCCAGATGTTACCCGCGCGCAGACGTCGCGGCGGATTGATCAATAGCGCTGACATGGATGAACTCACCCGTTCCGCTCACTTCCTCAGCCCGAACCTAAGATAGACAAGCGGCCTGAGAATACTCCACCAGTCAAGTATGGGCACCATCTTCGTGTATCCCACCTTGCCTTCGGGGTAGCTCTTGGTGACGGGGGCGTCCGTGACAGCCAGGCCTTTCTCAATCACCTTGTAGTAAAGGTAAGGCTCTAGTTCATACCTGTTCAGCCACGATTGCCACAGGTTGATCTCCTTGTCCTGGAAAATGCTGGTCCTGAATGCTCGGAAGCCGTTCGTGCCGTCCGTGACGGGGAACTTCATGGTGATCTTGAAGAGCAGCGAATAGACGCCCGTCGTGATCCAGCGGAAGAGCGGAATGTTGACCCGCTCGCCCCCAGCGACGTACCGCGACCCTTGAACGAACACGAAGTGGTCGTCCATGATTGGACGCAACACCCTCGGAATCTCCCTCGGATTGTCCTGATCGTCAGCGCCCATCACGACCACAATGTCAAACCTCTTGTCGAGCGCGTACTCGATGCCCGTCCGGATCGCCGCGCCTACGCCCATGTTCACCCGCTGGCTGATGACCCGGGCGCCGTGTTCTCTTGCCTCATCGGCTGTGTGGTCCGTGGAACCGTCGTCAATCACGAGAATCTCATCCACCAACCCGTGCCCTGCGTTCTTCGTCTTGTCAATCACCTTGCTGATCTTCCCCTGCTCATTCAGGGCCGGCAGGATCAGGATGATTCTGTCCTTCTTCATGACGGGTATCCTTTCCATCGCGGTAGCCGGTGAGGCCAGTTCCTTGCCATACGGCTTCTCAAGAATGCCCGCCTTGCACCTCAGTTTGTCCACAGAACCGATGACTTCTGCCGGATTCCCGGCTACCACCATACCCGGAGGCACGCTGCGTGTAACTACTGACCCGGAACCGACTAACGCGTTCTCACCGATCGTTATGTGCGGCAACAGCGTGGCGTTGATCCCGATCTTCGCCCCTCGTTTGATCGTCGGCCCTTTCATGCACCGAGTGCAGATTGGGTGTGGATCGTTGGCGATCATCACGCCGGGCGCAAGGAAGACGTCATCCTCAATCTTCGTGAACTGCGCGATGTACACGCCGCAGTGGACGCGCACATTATTGCCGATCTCACAGCCGTAGTCCACTGTCGAGTTGTTCCATATCTTGAAGCTGTCCCCAATGCGGTTCTCTTCCCGGATCACAACATTGTGGCCCGTCTCAAGGCCGTCCCCGATCACTGTCCCAGCGTAGATGACCGTGCCAGCACGAATCCGCGCTCGGGAGCCGATTGAACCTTGAAGGTTCGCTATCTTCCGACCGGGAAGGTAGCCGACGACGGCGCTCTTCTCAACCTCGCTCTCCGGCCCGATGCTGACCAGCTCGCCAGATGCGCTCGCTCTGGGTTCGGCATCCATCATACCTTCACCTCTTGTGGAACCCCATCCTGCTCGATTGACTTCTGAACCGCGGCAAGAACCTTCACCACCTGGAGGCCGTTCATGCCGTCGGTGATCGGCGTCTTTCGCTTCATGACACACTCGATGAAGTGGCTTAGCTCCGCTTTCAGCGGCTCAGCGAGAGTAACCTTTGGGATCGTTATGTCGCCCTCTCTGGCGAGCAAGAAGAACTCGCCGAAGTTGTCATAGTACCGTTCCCGGACAACGCTCTTATCATAGACCTTGATGGGACCCACATTGTCCAGATCGTCCCAACTCACCATCTTCTTGTCGCCGACGATGGTGATCTGCCTTACCTTCCGCGGGTCAAGCCAGCTCACATGGATGTGGCCAAGCACCTGCCCCGGATACATGAGCGAGATGAATGCGACATCCTCAATGCCTGGCTGAAGGAAGGACACTCCCTTGGCCCAGACCCTCAGCGGGTGGGCGCCGAGAAGATACGAGAAGATCGAGACATCGTGCGGGGCAAGATCCCACACCACGTTCACGTCTCGCCTGAAGGGTCCCAAGTTCGTTCGAACGGAATCCATGTAGTAGATCCTGCCGTACATTCCGGACTTGGTGTACTCGTACAGCTTCTGGATGCCGGGGTTGTACACGAAGATGTGTCCGACCATCAGGACTTGGCCGGTCTTCTTCGCAAGCGCCACCAGTTCCTCGGCTTGCTCGACCGAAGTGGTGAGCGGCTTCTCACAAAGCACGTCCTTCCCGCACTCCAGGGCCTCTTTGGCCAAGGCGTGGTGTGTCGCCGTAGGCGTCGCGATCAATACGGCCTGCACATCCTTCTGGCGTACCACGGACATGCAGTCGCTGGACGCCGCCACATTCGGGTAGGCCTGCCGCACGGCTTTAAGCCTGTCTTCACTCACGTCCGCACAGGCAACCAGACGCACGCCCGGCATTGAAGATGTCAGCCTGAGGTAGTTGTTACCCCAATGACCACAACCAATTACGCCAACGTTAACCAATTGAGTTCTCCTTCATCAGTCACGAGGAACCAACTCCTGGCTTGCCAGAAACGCTCGCATCTCATCTGCCGCCAGGCGATGCCCTTCAACCGTCCAGTGTTCATCTTTCGGGTAGTAAAGCCGATTGCTTGAGCTGTTTCTGAACGCTGGCAACAGATCAACCATGGGCACGCCACACTCGGAACAGAAGCTCCGCAGCGCGTCCTGGACCCTTGCCTCACGCAAGAGGCTCTCGTCCAGTTCATAGCCCAACTTCTCTCTGTAGGCCCAGTAGCCGCGGCTCACCTGATGCTGGGCAGGGATGGCCATGACAGCCACCCTCGACCCCAGCGACCCGGCCGTCTCAAACGTCTCACGCAGTATCTTCTTTGTCGCTTCCCACGCATCCTTCATCCCATGAGACTGAAGCCGAAGTGAGTCGCAGACGATCTGCGGGCGAATCAGTGCATCCCGCAGCAGGTAGGGGTTCACCCGTAGCTCCAAGGCATCATGCCACACCTCTGGATCTGTCTGCGCTGCTCTAGCCTTCACCATCTCATCGCTCACGCCTTCGGCTCTTGCTCGCGCCATGAGTATCTCGTCGTTCAGCGGATTCGGGAGATTGTTCGGATCCCGCTTGCCGATCTCGTTCGCCGGCGGGCGGATCTTTCGCCAGATGATGTAGTATCTCTTGAGCAGGAACCAATAGGTCTTCGGGAAAACGGTCCTCATCGCAGACTTCACCCGTGAGCCGCTACGAGCACGCGCTTCGCCTGTCGCCTGGGCAAGATATGGATTCCGAACGTCATTGACGTCGTTCCCTGCTGTGAAGCCAATCACCACCAAGTCAGGACGAAGCCGCTTGCCCAGCGACCTCAAGATGCTCAGATACGTCTCAGGCCCGTATCCGACCTTCCCGGCGTTAATCACCTCGAACCTTCCTCGCCACTGGCCTCTATTCAGTTCCTTCTCCAGGATTTCACAGCACGTCTCGGTCACTTCCACGCCTTGTCCCAGGATGAACGAATCTCCGAGCATCAGTATCCGGTAGACGCCTTCCGGCTTTGCAGGGGCGTAATCTCTATCGCGCAGACCCAGCGAGTTCGTTCTCAGAGTGTAGGCGTACTCAGCGGTAGCCATTGTCTGAACTATGTTCGGATCGTAAACCACCGGCTCATTGTCAACACCTGTCAATCGTAGCGCCATTTCCACCGCCGCGAGGCACAGGATCGCTGTTCCTGTGACGACGACGGCGCCAAAAGTCAGCCGCTTGGTGATGCCTTGGCTCCAGCGCGCCATGCGGGCATACATCATGGCAACCTGTAGATCCATATCGTCGGGCTGATGAGGCAGCCCTCGATGTTCCGATGTCTGCCATGGGCCGAGCGGAACTCCTGGACCAGTTCGCATTCCGCCTCGAGGTGACGGTAAAGCTCAAGGCGCTTCGGGAACTCATCCTTTCGTTTCCCGTAAGCCTCTCTTATGACACTGTTTAGGACGAGGTACTCGAATCCATTCCTCTTGTAGTAGGACAAGGGATTCTGGGCGATGCCCTCAACACCGAACTCGGCAATATCATAAACCTTTCCCCCGTGATGCGCCAGCTTCCTTTGCACCACGATACGAGCGTCCTTGCCGCTCACCTCCAGGTCCGTGAACGAGAGATTGTAGTTCGACAGTATGTCACAAGCAAGCTTGGCCCCCGAAGGGATGTTCTCCTCGACCCACTTGCTCATCAACGTCCGAGTGTCACGCTCCGACAGCGCTTGCTTCTGATCTGCCAACACATAAAGGGGCTGAAGGACACACAGACACGCAAGTAGGACCAAGGCTGTCGCTCGCACACGTCCTCGCATGCCCAACGCCTCGCAACACCGCGCCAACGCTCCGCCCGCAAACACCGCCAGCACTGGGAATACCGGCAACACGAACCGCTCGGCAAAGCATCGCTGCTTGCACATGTACGTGAAATGGACCACGACAAAGGCCAGCATCACCCACTCCGTCAGAGAACGCCGCCCAAACACGACCACCGCGCCAAGCACACTGAACATCATTATGAGCCATCCCATCTCTGCCGACATGGAACTCACATAGAAACTGAAGGCCGATGTGGCTGACTCCTGAATGAACATCGCCTCGTCGTAGAACGCCTTCAGGCGGATAAACGACTCCAGAAACGTCGGATCCACCAAGCCGTACGGATTCCCAGCGATGACCCCCATCGCCCCGCACACAAAGCACCACCAGCCTCTCGAAAGCAGGAGCGTCAGCCGTCGTTGCTCACCCGCAAGACCCAGGATGAAGGCGGCGCCAATGGCCGCCACCACGTAGCCGCACGTATACTTCGTCGAAATGGACAGGCCGCCGAGGAAGGCCGCAAGCAGCAGCCATCTCGCCTGCGCCAGACGCAGATGCCTGTCACAGCAGTAGATGGCCGCCAGGACGAGAAAAGTAGAGGGGACGTCGCTGACCGCTCGCTGGCTGTAGTACGTGTGCAGCGTGTTCACCGACAAGAACGTGGCCGCGACAAAGGCAGCCCCGTCGCCATACAGCTTCTGTGCCAGCTTGAACACAAGGAAGATCGTGCCTATGCCGAATGCCAGGCTCGTCAACCGACCCAGTATGAAGAAGCTCGTGGGGTCGGTGTGGAAGAGCACCTTCATATCCAGAGTGGATTGGAAC
>Ga0194125_10008926_pt1 | contig 14029 bp, 13 predicted proteins | sample TA2KigC250mmetaG_FD_148626 | JGI IMG/M metagenome (GOLD analysis project Ga0194125, IMG submission 148626) | Freshwater microbial communities from Lake Tanganyika, Tanzania - TA2015034 Kigoma Deep Cast 250m | ecosystem: Environmental > Aquatic > Freshwater > Lake | place: Tanzania: Lake... | reverse complement strand
CCTTGGGGTGCGAGGGCAGTTCGGGGGCGTTCGGGACATCTCGCGCAGGAACGCTTCCATGGTCGAGGATCCCGCCTACCGGCGCATCAACGGGGGAGGCAAGCGCATCGAGATGGTCCACCTGATCCCCATGACCTGGCCGGAAGTGCTGGCCATCCCCACCGGCCCGGCCATCTTCCACGGGGATGACTTCTCGCCGGTCAGTGCCGAGAAGCCCGCCCGCGCGGGCGAGCTGCTCATGATGAGCGTCAGCGGGCTCGGCCCGGTCAAACCCAACCTCGACCCCGGCAAGCCTTTCCCGGCTTGGCAGGTCGGCAAGGAACATCAGGTCAACTCCCCAGTCGAGGTCACGGTGAATGGCAAAGCTGCCGCCGTGACGAGCGCCATTGGCTGGCCCGGCATGAACAACGTCTACCGTGTGGACTTCCGGGTGCCCGAAGGCACCGCCGCGGGCACGGCCACCCTGGGCCTGAGCGTGGCCTGGATCAACGGACCCGAGGTGAAGATCCCGGTGCGGTGAGCGCGCTACTCGGGAAGGCACCGCCTAGTCAGGCCGGGGCGCCGGCGGCTGCCGGCCCAGCAGTTCCAAGTGCCTGGGCTCGGCGCCGACGACAGCCTTCAGAGGAATAGACCGGTCAAAGGTTGCGAGCCGGCCCCGGTGACGCAGCGCCAGGCCCAGCAAGTACACATCCGTGGTCTTCTGGTGGCTGTCGATCATCTGCGGGCGGAACAAGGTCGCATCCAGCAGGGAAACCTCGTCCTCCCAGAATTCGTGGTGGGGAGTTGAGCAGAATGCGCGGAGGCGTGCGACCACTTCCGCTGGGGTGGCCTCCACGGTGGGGTAGGCCGGGCTGCTCAAGACGCGGACGCAGCCGTTGATAGTGAGCGCACAGGTCGCCCAGCCGCGTCTGCGGTTGACGCCAAACCACCGGTGCGCGTCCTCATGATGGGGGTGCGCCGGATCGAACAGCGCCACCAGCACGTTAACGTCGAGCAGGGCCGCACTCATAGTCCGTCTCGCAACTGGTTGACCAGGGCCAGGTGCGGCTTGCGAGCGCCGGCCTTCGGCACGAACACGGGCACGCCGTTCCTCAGCCTGGAAATGGTCTTCGGCTCCAGCGCCTGCCTGACCAGTTGGGAGATGAGCTGCCCCGCAGTGGTCCCGCGCTGCTGGGCAAGCTGTTTGGCGAGCGCCAGCACATCGTCGTCTAGATTGAGGGTAGTCCGCACGCACTCCTATAGTAGCGCATCACGCATCACCCTTGCGATGTACGATGCGGGATCGCGCCCGCCCAGGGAACGACGGCAAACACGGCCACCCTGGCCTGAGCGTCGCCCGGCTCTGGCTGCTGCGCTCCCGCCGCCGCAGCCTGTGGCTACAGGTCCAGCCACGCTAAGATGGTTGATTACACCCCTTTGATCAACAAACTCGTTCTGGAAAACCTCAAACACCGCCCCGTGCGCACCGCCCTGAGCGTGCTGGCCGTGGGCCTGGAAGTCACCATGATCCTCAGCCTGGTGGGTCTGTGTGAGGGGATGCTGCAAGACTCCGCGCGCCGCGCGCGCGGCGTGGGCGCGGACGTCTGGATCCGTCCCGGCGGCAGCTCCGTGATCAGCTTCAGCGCCCCTTCGATTCCCCAGAAGATGACTGAGTTCCTGGAGCGTCAGGAGCACGTGCAGGTGGTCACCGGCAACCTGGTGCACCCCATCGGCGGCGTGGATACGGTCACCGGCATCGATCTGGCGGGCTTCACCCGCATGAACGGCGGCTTCCGGTACCTCTCCGGCGGGCCGTTTGAGCGGCCCGAGGACATCCTGGTGGACGAGTACTACGCCCGGCAGCGCAAGCTCGCGGTGGGTTCCACCCTGCGCATCCTCAACCGCGACTGGCGCGTGTGCGGCGTCGTCGAGCCGGGCAAGCTGGCGCGTCTGATCGTGCCGCTGGACCTGCTGCAAGAGCTGACTGCCAACAACGGCAAGCTCAGCCAGGTATTCGTCAAGCTGGACCGCCCGGAGAACCTCCCGGCGGTGATCGCCTCGCTCAAGGCGCAGTTGCCCAACTACCAGATCTACTCGATCGAGGAATTCACCTCGCTGTTCACCGTCGAGAACGTGCCCGGCTTGCAGGCGTTTATCAACATCGTGATCGGCCTGGCGGTGGTGGTGGGCTTCCTGGTGGTGTTCCTGTCCATGTACACGGCGGTGCTGGAGCGCACTCGCGAAATCGGCATCCTCAAGGCGCTGGGCGCTTCGCCGGGCTACGTGCTGCGGATAATCGCCCGGGAGACGGCGCTGCTGGCGGTCACAGGCTCGCTACTGGGCGTGGGGCTATCGTATGCGACCCGCTGGCTCATCATGGTGCTGGTGCCGGCCTCACTCAGCCAGGTGATTGTGACGGGCTGGTGGCCCATCGCCGCGGGCATAGCCCTGGGCGGGGCGCTGCTCGGATCCGCCTATCCCGGCTGGCGCGCCGCGCGCCAGGACCCCATCGAGGCGCTGGCCTATGAGTAGCAGCCCCATCATCCAGGTGCGCGACCTGTGCAAGGTCTTCCGGGTGGGCGACGTGGACGTGCATGCGCTGCGGGGCGTGGACCTCACCGTCGAGCGCGGCGAGTTTCTGTGCGTGGCGGGGCCTTCAGGCTCCGGCAAGTCCACGCTGTTTCACGTGCTGGGCGGGCTGACCTCGCCCACCGCCGGCGAAGTGCTGGTGGAGGGCCGCGACCTGGCCCGCATCTCCGACGCCCAGCGCACCGAGCTGCGCAAGACCAAGGTCGGCTTCGTCTTCCAGAAGTACAACCTGCTGCCCACGCTCACCGCCGCTGACAACATCGCCATCGCCCGTCACATCGCCGGGCGCCCGCAGGACCACGACGCCCAGTTCGAGCAGGTGCTCGAGCTGCTGGGCATACGCCACCGGCTGCACCACAAGCCCAGCGCGCTCTCCGGCGGCGAGCAGCAGCGCGTGGCCATCGCCCGCGCCATCGTGAATCATCCCACCCTGCTGCTGGCCGACGAGCCTACCGGCAACCTGGATTCGAAAAACTCCGCCGCCGTGTTGGCCGTCCTGCGCGACCTCAACCAGCGTCTCGGCCAGACCATCCTGCTGATCACACATGATCCGCACGTGGCCTCCTACGGCCACCGCCTGGTCCACATGCTCGACGGCCGGGTCGCGGACGCCTAGACCCAATACCGTTCAGTTAAGCCATGACCACTCCCTGCCGGTCGTGGCTCGGTTGCATCTCATTACGCGTGCAGGCACTTGCCGAGCCGCGAGCGTCAGCGAGCGGTCCGGGCGGTGCAAACTGAACAGTACTGCGCCTACACCGCCCCCAGCCCCGGGCCTTTGATCTCGCCGGTCTTCATCGTCCCATCCTTGATGCGAAAAATGCCTGGGAACTTCTTCTCCCACGGTTTGTTCGCCACCGGGACGTACTGCCGGGCATTGGACTCGATGGCCGCCACGCCGGGCACGTGCGCCGCCAGCCCCGCGGAGTGAATCAGCGAAGCCCCGGGGCAAGTGAGATCCTGCACGCACAGAAACATCTTGTACTTCTGCGCCGCCGCCGCCATCAGCAAAGCCTGGCTCTGCCCCTTGCAGGCCTTGAGCGCCACTCCGGTGTAGCCCATCTCGCGCGCCAGCAGCAGGCTCTCCAGGTCGGTGAGCGATTCGTCGATCACGATGGGCCGCAGCTTAGCCGCCTGATGCATGACGTTGGTCCGGTTGGCCCTCAAGTCGCGCGCCGTGGGCTGCTCGATGTACTGGAGGCGCTCGAAGCCCCCCGGCGCCTTCTCTTTCACCTGGCGGAGGAACGCCAGCAGGTAATCCACGTTGGCGCAGCGCTCGTTGAAGTCCGCCGAGTAGAACCAGCGCGCCACGCCCCGCTGCTTCTGCGTCTCGGCCGCCACCCGATCGACGTGCAGCACGCGCTCGACGTCCCACTTCAGGTCATCGCCGTTGAGCTTGATCTTCAGGTGCGTGAGGCCGTCCGCGTTGATCCACTCGGGCAGCGTCTCGGGCAGGCCGTCGTTGATGCGCTTCTGGATGTTGCGTTCCTCGATTGCGTCGAGCGCCCCGATCAGGTGATAGAGCGGCATCACCGGCTTGGGCTCCGGCGTGACGTAGCGCCCCAAATACTCGCCCTTGAACTCCGGTGTCAGATACCGCGCCAAGTCGTGCCGCATCAGGTCCGGCCCGTAGGTGCGGTAGCAGCTTCGCCCGTGCAGCTTGCCGAAGGCGTCGTGTATGGCGGCATCGAAGGGACTGGCCACCACCTGCATGGCCAGCTTGGGAATCGGCTCGGCCAGCTTCAGCTCCCGCGAGACCCCCGCCGCGGCTTTCAGGTACTCCGGCTCGAGGGCCACGTTGATGTCCACCGGATGGCCGGACTCCTTGTAGTCCGCGGTGATCTTGCGTATGCGCTCGGCGAGGCGCTTCATCGCGCCGAGCGTGGTCTCATAGCCCATCACGCGCGAAGGGTAGGCCCAGATATTGCCCAGCGGCATCGAGCCGAAGCCCTTGGCCGCGCGGCCCGCCCCGGAGCGCACCGTGCAGTGGACGTTCAACAGCGTGACGCGGTCCAGCGCGATGCCGCCGAACTTGATAGGCGTGCGGTAGAGGTAGTCCTGGTAGTCGAAGGAGACTTCCTCAACGCGAATGTCGCTCGGGCGCGCGGCCAGGGCTCCCGCCGCCAGTGCGCCGAGAAAGCCCCGCCGGGTGGTGGTTCGTCTTCGCAGTTCCATCTTCGCAGGCTATTCTAGCGCAGCTTGGCGGGGCTCGTGCTAGCTTAGAGGAATGCGGTCCTTGGGCTGGTTTTCTCTCTCCCTGCTGCTGGCGGGTTCGCTGGCGGCTGCCGATCAGTACTCCAACCGGCGCGCGCCGGGTTTCTCCCTGCCGGATCTCAACCTCAAGCAGCACGATCTGGCGGACTACCGCGGCAGGGTGGTGCTGATCGACATCATGAAGACCGATTGCCCGCACTGCCGGACACTGTCCAAGCAGCTCGAGCAGGTCAAGGCCCGCTACGGGCAGCGGGTGGCCATCCTGTCGGTGGTTACTCCGCCGGACAATCAGCAGACCGTCCTGCGCTACATCCAGGCCAACTTCCTCACCACGCCGGTGCTGTTCGATTGCGGCCAGATGGCGGCCTCCTATCTGAAGGTCACGCCCCAGAATCCCACGGTGAATCTGCCCCACTTGTTCATCATCGACGGCCAGGGCGTGATCCGTCACGACTACAGCTTCGAGGCCGAGCCCCAGGCCTTCGAGGGCAAGGCCCTTTTCGAAGTGCTCGACCGCATTCTGGCCGTCAAGGCAGTCCCGACCAAGAAACCCTGACCCGGAGGGTCCCATGATCCGCGCGTCCCTCGCGCTGTTTGCGCTGCTCGCCTCCGGCTTCGCGCAAAGCCCCGCCGAACCGTTGAAGACTCTGCGCCCGGAGCATCCTCGCCTCATCTTGCTGGACCGGGACCTGCCGGCACTCCGCTCCCTGATCAAGCAGGATCCTCTGGCTCGCCAGGTCTACGAGCGGCTGGTGGCCGAAGCCGGGCAGCTCCAGAACGCCCCCACCGTCGAGTACCAGGTCGTCGGCCCGCGCCTGCTGGCGCAGAGCCGGCGCTGCCTGGACCGCATCTACACGCTGGCGCTGCTCCACCGGCTGGACGGCCAGAAGCAGTACCTCGAACGCGCTCTGAAGGAACTGCGCGCCGCGGCCGCCTTCCCCGACTGGAACCCGTCGCACTTCCTCGACACCGCCGAGATGACCCACGCCTTCGCCATCGGCTACGACTGGCTGTACCAGAGCCTTACACCGCAGGACCGCGCCTGGATTCGCCGGGCCCTCGTGGAGAAGGGAATCGACCAGGCGCTGCCCATTTGGGCGGCCCAGCGCGGGTGGAGCGTGAACCGGTTCAACTGGAACCAGGTGTGCAACGGCGGTATCGGCATCGGCGCGCTGGCTGTCGCCGAAGAGGAACCTGAGAAGGCCGCCGCCGTGTTGCGCCATGCCGTGAAGTCGCTGCCCCGGGCCTTGGATTCCTACCGCCCCGACGGCGGCTGGCCCGAAGGCCCCGGCTACTGGCACTACGCCACGCGCTACACCGTGTACTTCCTGGCGGCTCTGGAGACCGCCCTGGGAACGGACTTCGCTCTGTCCGCCTCCGAAGGCTTCGATCAGGCCGGCCATTTCCGGGTCTATTTCTGCGGCCCCTCCGGCCGGACCTTCAATTACGCCGATGCCGGCGACTCCATCGGCGGCGCCGCCGAGATGTTCTGGCTGGCGCGCCGCTTCCAGGAACCGGTATACGCCTGGCATCAGCAGCAGCGGCTCCAGGCGCCTCAAGCTCGCCCGGAGGCCCTCGATCTGGTCTGGTACCGCTCTGAAGCTCGCGGCCCGCGTGCCGCCGGTTGGCCGCTGGACGCGTTGTTCCGGGGCGTCGGGGTGGCCTTCTTCCGCAGCTCATGGGACGATCCCAACGCCATCTTCGTGGGAGTGAAGGCCGGCGATCTCAAAGTGGGCCACAGCCAGCTCGACCTGGGCAGCTTCGTGCTCGACGCCGGCGGCCAGCGCTGGGCCCTCGACCTGGGCGCCGACAACTACAACATGCCGCAGTACTTCGGCAAGCTGCGCTGGACCTACTACCGCATGCGCACCGAATCGCACAACACGCTGCTGATCGACAACGAGAACCAGGACCCCAAGGCCGAGGCGCCCATCGTGGCCTTCCGCTCCGAGCCGAACCTGGCCTGCGTGCGCGTGAACCTGGCCCCGGCTTACCCTGGTCGGGTGAAACGGTTCGAGCGTGGCGTGGCGCTCTCCGAGCGCAGCCAGGTGTTCATCCAGGACGAGATCGCGGCCGCTCAGCCGGTGGAAGCCCTGTGGGGCATGGTGACTGCCGCCGAGGTGGAGATCAAAGGCCGCCAGGCCACGCTCCGCCAGGGGGGCTGGAACCTGGACGCGGCCATCGTCGCACCCGAGGAGGCGACGTTTGAAGTGGTCTCGACTACCCCTCCCCCGCCGCAAAACCCCAACCCCGGCACGCGCAAGCTGGTGGTCCGGCTGCCCGAGAAGGTGAAGGATCTGCGCCTGGTGGTGAGCCTGACGCCACACGGACCCACCTCCGGAGCGCGCGAGCTGTCGTGGATGGACCGGCCCCTGGCCGAGTGGTAGGGGAATCCTCATGTTCCTGGCGGCAGCCGCAGTGAGCGTGGGCCTGCTGGCGGCCGCCCAGGCCGCCGAGGAACTCTCGCAAGCGGTCAAGGCCGGGGACGTGGCCCGAGTGCGCGCGCTCCTCGAGGCGGGCGCCGACATCAACGCCCACGATCCCTTGGGCGGTACGCCCTTGCACGACGCGGCCTGGGCGGGCCACCTTGAGATCGCCAAGCTGCTTATCGCCCGCGGCGCCGAGGTCAACGCCCGCCACAGCGAGGCGGGCTCGACCCCTTTGCATTACGCCGTAATCACCAACCGCCGCGAGGTGGTCGAGCTGCTGCTGGACAGGGGCGCTGACCTGAAGGCGCGCTGCCGTTCCGGGTCCACAGCTCTGCACCTGGCGGCCAACCGCGGCTACTCGGAGATCGTGGCCCTGCTGCTGGCGCGCGGCGCCGGCCTTGAGGACCAGGACGAAAGCGGCGCCACGGCCCTGGAAGAGGCGGTGTGGAAAGGGCAGGTCGCGGTGGTCAGGCTGCTGCTGGACCGCCGGGCGGACTTCCGCCGCCGGAACCGCGAGACCGGCGCTACGCTGCTGCACGCCGCCGCGGTGAAGGGGCACGCCGACGTGGCGGACCTGTTGCTGGCCGCGGGCGCGGATCTCAGCGCGCGCGACCAGGCCGGCGCTGCACCGCTGGATGAGGCCCTGCGCTATCGCCATGTCCGAGTCGTTGATCTGTTGCTCAAGCGCGGCGCCACTCTGGCCGCTTCCGGCCAGGGCTCGGAGCGGCTCCAGGAGGCCGTCCTGCGCGGTCAGGCCGATGTAGTGAAGATCATTCTGGACAGCGGCGGAGCGGTGAACTTCCGCACCCCCCACGGCTCGACGCTGCTGCACGACGCCGCTCTGAAAGGTTACCGGGAGATTGTCGAGCTGCTGCTCGTGCGCGGCGCCCGGGTGAACGAGCGCAACAACTCCGGCGCCACGCCACTCCACGATGCCTGCCTGGGAGGGAACCGCGCAGTGGCTGAACTGCTCATCAGCCGGGGAGCGGAGATCAATGCCCGGGAGACGGAAACCGGCGCCACGCCCTTGCACCTGGCGGCCTCCTGGGGCCGCCTGGAGGTGGTCGAGGCACTTCTCGACAAGGGCGCGGACCCGAATGCTCGAAACAAGGACGGCAAGACCCCCCTGCGGCTCGCCATCGAGAACGGCCACGAGGGCATGGCGAACGTGCTCCGGACGCATGGCGCGAGGCCCTAGCCATCGGGGGCTTTGCCCCGGCCGGGCGGGAACCCAGACACCGCTGGAAGCTATTGTTGCCGTTGCACTTATGACCGTGCGCGGGCTACAAGGGGCGGGCCGGCGACTGTTCTTGCCGCCGCAAACGCCCCAGGAGCCTCAGGGTACTAGGAGCGATTTTGTACCTCCCCCTACAGAAAAAGCCCTAGTCTGCCGTTCTATTGGCCGGTGCGCAGGTTGAAGACACCGCCGGCGTTGGTCGGGGCCTTGGGGCTGCTGGGCGCCGACTGGCAAGCGGCGCTGCGCCGCCTGGCTCGTCTCGTGAGGCCCTCGCTCGGCCGCCTCGAACGGCGGTTCTTGCAGGAGTTGCGGGTGCTCGGCTTGGATCCGACGCAGCTCCGGGCCCTACGGGCAGTCACGCCGGGGGCGGCGGCGACCCTGCTTTGCGAACGGCGCAGCGTGGCGGCGTTCCTCGAACAGGTGGACTACAACGGGCGCCGTCTGGCCAAGCTGAATCTGCCCCCCAGCACGGTGCTGGGCGTCCTGTCGCGCTACAACCGACGGCTGGCGGCGGAACTTCGTCAACTGGCGCCCCAGGAGACCGAGGTGCTGCTCCCGGCCTGCCGGCAACTGGATGCCTGTGTCGCTATCACCTTGAACAATGCCTTCTACCAGGTCCGGGAAGCGGAGACCACGGCGTTCTTCGAACTGGGCCGGGCCGAGCTGGAATCCAGGGACGAGGCGCAACTGTTGGCCCGCTCCGAGCGCGTCCTGCGCCGATACTGCCAGGCGCGGGCCGCCCGGATCCTGTTCGCGGATGGCCGGGCCACCCTGCCGTGCTTGCGGTCCCGGCCGCGTTACCTCGACCTGGAGCGCTGCCCCAAGGAGCTACTGCTGGAGCCGGGCTGGCGCGGCCGCTATCGGGCGGCTTGGTCCGTCCCGCTGCCGGCACAGGCCGGGCCGGCGGGCATCATGCAGTTCGCCTTTGCCAAGGAATACCGGTGGCTGCCCCGGGAAATCCAGTTGCTTGAAGCCGCCGGGGAGAGCTGCCGGCTGGCCTGTGTGAAAGCCCGGCTGGTCGAGGAGCTGGCGGCGCGCGAACAGCAGGTGCGTGCCCTGGCGGGGCATATGCTACAGGTCGAGGAGGCCGAGCGCAGGCGCATCAGCCGGGAGCTGCATGACGAGGCGGGCCAGTTGTTGCTGTACCTGAGGCTTCACTTGGAGCGGCTCGAGGGCGTAGTTTCCTCCGAGTCGCCCGAAGTGGCCGCCGGGCTGGCTGGGGCGCGGCAACTGCTCGAACAGACCATCGTCGAGATCCGCCGCTTGCTGGCCGACCTTAGCCCGGCGGTGTTAGAGCAATTGGGGTTGGAGGCAGCGGTACGTCAGCTCGTCACCCGGTTCCGCCGCCTCTACTCCCTTCCCGTAGATCTTCGCCTGAGCCGCCTGGGGCGGCTTCCCTCAGGAATTGAGACGGTGGTGTATCGTCTGGTCCAGGAGTGCCTGAGCAATGTGGCCAGGCATTCCTCTGCCCGTGCCGTAATGGTTTCCCTGACAAGAGACGATAGATCGCTGGGATTACAGGTTCAGGACGATGGAGTGGGCTTCGATGTCGAGGAGGCGCTGGCCAGGCCGGGTTCCTTCGGACTGGCCGGGGTACGCGAACGGGTCGCCCTCGTCGGGGGCGCCTGCGCGATCACCAGCCGACCGGGTCGCGGCTGCACTGTTTCCATCGAGTTACCCATCCCTCCCCCTGAGCGGCCTGGCAAACGGCCGCGCCGGGGGCACGGGTCCGCGGCTGGGCGCCGCGCCCGAAGGTCTGTTCCAAGAGGCTAAGGAGTATGCCCAAGATTCGAATATTGCTGGCTGATGATCACACTCTATTCCGGCAGGGTATCAAGACCCTGATCAACACCGAGCCGGACATGGAAATAGCCGGCGAGGCGGCCAATGGCGGCGAAGCCATCGAAAGGGCCAACGAACTGCGTCCCGACATCGTCTTGATGGACATCGGCATGCCGGGCTTCTCCAGTTTCGAGGCCACCCGGCAGATCCGCAAGAACCGCCCCGAGACCAAGATCCTCTTCCTCACCATGTATGACGACGAGGACTACCTGGTGGAAGGCATGGAATCGGGTGGCAGCGGTTACGTGCTCAAGGACTCCCCGGCGCCGCAACTGCTGGCCGCCGTCCGGGACGTCCAGCGGGGCGGCAGTTTCCTTAGCCCCCGCATGCTCTCCCAGTTGGTGGACGATTTCCGCACGCGCATCAAGTCGTCCAATCGCCTGCCGCGCTTTGCCACACTCACCGCTCGCGAGAAGCAGGTTCTCAAGATGCTCGCCGAAGGCAGCTCGGTCAAGGAGATCGCCTGCGATCTCAACCTCAGCGTCAAGACCGTCGAGGCTCACAAGTTCAACCTCATGCGCAAGCTGGACATCCACAACAAGGCCCAGTTGGTGCAGTACGCCATTCAGAAGAAGATCATCCGGATACCCATGCTGGCGTGACAGGTGGGAGGGGGTGGCGTAGGGCGACGGCGGAACTTTGGCAACAACCTGGGCATACGCCTTAGTGCCTCCGTACTAGGACCAATAGACCTTGTGCCTGCACTAACCTAGAATGTAAAGTTGAGAGCGGCTGCCCGGATTCGGCGGGTGGCCGGGTACCCCCAATGGGTGCGATTCATGCCCAAGCGGAGCGCGGGTCCTGGTTGGTCCAGGGCTCTCCCGTGCGGATCGACTACTCCGCCACGGTCGTCGAGGACATTTGCGCCCTGGCCGTCGAGGGTCTTTCCCGGCTCCGTCGCGGCGGCATGGAAGTCGGAGGGATCCTGTTCGGGATTCACCGCGGCCAGCACGTTCAGATTCTGACTTCCCGCCCCTTGCCCTGCGAGCACGCCTACGGCCCCTCCTTCGTCCTCTCGCCGCAAGACCACCAGGACCTCGCAGGGGTTCTGGAGGCCGCCAGCTACGACGCCGCGTTGCGGGGCCTGGAGCCCGTGGGCTGGTATCATTCGCATACCCGCAGCGAGATCTGCCTGACCGAAGAGGACCTGGACCTCTACCAACGCCATTTCCCCGAGCCGTGGCAGGTGGCCATGGTGATTCGGCCGGCCCAGTTCGGCCCCTGCCGGGTGGGCTTCTTTTTCCGGGAGGACGACGGAGGTGTCCGCGCCGAGGCCAGCTACCTGGAGTTCTCGGTGCGCCCAAGGAGGCGTCCCGCCCCGGCCCATCTGGCGGAACGCCGCCCGCAAGTCCCCCCTGCCGCCGGGAGCGGCGACCTGCCTGTTCCGGCGAACGGTCTGGAGGCTCCTCACAGGGAGCCGTCTCCTGCCCCGGTTCCTTCCTTCGCTCAGATGGCGCCGCGACGCTCGCTCGCCTGGATCGGGTGGCTGGTGGTGTTGTGCGCGGTTCTGGCCACGGCAGCATACGGCACACGCAACCTGTGGCGTCCCTCCCCCCTGGAAACCCTGTCACTGCGCGTCATCGACCTGGACGGGCAGTTGATCATCGAATGGGACCGCGCCGCGGCACCCGTCCGCCAGGCCGCCCGCGCCACCTGCGAGATCCTTGACGGCGCCCAGCGGAAGTCAATCGAGATGGAGGGAGAGCGTCTGCGCGAGGGCAGCATCACCTATGCCCGGATCTCCGACTCGGTGGATGTACGCTTGCGGGTGGAGCGCCCTCGAGCCGCCCCCCTCGAGGAGTACATCCGCTTCCTGGGACAGCCCCCGCCAGTCAGGCCGACCCCGGATCAGGCCGAGACCCTCCGCCAGCGCGACGAGCTGCGCCAGCAGGTCGAGCGAATGCGCGCGGAACTGGCCCGCAAGAACGCCCAGATCCGCCTTCTCCAGCAGCAGCGCTCCAGCCCGGCGCCGCAGAACTGACTCCGGCGGGCTGCGTCCTCCCCGCCGCTGCGGTCAAATAGTAGTTTCGGAGCGTGACTGTATGTCCATCCTGGTGACCGGGGGCGCCGGCTACATCGGCAGCGTGATGGTGGAGATGCTCGCCGGGCGCGGCGAGAGCGTGGTGGTGCTGGACAACCTCTCGCGCGGTCACCGCGCGGCAGTGGAGCAAGCCATTCCCTTCTACCGGGGCGACGTGGGCGATCGCCCGCTGGTCGAGCGCATCGTCCACGCGCACCAGGTCGAGGCGTGCATCCATTTCGCCGCGTGGATCGAAGTCGGGGAATCGGTCCTCGCTCCGGCCAGCTTCTACCAGACCAACGCGGCGCAAAGCGCCGCGCTGCTGGCGTCGCTTGTGGCCTCGGGCGTGCGCCGCTTCGTGTTCTCCTCCACCTGCGCGGTCTACGGCGAGCCCCGGACCGTTCCCATTCCCGAAGATCATCCTCAGTGGCCGCGTAATCCCTACGGCTGGTCCAAGTTCTTCACCGAGCGCATGCTGGGAGATTGCGACGCCGCCTACGGCCTGAAGTCTGTTTCCCTGCGCTACTTCAACGCGGCGGGCGCCACCGCCGGCTGCGGCGAGGATCACCACCCGGAGACCCACCTGATCCCCAACGTGCTGCTGGCCGCACTGGGCCGCCGCCCGCAGGTGGCGGTGTTCGGCGGCGACTACCCCACCCCCGATGGCACCGCCATCCGCGACTACGTCCACGTCGTGGACCTGTGCTCCGCGCACCTGCTGGCGCTGGACTACCTCCGCGCCGGGGGCGCTTCGGATTTCCTCAACCTGGGCAATGGCACGGGCTACTCCGTGCTCGAGGTAATCGAAACCGCGCGGCGCGTCACCGGCCGAGCCATTCCCGCTCGCATCGAGGCGCGCCGCGCCGGCGACGCCGTGCGCCTGGTGGCCTCCGCCGAGCGCGTCCGCCGCGTGCTGGGCTGGCAACCGGCCTGGCCCGGCCTGGACTCGATGATCCGCACCGCCTGGGACTGGCGCCAGGCCCATCCTGACGGCTACCCCAAAGGAAGCTGACCGTCCGGGCACGGCCCGCTACCAGAACATCACGTTGAGGATGGCGAACACCGCGGCGATGACCACCGCCCAGAAGATGGGCCGCTTCCACAGCGGCAGGTGGGCTTCACTGGGCAGCTCGGTCAGCCCGTAGACCAGGCCCCGCATTTCCTCGTCCGGCTTCGGCTTCGTCATCAGGCTGACTACCACCGTGACCACCATGCAGATGATCCAGCACCACAGCGCGCGGTACATGTTCTCGGCCATGTCCCGCGCCTGGGACGACAGGGCGATCACCGCCAGCGCGCCCGGATCCAGCTTCACCCACGCCCACATTCCGATCGAGGACACCGTTCCCGCCAGCAGGCCCCAGAAGCCGCCCGCCGGCGTGGCCCTCTTCCACAGCATGCCCAGCAGCACCGTGCCGAACAGTGGCGCTATGAAGAAGCTGAACAGCGCCTGCACGTAGTCCATGATGCTCTTGAACTGCATCACCAGGTAGGCCGTGCCGATCGACACCAGCACGCCCAGGATGGTGCACCAGCGGCCCATGCTGACGTAGTGCGCGTCGCTGGCCCGCTTCCGCATCAGCGCCCCGTAAATGTCGTAAGTCCACACCGTGGCGAAGGCGCTCACGTTGCCCGCCATGCCGGACATGAAGCCCGCGATCAGCGCCGTGATTCCCAGCCCCAGCAGCCCGGGACCGCAGTAGCGCGCCAGCATCAGCG
>Ga0194125_10008922_pt1 | contig 14032 bp, 9 predicted proteins | sample TA2KigC250mmetaG_FD_148626 | JGI IMG/M metagenome (GOLD analysis project Ga0194125, IMG submission 148626) | Freshwater microbial communities from Lake Tanganyika, Tanzania - TA2015034 Kigoma Deep Cast 250m | ecosystem: Environmental > Aquatic > Freshwater > Lake | place: Tanzania: Lake... | reverse complement strand
CAAAAAACATTGTAACCTTTTCCTACGTCGTTTTTTCTCACCGCAGAGGTCGCAGAGGAGGCGCTGAGAACGCAGAGAAAAGATTATCTCTGTATCCTCTGCGTCTTCTCTGTGTTCTCTGCGGTTTCAAAAGTAAACAAACTTTTTTGGAATTTACTTAGGAGAGTATCTGAAAGGTGAGTGAGTGGGTAAGTGAGTATTACCCACTCACCTGGGAAATCCCACCCGTTTTCTTGACGGTGCGGTAAATTGCCAATCCTACCCCGACTTCATCAATTCATTCCAAAGCGATGGTTCCGGCCGTCCAAGCGCATCAGCAGTTGTCTTTTCGCCGTTTTTACAGAATTCATACATGGCTTCCAGCATAGGCATACGAAAACCTTGCGCTTTAGCTGCTTCAAGATAGTATCCCCATTCAGCGAATTCAAAGGAAAGATTTCCTATTGCACCATCTTGAATAGCCTTACATAGTCTGGCATAAGCATCCCCGGAATCCGGTGATACGTCAAGCGCACGCATAAGTATCTCCAGGCCCAATCCGGCCCGAAGACCAAACATCATGACTTCTAAGCGGGCGACATCTGGGAATCGAGTTGTCAATTGTTGAACAACTTTCGCTGCCTGTCCCATGCCTATTGGACCGCAGTAAACAATCTTGTCCGGATTGCCAATGGTATCGAATAGGGGCCAACACTGTTCAGCAGTCGCCTTATCTCCGCCGATGAACACTCTCAGTGTCCCGGCTACAGCGCCACTTGCCCCTCCACTGAGGGGAGCATCCAGATATTTGATGCCCATTTCAACAAAACTCCGCCCAATACGCCGAGTTTCTGGAACGGGAACTGTGCTATGGTCGATAAAAATCTGCCCGGGACGAGCATTCGGTAACAGTATAGTGTCAGCCAACCGGATTGAATCACGTCCCTCCACACAGGTCAAAATGATGTCACAACGGGCGACAATATCGTTACTACTTTCAGCCGCTCGGCCTCCCACCGCGACCAGTTTATCAACCGCATCTGCCTTCAAATCGTACCCAATAACAGAATAACCTGCCCGTACCAGATTGGCGGCTATTCCACTCCCCATTTGCCCCAAACCTATAGCCCCAACCAAACTTTTAGAAAAAGTTTGGTTGGGGCATTCTTTCAGTTTCATATTCTCTTCCTTGATATTCTCAAGTAATAATCGCCTATCAGAAAACCCTGATGGATAGTCGAAATATTACACTGACCTAAAGATTTAAACTAATGCCAATTTTATATTCAAAGATTGCATTCCGTAAGACGAAGTCGTCGGTGAGCGAAGCGAACCGTAAGGCGAAGCCGTCGGTGAACGAAGTGAACACTTTACGAAGGTGAGAAAGAAAGGAAAGCGAGGAATATTCTTTTCCTTCCTTTCCTTCCCTTCCTTCCCTTCCTTGCTCAAGCGTATTCTTCAGCGAGTTGCATAGCAATCTTTACCCACTCCCACATGCGCCAGGGCTCCCGGCGGCAAGTATGCAGGTCCTTCATTATTACCTCAATTACGCAACCGCGCGTCTTTTCCAGGGCATCGCGGAGATGGTTGCGAACGAACTCGCCATCCCATTTCTCCATCCCAATAATCGCCGGGTTCGGTTTATAGGAGAAGATGTAATCCCTTCCCAGTCCTTCTGCGCCGCGGGCTACATCAACCCACGGGCTCATACTGATACGACGTAGATTCGGGATGGTCTTCAAAATATTGATTTTCTTGTCGAGTGGTTCGCAGCAGCCGTAACTCCCCAGGCCAAATCGCGATAGGAATCGCTTCTCGTAGGCGAGGGCAAACTCTTCATGCATGGCTGGCGAGACCTCGGAGAATATCTGGGTCGTGGCGTGACCCCACAGGTCAATTGTCCTGACGTGCGTGCCGTCGAAGTCATGTTGCGGCAATTCGTCCGTAAAGCCTAAACCGCCAGGGCCAACACCGTGATTTCCGTTATTGAGCGATAGAACATTCAACTTCTCGCACTGAGAAAGACGGTTAAGGTTCCACTGGGTCATGCGCTCCATCCAGGCGTGAACCCATTCCGGGCGGTCAATCATATCGGTAAAAGTATTGTGCAAACCGCGCCACTGGATAAACTGGTCCATAATGGAGAACCAATGGCCGCCAACCCCGCGTTTTTCCACGGTGAGAATGCCGTCATATATCTCACTTAGGCGTTGGTAATTCCGTTCCGTCTCCTCCCAGTCCACCGTAACCGTAGGCATCGGGATGATGTTTGGGTCGGCGTCGTCAGCGATTACGGAATTGTACTTAGCAGCGCCGAACACATGGTCGGGCCGGGTCGCATTCACACCGATGCCCATACCTGTTTCTCTGATGGCGATGGGGCAATGGATTTTAGCCTCGTAAACGCTATCGTCGCGCATGTGCTCCCAATGGTAAAGCGTGGCGCGAAGGTGCCACTCATGTTGCCGGGCGAAACCGTCTTCAGTTTCAAGTTTAATCTGGTCTCCCGTTTCATGCCATGTACCGTTTTGCAGGATGACCATGGGTCGTACGCGCTCAAGGCGGTTAAGCCGCAGCCATAGTTCTGCTTTCTTCTGTTGCACCGGAAGAGCAGAAATTTCAGCAACTTTTTTCGCTAAATCACACAAAATCGTTTTATCTTTTTCTGAAAGACTCATAATATAATCTCCTATACAGACTTCCGAAGTCTCGGAGACTTCGGAAGTCTATAAAAACCCGTTTTCTCGGAGAAAACGGGTTTCTTACTACGCATTCCCAACAATCTTCCGCAAGTTATCCCCATTCACTCTCCACCAATTGTAGAGAATTGATAGGTCTGTTCCGATATTGAAATGACGTACTCCAAGGTCCAGGTAATATTGGGCTTGCTCGGGACTATTAATCTCGGCTCGCGGTGGTACATTCATCCTGAGTGCTGTTTCGATAACCTTACGCTCAACATCCTTGACTTCTTCTCGTCTACCTGCCAGGCCACTACTCATTGAGTAATCTGAGGGTCCCCATTGTATCATGTCAACTCCCTCTACTGCTAAGATATCCTCTAACTGCTCAACGGCTGACTTTTTTTCAATCATAATCACAACAACAATATCTCGAAGCGCCTGAACGTATTCGGGTGAGCCACCATATCCCATGTAGGCAAAGCGGCGCGACCCAACACCGTGAATTCCTTTATCTTCAGGAGTGTCGGGACGGACAATACGCACGCACTGGCGCACATCGTCAACCGACCGGCAATCTGCGAACAGTACGCTCTGGAAGCCTGCGCCGATGCCACGTTGCGCAAGGAAGCCACGTGGTTCCTGGTCGATCTTTATCATCGACGACATATTGTACAATTCAGCCGTGCGGCAGAAGTTATCAAGGGAATACAGGTCAAAAGGCGCATACTCCGCCAGGAACTCAACATAATCATACATACCTGTGTGTCCGATAGCCTCGACAATGGACGGCCAGGTGTTATGAACACGGGTACCAATCGTTGGTTGTCCGGCATTTAGCAATTCTCGAATCTTATTAGGTCTCATTATATTTACCTCCAAAATGTTAATGGTATTGAATGGATATACGAGTTTTTCATTTATAGGGGGTTGTTACCTTTCGAGAGATTCTTTCCAATACATTTTTTCTCCTTCTATTTTGTGTGCAGATTTTCAATTGCCAGTGACTTACGAAGACCCTGCTAGTGCAGAACACACGTATCAGGATTAATCAGCTTTCTCACCTAAGTGTTTTCCTACCAACACAAGGTCGGTGATATCTACCTTTCCATCCCCATTGACATCAACTCTTGTATCTTCCGGTGGAGATTCGCCATAATGCTTCCCAATAATTACAAGGTCAAGGATATCTACCATCCCATCCCGATTTATATCCCAACCAGAAACCATTCCCAAGGCGTAAACGCTGCCATCAGACCCCACATATACTGTTCCATCTGAACCTATCGCTGGGGAGGAAAAGACACTATCACCTGTATTGAACATCCACTTCAAGCTTCCATCAGAGTTTATGGCATACAGATTGTCGTCATTTGACCCCACGTATACCGTCCCATCAGAATCTATCGCTGGGGAGGAAAGGACACTACCACCCGTCTTGAACATCCACTTCAAGCTTCCATCAGAGTTTATGGCATACAGATTGCCGCCTCCCCCAAGACCCCACGTACCACAAGACCCCACGTATATAGTTCCATCAGAATCTATCGCCGGGGAGGAAAAGACACTATCACCTGTATTGAACATCCACTTCAGGCTTCCATCGGGGTTTAGGGCATACATGCCGCCCAAAGACCCCACCACATATACCGTCCCATCCGAGCCTACCGCTGGGGAGAAAGAGACAATATCACCTGTATTGAACCTCCACTTCAGGCTTCCATCGGGGTTTAGGGCATACATGCCGCCCAAAGACCCCACATATATCGTCCCATCCGAACCTATCGCTGGGGAGGAATAGTCAAAAAGCCTCGGCCCGACGAAATCCAGAAACGGACTGAACATCCACTTCAGGCTTCCATCGGGGTTTAGGGCATACAGATTGTCTTCTTGTGACCCCACATATACCGTTCCATCTGAACTTATCGCTGGAGAGGAATTGATAGTAGAATAATAATCCGTCCCGGGCAGAGAATGCATCATCCTGAACCTCCACTTCAAGCTTCCATCGGGGTTTAGGGCATAGAGAATATCACTCGCCTTCACGTATACCGTCCCATCTAAACCTATCGCTGGGGAGGAAAGGACACTACCCCACATCGTCTCGAACATCCACTTCAGGCTTCCATCGGGGTTTAGGGCATGGAGATTGCCTAACCCCACGTATACCGTCCCATCTGAACTTATCGCGGGAGGAGAGGAATAGACACCCCTTCCCGTCTCGAACTTCCACTTCAGGTTTGCCGCTGAGGGACCTTTGTATGGGCTTTTGCCCGTGTGCTTTGCATCGTGGCCCATCATGGGCCAGGGAAAGTTTGCCAGAGTAAGGTTACCTATTAAGGAAACAGTTACACTTTTATCAACATTTGAGGTTATAGTAAGCGTGGCTAACTTAGTATCATCGGATGAAGGTGTGAAAGTGACCGTCACCTCCTGACTTGAGCCAACAGCGACTGCGAAGGATGTTGGAGATACCACAAACTCAGGGGAGCTTGAGCTTATGCTTCTGACGGAGAGAGTAGCGTCCCCGATATTCAAGATGGTTAGAGTCATCTGCTTTGAACTCCTAACCGGAACTGAACCGAAATAGACGCATGTTTTCAAAAGAGCTATCTCTGGGCCAGAAGCCCTACCCAAGGCGTAAACGCCGCCATCCATAGACCCCGCATATACCGTCCCATTAGAACCTATCGTTGGAGAGGAAGAGACATAGACCTCCGTGAACTTCCACTTCATTCTTCCGTCGGGGTTTATAGCATATAGGTCAAAGTACCCCACGTACACCGTCCCATCCGAACCTATCGTTGGGGAGTACATGACATAATAACTCGTTATGAACTTCCACTTCAGGCTACCATCGGAGTTTAGGGCGTAGAGGTAGTTGTCCATAGGCCCTACGTATACCGTCCCATCTGAACTTATCGCGGGGGAGGAAAGGACACTACCACCCGTCCTGAACTTCCACTTCAGGCTACCATCGGGGTTTAGGGCGTAGAGGTAGTTGTCCATAGACCCTACGTATACCGTCCCATCTGAACCTATCGCAGGGGAGGAATAGACTCTATAACCCGTCTCGAACTTCCACTTTATGCTTCCATCGGGGTTTAGGGCATACAGATTGCCGTCACCCGACCCCACGTATACCATCCCATCTGAACCTATCGCCGGGGAGGAGTCGACAAAATTCCCCGTCTTGAACTCCCACTTGAGGCTGCCATCGGGGGTTATGGCATACAGATTGTTGTCCCAAGACCCCACATATACCGTCCCATCTGAACCTATCGCAGGGGAGGAATTGACCCAACCCCCCGTCTCGAACTTCCACTTCAGGTTTCCATCGGGGGTTAGGGCATAGAGATTGTCGTCCCATACGGATTGTCGTCCCAAGACCCTACGTACACCGTCCCATCTGAACTTATCACAGGGGAGGAAGAGACCCAACTCCCAGTCATGAACTTCCACTTCATGCTCCCATCGGGGTTTATGGCGTAGAGATTGTCATCATAAGACCCCACGTATACCATCCCATCTGAACCTATCGCTGGGGAGGAATAGACACTACCACCCGTCTCGAACTGCCACTTCAGATTTGCGAATTTCGGACCCTTGTATGGGCTTTGACCTGTGTGTTTTGCATCGTGGCCCCTCATAGGCCAAGGAGAGTCGGCAAGTTGGGCAAAACACAAACCCGTTGCCCAAAGCGCTACAACCATAACCATCAGCAGAAACATGGCTCTTCTGCCTGCTCTATTCAGCAGGGCGCACCCAAATACATTGCCAGATTGCTTCGTTTCACTCGCAATGACTGTTTGCTTCGCTTCGTTCGCAATGACATGCCTGGAATGACGGTTCAAAACCGCCTTCGCATTTGTACAATAACCGCCTTCATGTCCTGTGTTAGCTTTTGTTTGCATCGTTTTGCTTTCCATTTTACGGATACCTCCTTTTGGGCTTTCGCCCGGTTAACAGACACTTAAAAAAGTTGACCAAATTAAGAATTTTCAACTATCCGAAAATTCAGTTTAAAAGGGCTCTTTCCATGCCAATGGAACTCACTTCAACACCAGGAGTTTCTTTGTTGCGCTGAATTTGCCAGTCTGAAGTTGATAGAAATCCGCGCCGATTGCCACATGCTTGCCTATGTTCCTCTGTAAAAAAGAGCCTTCACTTTGTAATCAGTTGTTTCTTCTTTTGGATTATATCACATTCGGCACTGGATAACAAGATTTCATTTACACACAGCGGAGATGCTCCGTCTTCACAAATGGGCAGGACATAGTGGCGATTCTCCGTCCTCGTCTTTTTGTTTTCGCCAATGGACGGGACGGAGGGCGTCCACTACGGATGAGACAGAGAGCATCCGCTACGGACGAGACAGAGAGCGTCCACTACGGACGAGACAGAGGGCGTCCGCTACATCGCAAATGCGTAGTGGCGATCCTCTGTCCTCGCCACCTACACCAATCGGACGGGACGGAGAGCATCCGCTACATCACCAATGCGTAGTGGCGATCTTCTGTCCTCGCCAGTATAACACAAACCTATTAAATGGGCAACACATCTATTACCCATGAATAGGGCCAATCTTCTGCTCTTTCGACCAATTCCCATCGAACAGGATTGTTTAATATGTATTCACAAGTAGCGATTAAATCTTCCGATTTCCGGGCAACGTGGTCATACCAACTTCTCTGCCACAAACCCCCGTGGAATCCGTATCCCCAGCTTTTGCGAGCTGTAAATCTTTTGAAAGCCCTAATCCCTCTTGATAACTTCCAACCAATCGGACCCGGAGAAAAAAGAAGGTGAAGATGATCTGGCATCAAACAGTAGCAGTACAGCTTGAATCGCCCTTTTCCTTCCGACCAAAGAAGTGATTGAATAACTTCTTGGGCAAGTCCAGGAGTGTTGAATGGCTCACCACGAAGAGCGCAAATCGTCCCAAATATTATATAACTTTCATCAGCGTAGTCAAAATGTTCTAAACGAAGGCGTTTTCGTTTAAATGGTAGCTTATTGTTATTTTTCATTTTATTCACCGTTATTTTTATTGAATATATACATAACTTGATATGTAGTGGTGATTCTCCGTCCTCGTCTTTTTGTTTTCGCCAATGGACGGGACGGAGAGCGTCCACTACAGACGAGACAGAGAACGTCCGCTACATCACCAATGCGTAGTAGCGATTCTCTGTCCTCGCCACTTATACCAATAGAACGGGACGGAGAGCATCCACTACATCACCAATGCGTAGTGGCAATTCTCCGTCCTCGCCAGTGGACGGGACAGAGGGCGTCCGCTACGGACGAGACAGAGGGCGTCCGCTACATCACCAATGCGTAGTGGCGATTCTCTGTCCTCGCCACCTATACCAATAGGACGAGACAGAGAGCGTCCGCTACGGATGAGACAGAGGGCGTCCGCTACATCGCAAATGCGTAGTGGCGATTCTCTGTCCTCGCCACCTATACCAATAGGGTGAGACAGAGAGCGTCCGCTACGGACGAGACAGAGAGCGTCCGCTACATCACGAATGAGTAGTGGCGATTCTCAGTCTTTGCCAGTGGCGACTCTCTGTCTTCGCCAAAGAATGGGACAAAGAGCGTCCACCTACATATCCAACATATACCAAACTTATCACCCAAAATCAACATCTAATCTTATCCTAACCGGCGCGGTCATTCGTTAATGTCTTTAATTTCAAAATTTGGTCAACATCTCCTATAACAATCAATGTGTCCCCCCGGTTCAATTGGGTGGTTGGCGCAGGATTATAGGTGAAACTGCCATCTTTGCCATTACGAATTGCTACTATTAACAAACCTGTTCGCTGTTGGATGTTAGCATTGACCAAAGACGAACCGATAAGCTCAGAATTTTCTCTAATAATTGCTTCACCAAAGCGAATTGTTCCATCTTTATCTCTTAACATAGCATCAAGAAAGTTTACTACCGCTGGTCGCATCATGATGGAGGCCATCCTGAGTCCTCCGATAACATCAGGGAATATAACTTCATCTGCTCCTGCTTTGCGAAGTTTTTCTTCAGTTCCACTCTCAATTGCTTTCGAGACTATCTTCAGCTTGGGATTAAGTCCCCTGGCGGATAAAACCACAAACAAGTTTTCTTTATCACCAGACAAAGTGGCTACCAATCCATCCGCCTTATCAATTCTTGCTTTAATGAGAACTTCATCATTTGTGGCATCGCCTTCAATATAAAGAAATTCGCGGGTTTCTAACAGACGCTTCAAACGTTCGCTATCTCGTTCTATTACTATAAAATCCATCTTCATCGTTATATATTCGTCAATGACGTGGATTCCGGTATCTCCCGCGCCACAAATGATACAATGGTTTTCAAGTTTTTCTATTTGATTTTCCATTTTTCTTCTCTTCAAAACATCAGTGAGTTGTCCTTCGATTACGAAAGCTACAGCAGTGCTTATACTATAAGCAAAGATGCTTATGCCAATTACAATCAGAATGATAGTAAAAATTCTCCCTGTACTTGAAACTCCCAGGTCAGTATAACCCACTGTCGCTAATGTGATAGCGGTCATATAAACAGCATCAAGAATAGACCAATTTTTTTCGATTATTCTATATCCGATTACACCTATAAAAAAAACAGCGATTAAGAAAATTATTGATAAAATTAGGTTTCTTTGTAGTTTCAAAATGTGATAAGTCCTTTTTTAAGATAATTATATCAAAAGGTACGCATTATGTCTACATTAAAATATGCCTTTTTTAATATGGGATATTTTTCTAAAGCCTGATGATATCTGATTTCGAGGGTGACTTTGAAAAAGTGAGGTTTATTGAAACCTGCATGATACCTGAATCGTTTTTAAAGTGCAGTTTTCATCACCTTTTCAACAAGGACGATACGATGTCTCAGGAAATAATTAAGGAGGGCATCTTATGTTATCTTCAAAAGAACGCGTCTTAATGGCGATGAATCATGAAGACACAGATAGAGTTCCGATGGACTACTGGGCGTGGCAAGTGGTCAATGAGAATATGCTAAAGCGCCTTAGTTTAAAGGACTACGATGAATTGCTCGGCTCTTTAGGCGTCGATTTGCGTACTGTCCGCGCGCCGTATGTGGGGTCATCCGACTGCTGGGCAGGATTGCAAAATGCTAGGACTATTGAGGATTTGGAGAAATGCGAATTGCCCAGCGCCGATATGTTCGACTATTCAAATATCGAAAAGCTCTGCGATAAATATAGTTATTACGCCGTGATGGGCGGGGCATGGAGCCCTATATTCTGCACGGCTTCAGGACTCATCGGCATGGAAACGCTTATGGTCAAAATGTATGATGACCCCGGTTTCGTTCACCTATTCCTGAAGCGAATAAATGACCTATTCTATGAACAGAGCGCACGAACCTTCGAAGCTGCAAACGGGAAGATGGATATCTTTTTTATGGGCGATGATTATGGAACGCAGAGGGGACTCATCATGAGCGCGGAGATGTGGGATGAATTTTATGCCCTCCATCTGGCAAGGTTGTTCAGCTTAGCGAAGGATTTCGGTCTTAAGGTGATGTTGCATTCCTGTGGAAGTGTCATCAGGCTTATTCCCAGACTTATTGAATTGGGAATGGATGCACTCGACCCGGTACAGGTGAGAGCTGCTGATATGGCACCTGAAATATTGAAGGCTCAGTTTGGCGATTCCATCACTTTTCACGGCGGGGTAGATACTCAACGACTATTACCGTTCGGTACCGTTGAGGAAGTACGTGCGGAAACCAAGAGGCTAATAGAGATTTTCGGATGTGGTGGCGGCTACATACTCGCACCCAGCCAGGAGTTTTTGCCTGACATCCCATTAGAAAACATAATAGCCATGTATGAAGTTGGCAGGAATACGCCAGCGCCAACTCGTGCAACAGGCTCGTTGTCATAAAGGGCAGGCATGTTTTAGAAAATAGTCCCCCTTATCAAAGGGGTAGGGGGTTGTCATTTAAACGTGCATGCGCATCAAGTTAAGTGTCTTTTTTCAATTCCCCTCCCTAGACGGGAGGGGTTAGGGGAGGGTGAACATAATCGAGAGCACCGATTTCACCCCCACCTGGCCTCCCCCGTCAAGGGTGAGGAACAGCATTATACCTGCGGATTTGGTCTTAACTTGATGCGTATGGGGGGTTGTCATTTAAACGTGAAACGTAATGAGTAATGAGTAAAACGTAAAGAATTATTACTCATTACTTCCTTATTATGTTTCACGTACAATGTAAAGTAATTTTGGGAGAAAAATGAAACATGCCCCAAAGTCAATCTATTACAAAGGAGAGTTTATAAATGATTTTAATTTCCACAATGCCTATTATGGTATCAGCATTGTTTACTATTTCTGCCGGCGTTGAAATCGAATCACTGCCCGGCACGAAACCTCTCACAATGGAGGGTGATGTGGCGTCAGAAATGGTCGCAGGCGTAGATAAGTTTCTCCTGCGGGAATTGGACGCCTCAGTGGAGCAAAGAGCGAAACATTGGAAGCGCGATTTCTCAGCAACAGAAAATTACATTAAATCGATTGAGCCTAACCGTAATCGACTTGCACACATTTTAGGAGTGCGTGATGCGCGTGTACCGTTTGATGGGCCTGAACTGGTGGGAACAACTGAACAACCGGCGTTAGTCGGTCGCGGCGCTGGCTACGAAGTTTATGCCGCGCGGTGGCCTGCCTTCGGAGACGTGCATGGAGAGGGCCTGTTGTTGGTTCCTACGAAGGGCAAACCAATTGCGAACCTTGTTGCTATTCCAGATGCAGACCAAACACCTGAACAGATTGCTGGTCTCGTGGAAGGCGTCGCAGCTAAGTCGCAGTACGCTCGCCGCCTCGCTGAGAGCGGTTGCCGGGTAATCGTGCCGATGTTGATTAATCGCGGCCCCACAATTAACCAGATTTCCAATCGCGAATTTCTTTATCGTTCTGCGTTTGAATTGGGCCGTCATCTGATTGGCTACGAAGTGCAAAAGGTGTTGGCAGCGGTCGATTGGTTTGAGCGTGAAGGCACTGAGCCGCAAACCGCGAAGATTGGCGTGATAGGCTGGGGCGAAGGCGGAATGTTGGCGCTGTATGCCGGAGCGATTGACACGCGTATCGACGCCGTTTGTGTCAGCGGCTACTTTGAATCACGCCAGGAGATTTGGCAGGGTCCCATCTATCGCAACGTGTTCGGATTGTTAGAACAGTTCGGCGATGCTGAACTTGCCAGTATGATAGCCCCGCGTACTCTAATTGTAGAGGTTGCGAAAGGGCCTGAAGTAGTCGTGCCACCGGGTACTGGAGGAGCGGCGCCGAGCAAGCTAACCACACCCAGACTTGACAGTGTTCGCCGGGAACTCGAACGTGCAAGGGAACTGGTCAAAGGCTTGGAACCGCAGCTACCGCTTGAACTGGTCGTCAGCGGCGATGGGACTGGCCCCTATGGTTCAGCCGAGGCGCTTCAGGCATTGCTTAATGCTGTTTCGCCCGGAGCTACTATCGCTGTATCAGACGAAGCCCCACAACATCTGCGCAAGAAGTTCGAACCGGATATCCGTCACGCCCGTCAGATGCACGAGATGGACCGCCATAACCAATTGCTGCTACGCGAAAGCCCGTATATCCGCACCCAGTTTTTCTCCAGGCTCGATATCAGTTCGCTTGAGAAGTTTGAGCAAACCATCGAATGGTACCGCGACTTTTTCTACAACGAAGTAATCGGACGGTTCGATTATAAGCCGCTGCCGTTCAATGTGCGTACCCGCAAATCTTACGACGAACCTAAGTGGATTGGCTATGAAGTGGTGATGGATGTATTCCCGGATGTAATCGCCTATGGCATTTTGCTGTTGCCGAAGGACCTCAAAGAAGGCGAAAAACGCCCGGTGGTTGTCTGCCAGCATGGTTTGGAAGGTCGGCCGCAAGATGTGGTTAAGGGCGATAATGACGCATACCACGACTTTGCTGCCCGCCTTGCCGAACGCGGGTTTATCACCTTCGCCCCGCAGAATCTGTACATTTTCACTGACCGCTTCCGCACCCTCCAGCGCAAGGCAAATCCAATCAAGAATACACTTTTTTCAATAATCGTCCCACAGCATCAGCAGATTACCGATTGGCTCAAGTCGCTGCCGTATGTCGATGCAGAACACATCGCATTCTACGGACTGAGCTATGGCGGCAAGACGGCGATGCGCGTACCACCGTTGGTCAAGAACTATTGTCTTTCCATCTGCTCAGCCGATTACAACGAGTGGGTCTGGAAGAACGCCGCGTCGTGGGGTAATTACACCTACGTTAGAACGGGCGAATATGAAATTTTCGAGTTCGACCTGGGCAGCACATTCAACTACGCGGAAATGAGCTGGTTAATCTGCCCGCGTCCGTTCATGGTAGAGCGTGGGCACTTCGATGGAGTTGCGCCGGACGAGTGGGTGGCTTACGAATACGCTAAGACCAGGCGACACTATGACTTGCTGAACATTGGTAATCGTACGGAAATGGAGGTATTCACCGGCCCCCACACTATCAATGGCGTGGGAACTTTTGAATTTCTCCATCGACACCTGAATTGGCCGAAGCCATAAGGAGGGTATGTATCAACTTAAGCCTGTGAATCAATTCGGCGGTTTACGAAGTAACAACCCCCCTATCCCCCTTTATTAAGGGGGACTGCTGACCGAAGTGAACAGGCTTAAAGCTCAAGTCGTCTCAGAGACAACCCCCTGCCTCCTTTTCTAAGAGGGACGACGCAAAACCACGCCATCAGTCAACTTTCAGTATCCGAAAAATCAGTATATTTCAGAAAATAGTCCCCTCCCCTGGGGTTGGGGGTGGGTACATTTCGGCAGAATTGGTACTTTGGTACTTGGGTAATTTCCACAGTACTACTTTACCCAATTACCGTTTTACCCAAGTACCACTTTACCCCTCATGTATTTGTATTCAGGCGGGGGAAAGCAAACGCCAGAGCAATATGAATCTTTGGCGAAAGAAGCTGGGTTTTCGGAAGTGCAATCTTCGCCGCCTCCGGTGGTATTAGGTCTACCTGGTTCACATCCAGGTGAAGATTAAAGGTGATGCTGAATGCAGTGAGTTACTACGAAACGAGACGATGTTTGCTGGTGCGCAGGTGCAACTGACAGCCTTCGAACAGTTGTGTAAAGCGATAGGCATTGTGAGGATAAAGCAACAATGCTGGATAAAGCAGCAGAGATTTACGCTGATTTACGAGCAACTGGACAACTAGTACACGTGGGCGAAAATTCTTGACCCTATCTTTTTTCTGTCGTGGCCTTTCTGTTTATCCGCGAATTTCCGCTAATAAACGCGAAGGTTTTTTTCTTTTTATGCGCGAATATTCG
>Ga0194125_10008919_pt1 | contig 14035 bp, 10 predicted proteins | sample TA2KigC250mmetaG_FD_148626 | JGI IMG/M metagenome (GOLD analysis project Ga0194125, IMG submission 148626) | Freshwater microbial communities from Lake Tanganyika, Tanzania - TA2015034 Kigoma Deep Cast 250m | ecosystem: Environmental > Aquatic > Freshwater > Lake | place: Tanzania: Lake... | reverse complement strand
ACTCCTGCACCTGGGCTTGGAGCGACGCGAATTCCTTCTCCCGCTCGGCGATCTGCCTCTCACGCTCCTGCAGGCCCTTCTCGGTCTGCTCGCGCAGGGTCTTCATCTCATTTTCGATCTGGGCCTTCTCGGCCAGCAGCTTGGCCTTCTCGTCCTCGAACTTGTCCCGGGCCAATTGCTGCTCCCGCTCGAAGGCGTAGCGGTACTCTTCCTTCTCGCGCTGGCGGCGCTTGGCTTCGATGATGTCCTGCTCCTTGACCAGGGCATCGTGCTCGGCCTTCTCCCCCTTCCACTGCTCCCGCAGAGCCTCCATCTCGCTGTCGAGCTGCTCCCTTTCCTCGGCCATCTCCCTCTCGAACTCTTCCTTCTCCCGGCGCTGGGCCTCAATCAGCGCCGCCAACGTCCCGGCGGCCCGGTCGATCTCGAAGACCTCCTTGAGTTCCTTCTCCTTGATGCCGATCGCCTGCTGCACCTGCTCGTACTTCTGGACTTCCGCGGCCAGCTTGTCGCCCAGATCATTCAGGGTCCGGGCCATGTCCTGCTTGAGTTGGTTGATCCGCTGGAGCACGCCGTCCGTGGTCGTCGTCTGCACCGCGGCCAGGACCTGCGCTTCCTTCTTCTCCTGGACCTTCTGCTCGGGCTTCAACTGGGTCTTGTCCCGCTCCTCCAGTTGCTGCCGCATCTCGTTGTAGGCATCGAGCAACTCCTGCTTGGTGCTCTTGAGGCTGGGCTCGGGGCCATCGCTCTTCTTCTGGACCGCCATGTCACGTCTCCTCATCAACCGTTGCACACCGAATATGTCCCGAGTGGCTGTCACCGGGGCAAGTACATTATATGTCCCGACCGCTGGGCTTCAACCTTTTCCCCTGCCGTTCCCGCAACGGGCGTGCGACAGCCCCGGCGGGCTTGAGCGTGCCTCCGGTACATCAGGATCCATCGTGGCTGCCGGCCGTGCTGACCGACGCCGGCCCCGCGGGGTCCGGTCGTGCACGTCGTGTTCGGATCAGGACGCGTGGACCCGCGTCAACTGTTCCTGCACTTGTTCAAGCTGCCGACGCACGACCTGTAGTTGGGCCTCTTTCTCCGCCTGGTCGATCGTCCGCCGGCTCAGATCCCTCGTGAATTCCTCAAGCTGTCCACCGCCGGTCAGGCGGGTCAGTTCCTCCCGTCGGCGCACCCGATTGATCCGGGCCTGGGCTACAACCTCCTGGGCCCGGATCAGCTCCACCAGAGAGGTCCGCCCGGCCGCCACGACCTTCTTGGTCTGCTCGAGATTCTCCTCGCTTGTGGCCAGGAGCCTCTCGAGCTCCCGCGTCACAACGTCCGCGCCCAGCCGTTGGTCGGCCTCGTCGCGGAGCCGAGCAATCTGTTCCTGCAGGGCCCGGCGCCGGGCACCGAGGCCCGCCAGGTCCAGTTCCAGGACCTGAGCCCGGCGGGTCAGCTCACTCCGTTGTCCGCCCAGGTTGACGGTGTCCGCATCCGTGCGCGGAGGTAAGGGCGCTAGCTGCGCCAATTGCTCTTGCACGTCGTCGAGTTGCCTGCGCACCGTCTGCAGTTGGGCCTCTTTGCCCATCTGGTCAATGGCCAGACGACTCAGCTCCCGAAGAAATTCCTGAAGCTGCCCACCGCCGGCCGAGTGGGCCAATTCCTCCTGGCGGCGCGCCAGATCGATGCGGGCTTTGGCCACGCTTTCCTGAGCCCGGGCCAGCTCCACCATGGGCACCTGCCCCGCTTCCACAGCCTGCTTGATAGGCGGAAGAGCCTCCTCGCTGGCAGCCAGGAGCCTTCGGAGTTCCTGCGTTATCACGTCCGCGTCCAACCTCTTGGCGGCTTCGTCGCGGATCACGGCGATCTCCGCTTGCAGGGCCTTGCGCCGCGCATCGATGCCCGCCAGGTCCAGTTCCAGAACCTGTGCTCTGCGGGCCAGTTCGTCCTTTTGTCCCCCCAGGTTCACGGCCTCCGCGTCCGTGCGCGGGGGCAACGGCGCCGCGCGCGTCAACTGAGTCTGCACCTCGTCATGCTGTCGGCGAACAACTTGCAGTCGGGCCTCCTTCTCCGCCTGGTCGACCGCCAGACGGTTCGATTCCCTGGTGAACTCCTCCAGCGGCCCGCCCCCCGCCAGGCGGGTCAACTCTTCCCGCCGGCGTGCCAGATCGATCCGGGCCCTGGCCACACTCTCTTGGGCCCGTGTAAGCTCCATTTCGGAAACCCGACCGGCCGCCGCGGCCTGCCTGAGCTGTGACAGATTCCGCTCGCCGGCCGCCAGCAGCCTCTGAAGCTCCTGCGTCACTGCGTCCCCGCCCCACTGCCTGCCTGCCTCATCCCGGATCATGGCAGACTGCTCCTGCAGACCCCGGCGCCGAGCCGCAATGCCCGCCAGGTCCAACTCCAAGCCCTGAATCTGGCGCATCAACTCACTGCGCTGCCCCATCAAGTTCACCGCTTCCGCGTCCCCGTGAGGTCGTCCCGCCGGTGATCCTGCCGCGGCATTCGCTCCGGATGCCGCCGGCGGCTGCTGTTCCGCTGCCAGAGTCCCGGCCAGCACAACGATCAGAGCGATGATCATGTATTTCGAGCATCCCATAGATTTGCCCCTTCTTGTCTCTTGGTGTCGTGGATTCGCTGTTGTTCGATCCGGGCCAGCCGTTCCCGCGCGACCTGGGCCCATGGGCTGGTCGGGAAGAACTGGATGACCTCCCGATAGGCCCGCACAGCGGATTCGCTCTCGTTCAATTCCTGGTACACCTTGTCCGCCTGGTAGACGAGGATGAAGGCCGCCTTATCGACCTGCCGCTCGATTTCCCGGATCGGATCGGGAATGCTCGCGAACTCCGCCTCCAGCGAGGCCAGACGGCGCTCCCGTCGATCCGTCTCCAGCACCTCTTGCAGCAGCTTCAGGGTCGCCTCCGTCTGTGCCTGCAACTGGCGGACCTGCTCCTCCAGGGAGGCGATCCGCTGCGGCTGCGGTTGGGGTCTTCCCGTCGGCAGGCAGACGACCCACAGGGTCGCGCCGAGAACGATCCCGGCCGCGACGGTGGTCGGGACCGCCATCGTAACGAGCCTCTTGCGGTGAATTCGGCGCCGAATCCCAGCGGCCGTCGCCAGGGCAAAGGCCGGCTCCCCTGCCGCTTCATCCGCTCGCGCCAGCAGTCGTTCGATCTTCTCTTGGTTCACGATTTCTCCTCAAGCAGGTCGCCCAACCGGTCCCGCAGCCGTTTCCGTGCCCGGGTCAGGCGGACCTGCAGGACATTCGTCGTAATCCCCAGAAGCCGGCAGACTTCTCCGGCCTCCAGGCCCTGCAAGTACGTCAGAGCGACCACTTCCCGGTACTTCTGCGGCAGCGCCTGGACCGCCCGACGGACCCGGGCGAAGGTCTCCTGGTCCATGGCGGCCTTGTCCCCGCCCCGGTCAGGGCTCTCCACCGTCCCGGCCTCTTCGAGGGCCACGGGTCGAAGGCGGCGTCGGCGGAACCGGCACCGGCGGCACTGGTTGACCGTGATGGTAAAGAGCCACGTCCGCAGGCTGCTTTCGCCGCGGAACTTCTTCAAGCCCACGAACGCCGCGACGAAGACGTCCTGGACGATATCGTCCACGTCGCCGGGCCAACCGAGCAGACGGTTGGCCAGGGCCGCGACCTCGGCCGCATGCTGCTCCACGATCCTGTCGAACGCAGAATCCTCTCCCCGGCGGAACCGCTCCACCAGGGCCAGATCCTCACACACCTTCGCCATGGCTGACATATTAGAGTCGCCCGCTGGACCAAGCTTACAGGAAATTTTCGAGAGATGCACAAAAGGGTGTTGAGAACGAGTAGATTAGTGGGCAAATGTCCTCAGTCGCGCGGCTTCAGGACGAGGATCAACTCCCTCGCCGTCTGCCTAGCTTCTCGACCGTTACCGGTTTCGCTGGTCTTGTTGTTTCCGCCCAGGGTGCTGAACTTACGTTCGACCTCTTTGACCGTCGCTCGGAAGAACTTGCCAGCAGTGTCACATATGAGAGAACCGGAGAGACCATTCGAACAGTCATGCTCAGGAAACGTGAGAACCGCTCTGACGTGTCTCTCTGCAACAGTCTGGAGCAGTTCCTCAAGGGCGTTCAACGAATGGGTCTTCACGCTGAACTTCGACTGAGGCCTAAGACTACGGGGCGGATACCGCCCAACTCCGGAGACCCTGCCAGATCGACCTCTGGCAATTGTCTCGAGGACATGGTAGAAACGGCTGTACTGAACACCAGAATATGGCGGATCAATAAAAGCTATATCGCCCGCCGTGAGCGTCCTTGCGACGTCGTTGGCATCCGAGACAATCGCCTCCCCTTCTTCTCTTGCGAATTGGCTTGCGAAAGTACTGAGCGATTTGCGAGTGTAGGCTACGATATCCTTCTCCCACGCCTTCTGAAGGTGTGGTTTGGCGCTTCGAGTAGGTTGGAACGGCTGAGCAGTGTGCCCCGGTGAGGCAGCGCACCGGCTTGCCGCACAGATTAGAGCCGCAAGAGCAACCGTCCGGGTGGGTTCGTCCTCAGGTAAAGCCCGGCGGAGGAGATCAATCCACACCGCCTGCGTAGGGCTGAAGTAATGTCCACCGTACGCCTGCGTGATAGGACAGCGGTCTTGGCTTTCACTCCATGCCCTACAGTCACGTACAACCCCGTGAGTAATCCTCTGTGCAGAGGGCGTGTGAATCCTCGAACAGCCCTCCTTGGCCTGCTCAAACCAGCGTGCCCAGATCCGGGTTGCATCCAGGGGGAACCGTCGTCCAATGACGGCCCGTGTTAAAACGACGGAGAACTCCTGAAGATCAGAAGCGAGCACAGACAGTGAGTAGTTCTGTGCCACGTGGCAGGCCACCGCCCCCGAACCGGCAAAAAGGTCCACAAATCGCCTGGTCCGAGAACACACAGAGCGCAGAACCTCGCCGAGACCATTCTGCAACATCCATCGCTTTGACCCCATGTACTTCATCGTCTACATTCTCTGGCCGTAGAGAGCGAGGTATACTGGCTCTGTCACATTGAACTTCATTACATCAGGACACCATGAGGGTTTCCTGTGGACTCGCCAAAAGCGGTTGTCCTCCCCAAGCACGTCATCAACGCACTGTCGAAACTTCACAATCCGATGGTAGGCAACTATTTGAACGTTATCAATGTCAGGAAATCTATCCGCGTTCGGGACGGGCACATCCGAGAATGCCATGCCAGCTATTCGTTCGATCCGATCACTCATCGCAGTGAACGATAGCGGTCTAAACACCGGAAACCGATCTATGTGGTCAACGTAGTTGGCTTTGTTCCGATGCGATCCATCTGATTCGGGTATGTCCTCTCGGTTTGGATAGAGGAACGGGTCCTTCGCAAAGGATGGATGTCCGCTGACGTATCTCCAATAGAACGCATGCTCCCGGTCGTTTGCGCCCTTCTTCTCGATGCGGCAGATAAGGTACTTCCCTTGAGCTTCCAGTCTGAGAATACACCTCTTCTTGTATAGCTGGAAGACACCCAGCAGGTGGGCCAGACCTCGGATTGTGTAGTGACTTGCGTAGTACCCTGAAACCGATGCCCAGATCGGGCTCGCCTCTGTCAAGGAGGTGGAGATCAAGAAGCTGTGAAGTGCACGCAGCCACATTTCAACGGCAGCAGTGGCAAAAAGTGTCAACTCCTTCGGCGAAAGAGCGATTGCCTCACTGCTCTTGTCTACTCTTGGGGACAGGAGGCTTGCGAGAGCACCAGTTCTCGGAAAGGCATCGGAAGCGCTCTGCCGGTTCAGTCCCGCGAACATCACCTTTATCTGCGTTGCGAAGGAATCGTCCACAGTGTCAGATCCCAAGTTCCCTGTTCACTACTGCGCGACACTCGTTTGCCATCTTCCCAATCTTCTCGGGCTTGGCCTTGCCAAGCTTCCGTTTCGCACTTACGGCGGCCCAGAGCGTATCCCGGAAAAGACCAATGCCTCCACTCCCCAGATACTTGCGGTTCTTGAACTCTTGTTTTCCGATGAAGAGGCCATTTTCCAGCAGACCAGCCTTCTCAGCGACATCCCGCAGCCAATTGGTCAGCCTGCCTTGGGTAGTGGCCGAAATGAACGTCATGTGTTCCTTCTTCAGCTTCCACAACAAAGCCGGGACAAGAGCCAGAACAGAGACAAGTACGCGACCTTGGTAGGCCACATTCTCCGGTCCGAGTTCGGCGTGCGCCTTCCTCTTCTTCGGATCTTCGAAACGTCCGGATGCCTCGAACCACGCTGTCAGACATTGGCTCAGGAATTCCGTCTGCATTTCGAGACCGTCTATTCCGCAATTCTCAAGCACAGGAAGGATATCCTCGATGGCATTGTTGAGAGTGGACAAGGCAATGACATCTTTGACTCCGTACCTTATGCCAGGAACCTGGATCATTCCCACCAATGGACCGGCCTCCAGCATCAACTTCCGTCCGATGTCCTGTGCACGTTCCTTATGGTCGAGAGCTTCTCTTCTGCCGCGAGCTGTTGGGTAGAGGTCTGCCACGAGCGACCGATCGACCTTCTTCTGATTGAAATTCACATCAATGAATATCTGGGCTTGCTTGCGGGGTGCCTCGCCCGGCGCATCAAGATCTAGGAACACCTCGGCAGGGATTTCCCATTTTGCCCCAGGTTGGGCTTCCTGGAGCAACTTGATGGCAAAATACGCACCGTTGATGCGGTGCTGTCCGTCAATCACGGAAAAGTACAGCTTGGGGTTCGTCTCATCAAAAATCAGAGTTGCAGCCCCGTCTTCGTCCACTCGGTCAACCGGTCTGATCTGAGCACCATTCACATGAAGCAGGACGTTGGAGAATGTCGGGAATTCGCTACTGGTAGGTGTGATCACGCGATTCACGCGAGGTGGCCATTCGCGTCCTGGTTCGTTCTTTTTGGGCTCATAGACGTCGCGGAAATACGTGTCCAGTTTCTTCGGCACATCAACGATCTCACGTTGAAGCAGATACGCAGCGATCTGGCCGACACGCTTCCATTCAAGGGAACGTTGAATAGCCCTGACCTTATCGGCGTTTCGATGAGGCGAATGTGGCGTGCCCGGCCACCACTCCATGAGTTTCTCAACATCCAAGGCACAGAGACAATGACTCGTCTGTTGAAGCGCCGGTGGCACGAAGGGATTCCTCGGAACAATGACCGAGATACGCTGTATGGATGCCTGCTCCGATTTCGGACTCATAGGACCCCTTCCCGACAAGGTTCGAAGCTTTGCGCGATTCAGGCACAAACTGCCAACCCGTACATCGCCAAACAAACAGGGCAGCTTGGCAGCCGACCATACTACCGCTGACCTGCGTGCTCTCGTTCGCGCTGGAGCCTCACGCTTGTGCCAGCGTCCATCTCACGGATTCTGGAACCGTGAGTATTATGGGGGTGTTATCGGCGGAAGGCAAGATGTACCTGAACCCGATGCAAAAAAGCCCGGCGTGAGCCGGGCTTGGAAATCGGAGGGACTGCGCCTGTCGCCGTCAGAGGCCGGCGGCCTTGCGCAGGACGTCGACCATGTCGGTCTTTTCCCAGGTGAAGTCGGGCAGGTTGCGTCCGAAGTGGCCGCCGTAGGCGGTCTGGGCGAAGATCGGCCGCCGCAGGTTCAGGTGCTCGATCATGCCCTTGGGGGTCAACGGGAACAGGTCGCAGACGATCCGGCTGATCTTCGTCTCGCTGATCTTGGCGGTGCCTAAGGTGTTCACCAGCACCGAGAGCGGCTGGGCGACACCGATGGCGTACGAGAGCTGGATCTCGCAGCAATCGGCCAGACCCGCGGCCACGACGTTCTTGGCGACGTAGCGGGCCATGTAGCAGGCGGTGCGGTCCACCTTGGTCGGGTCCTTGCCGCTGAAGCAGCCGCCGCCGTGACGGCCCCAGCCGCCGTAGGTGTCCACGATGATCTTGCGGCCGGTCAGGCCGCAGTCGGCCTTGGGACCGCCCAAGACGAAGCAGCCCGTCGCGTTGACGTGGAATTTGGTGCTCTTGTCGAGCAGGCGCGCCGGCATCACCGGCTCGATCACCTGCTCGATGATCGCGTTGCGCAGCTCGCGGTACTTGATGTCCGGGTCGTGTTGGGCCGCGATCAGGACGGTATGAATCCGCTTGGGCTTGCCGTCTTCGTACTCGACGGTCACCTGGCTCTTACCATCGGGCCGCAGCCAGGGCAGCTTTTTCGATTGCCGCATCTTTTCCAGCCGGGTGGTCAGCTTGTGGGCCAACAGAATCGGCATAGGCATCAGCTCCGGCGTCTCCTTGCAGGCGTAACCGAACATCAGGCCCTGATCGCCGGCCCCCATCTCCTTGTGCAGGCCCTCGCCTTCCGTGACACCCTGGGAAATATGCGGACTTTGCTTCGAAAGCGCTACCAGCACGGCACAGTTGTCGTAGTGGAACCCCAGCTCCGGATCGTCATAGCCGATCTCCTGGATCGTCCGGCGCACGACCTCGGCGATGTTCACGTTGGCCTTCGTGGTGACCTCGCCGGCGACGACCGCCATGTCGCATTTGACCAGCGTCTCACAAGCCACCCGGCTGAACGGGTCCTGGGCGAGCATCGCGTCGAGAATAGAGTCGGAGATACAATCCGCCACCTTGTCGGGGTGGCCCATCGTCACCGACTCACTGGTAAACAACGAGCTGCGCATATCGCAGTTGGCGTTCAGAAGATTCGTCTTTTGCGTCATTGCCTATGGCCCTCAATGAAAAACCCGGGAAATCGTCACACATCGCTCAAGACAACCCGTTTCCAGCCTCAACCCTGGCGTCGGGGGACCCGACTCTGCGGCTGTGCCAAAGGTCCCTATCATAGGTCGATCCCCCCCGCCGTCAACCAAAAAAACGGATGTCTTCACTCGTCGCTCACCCCCCCCAGGAAACGGACCCAACCGGCGCCGCAAGGACCTGTTCCGACCCGGGGCGCGATCCGCGTCTTACCGTCGTGGACTTCTCCGCCACTACTGCCATACCTGCCCCTTCCTACACCTGCTGCCCTGGACCTACAGCCGGTGAACCTGCATTCTCATGACGTGACCAACCAGAGCCCGCTCGACCCGCATCGAGCAGAGCCTCATTACTATTAACGATTCCCTTCCCATCCGTCAAGCAACTGATAGACTATGGTGTTTCCAACAGGAGACCGACTGATGTCCGATTCGAGTTCCTGGCATGACATTCTGGAGAGCCGCGACGCCGGCGTTTATGACATGGCCACGCATGCCCCGGGCCCGCCGGGAGAACTGCCGCTCGCCGGCGAATTCCTCGCCGGCGCGCCGAGCGGCGATCTCTTCGGCCTGATCCAGGCCGTGGGGATGGGGTGGGAGCCGTCCCAGGCTTTGGCCGACGCCTTCCTGCTGCTGAGCCACCAAGGCGGGATTCGCGGCGCCGACGGCAAGCCCGTGGCGGTCGGTTATCACGTGGGCCATTATGAGCTGGGCCTGCTCATGGAGGCGGCGGCCCGCGAGTTCCAGCGGCTCGGCTGCATGCCGTTTGCCGCGTACTGCACGGACCCCTGTGACGGGCGGACGCAAGGCACGCCGGGAATGATGGACAGCCTGGCCTACCGCAACGACGCCGCGAGCATCTTTCGGCGCTTGATTCGGAGCCTGCCCGGGCGCAAGGGCGTCTTGGGCATCGCCACGTGTGACAAATCCCTGCCCGCGATGATGATGGCTTTGGCGTCCATGCGCGATCTGCCGGTCGCGATCGTGCCCGGAGGGGTGACGCTGCCGCCCCGTCAGGGTGAGGACCTCGGGACCATCCAGTCCATCGGGGCCCGCTTCGCACAAGGAGAGGTGACGCTGGACTATGCGCGGCAGATGACCTGTCGCGCCTGCGCGAGCGCCGGTGGGGGCTGCCAGTTCCTGGGCACCGCCGCCACGGCGCAGGTCGTGGCCGAGGCGCTGGGCCTGACGCTGCCGCACGCCGCCCTGGCCCCTTCCGGGCAGGCGATCTGGCTGGATCTCGCGCGGCGTTCGGCCCGCGCCTTGCGGCGGCTCTCCGGCCTGGGCCTGACCGCCGGCCGCATCCTGACGAATGCGTCCATCCGCAACGCCATGACGGTGTTCGCGGCCTTCGGCGGCTCGACGAACCTGCTGCTGCACATCCCGGCGATCGCCCATGCGGCGGGTCTGGACCGCCCGACTATCGACGAATGGAACGCGGTCAACCGCAGAACACCCCGGCTGGTCGATGTCCTGCCGAACGGGCCGGTCGGGCATCCCACGGTCCGCGCGTACCTTGCCGGCGGGACGCCGGAGGTAATGCTCCACCTGCGACAACTGGGACTGCTGAACCTGGACGCGCTGACGGTCACCGGGGAGCCCCTGGGACGAGCGCTCGACTGGTGGGAACGGTCGGACCGGCGCAAGCGTTTGCGGGAAATCCTCTATCAGAAAGAGGGGATTGATCCCGACGACGTGATTCTGCCGCCGGACCGGGCCCGCGTGCGCGGCCTGACGGGCACCATCACGCTGCCGCAGGGCAACCTCGCCCCCGAAGGATCGGTCATCAAGAGCACCGCCATCGATCCGGCGCTGCTGGACGCCCAGGGCGTCTACCGCAAGATCGGGCCGGCCCGCGTCTGCATCGGCGAGCGGGCCGGCATCCGGGCGATTCGCGAAGGCGCTGTGCGGCCCGGCGATTGCCTGGCGGTGATCTGTGCCGGACCCCTGGGCAGCGGCATGGAGGAAACACTCGAAGTCACGGGCGCTCTGAAGAATCTCTCCTGGGGCAAGCACGTGGCCGTCCTCACCGATGGCCGTTTCAGCGGCGTCAGCACCGGCGCCTGCATCGGCCACATCGGCCCCGAGGCCCTCGCCGGCGGCCCTCTCGGGAAACTCCTCGATGGCGATATCCTTCAGATCGTCATCGACTGCCGGCGTCTGCAAGGACAGATCGACCTGATCGGGGCGGCCGAAACGCCGGCGGAAACGCGAAGCCCGGAATTGGGCCGCCGCCTTCTGGCCGCGCGCCAACCACGGCCCGATCTGGCGCCGTACTCCGACCTGCCGGACGAGACCCGGCTCTGGGCGGCTCTTCAGGAAATCAGCGGCGGCACCTGGGCCGGCTGCGTCTTCGACACGCGGCAAATCCTACGCACCCTGGACGCCGGGCGACGTAGTCCACCTATCGATGAAGGATAATGGATGATGAATCATCATAAACAACGACTCGCGGGCGTGTTCGCCCCGGTGGTGACGCCGTTTCAGGGCGAGGTGCCCGACCTCGACGCCCTCGCCTTCAATTTGCGCAAGCTGCGCCAGACGAGCCTGACCGGGTTTCTCGCCCTGGGCTCCAACGGCGAGGCCAAGAGCCTCACCGAAGAGGAGCGGCTGCTGGTCCTGGAGGTCTTTGCGCAGGAAAAGGGCGACAAGGTCGTGATGGTCGGCACCGGCTATGAGTCCACGAAAGAGACCATCGACAAATCCCACATCGCCACCCAGATGGGGTTCGACTATATCAGCGTCCTGACGCCGCACTATCACGCCAAACAGCTTGACGGGGCGGCCCTGCTGCGCTACTACGAGCGGATCGCCGAGGCGGTCGCCGCCCCCGTGCTGCTGTACAACGCGCCGCAGTTCGCCGGCGGGGTGCAGATCCCGCTCAAGACCATCGTCGAATTGGCGAGCTATCCGAATATCGCCGGCATCAAGGACTCCTCGGCGGCCGGGCCGGGCCGGTTCCTCGCCGAGATCGACCCGGATGAGGATTTCTCCGTCCTGGCGGGCTCGATCGACTCCTTTTACTCTTCGCTGCACCTGGGCGCCAGCGGCGGGGTCCTGTCGCTGGCGAATGTGGTGCCGGAGGCCTGCGTGGAAGTGTACAATCTGTTCCTGCAGGGCATGTACGACCGCGCCCGGGAGTTGAGCGCCGGGCTGATCCGGCTCAACCAGTCGGTTTCCGGCGCCTGGGGCGTGGCCGGCGTCAAGGCGGCAATGGATCTCATCGGCCTGCGCGGCGGCCGGCCCCGGGAGCCGCTGATGCCCGTCCCCGCGGAGGCGATCGCGCAGATCAAGCAGGCACTGATCAGCGAAGGCTTTCTGGTTGCGAGCCTGTAGGATTTACGATTTATGATTTATGATTTATGATTTATGATTTGAGACTTGGACATGGCTTCCAACAATCTTCAAATCGTAAATCATAAATCGTAAATCATAAATCGGAATGGTTGGGCATGTGGGTTTTGGGCGTTGACATCGGTACGACGAGCATGAAGATGGGCGTGTTCCGCCTGGTCGGAGAGGAACTCCAGCCCGTCCGCCAGTTTTCCCAGGGGTACCCCATCCACGTCTACAACGACGGCTTGTTCGCCGAGATCGACCCGCGCCAGTGGCAGGAAGCCTTCGTCGCCGGGTGCCGGGCGCTGGCCCCGCTGATGGCCCAGGTGGAGATCATCTCCCTGAGCGGCACAACCCCCGGCCTGACGGCGATGGATAAGGACGGCACTGTCCTGCATCCGGCCATCCTCATGCTCGACCAGCGCTCCCACGAGCAGGCCCGGCGGATCATCGACACGGTCGGCTTGGACCGCCTGCTGGAAACCACCGCCAACATGCCCGTCGCCGGCGGCTGCTCTCTGGCCGGCATCCTCTGGCTCCGCGACCACGCGCCCGCGGTGTTCCAGAAGACGCACAAGTTCGGCCACAGCAATACCTATTTCGCCCACTGGCTCACGGGCGAGTACGCAATCGACCCTTCCTCCGCGTCCCTCTCAGGGCTGTACAATACCGTGCGCAACGACTACACGTGGAACGAGACTCTGGCCCACACCTTCGGCCTCTCTGCCGACCGGCTGCCCGAGCTGGTCCCGGCCTACCGCAGCCTCGGCACGGTCCGCCCGGCGCTCGCGCGCGAGCTGGGGTTTGCGAAGGAGCCGCAGGTGCTGATCGGCGGCAACGACGCCGTGCTGGCCGCCTATTCCGTCGGCGTTCGGGAGCCGGGCGAGATCGTCAACGTCAACGGCACCTGCGAGATCAGTCTCGTCTGCCTGCCCGAATGTCTGCCGTCGCCTCATTACAACATCCGCGCCCACGTGCTGCCGGACCGCTGGCTGACCCTGCACGTGATGAACGCCGGCGGCAAGGCCCTGGAATGGTTCAAAGGGGTCTTCTGCAGCGAAATGACGGACCGCGAGTTCTACGAGGACTTTCTCCCGCAGGCCATCGACGCCTGGCTGGAGCGTCCCTCCGGCGTGACTTACACCCCTTACCTGATGGGCTCACGCTACTCGCTGGAACCGCGCCAGGCCGAGTTGCTGGGCCTGACCCAGACGACGAGCCGCGCGGAGATTCTGGCCGCTCTCGTTCGTGGCCTGTGCCGCTACCAAAGCCGGCACCTGGACGACGTCGAGCGACAGGTGCCGCTCCAACGCACGATCCATCTGACCGGCGGCGCCGTCAACCCCGCCCTGATCCGCGCCAAGCGAAAATGGCTGCGCGACGGCGACTATGTCCATGAGGAGGATTCCTCCGTCCGGGGCGCCGCGATGCTCGCGCAACTCCATCTCGCCGAGGCCTCCCGTCCCTGATGAGTTTTGACTGGAGTTTCGACAGACAGAACCGGTAATCGCATGCCTCCGTTGCCGGGTGCCATGTCTACGCCTCGTAGACATGCTTGCTTTCGTGAGCAGGACATGCCTACGCAAATCCGTAGGCATGGCAGCCAGCCATTACCGAAGTTGCTCGTCAAAACTCATAAGGCGGAACTTCAAACTAGTTCTTACGGTGGGGCAAGCCCCACCCTACCGATTGCCGAACTTGTTCGTCAGAGGGTGTGTGAAACGGGTGGCATCGTCAAGGCCGGTAGGCCTTGGCGATGGTTCGGCGCACGGCAAATCCGCCATCGCCAAGCTCCGAAGACTCCGCTTGACGATGCCACCCAGAGAAGGCTGGCTTCTCGCACACCCTCTGAGAGCGGTCGCGGCGGATTCTACGGAGAAGACTTGCTGCCGGCCGATTCGGCCAGGAGCCGGTCCCGCTGGGCTTCCCGGTCGTAGTACTCGATGGCCTGGCGGATCGCAGGTTTGAAGTC
>Ga0194125_10008915_pt1 | contig 14037 bp, 7 predicted proteins | sample TA2KigC250mmetaG_FD_148626 | JGI IMG/M metagenome (GOLD analysis project Ga0194125, IMG submission 148626) | Freshwater microbial communities from Lake Tanganyika, Tanzania - TA2015034 Kigoma Deep Cast 250m | ecosystem: Environmental > Aquatic > Freshwater > Lake | place: Tanzania: Lake... | reverse complement strand
ATTAGCATCTGACTCCCAAGGAATAGCACGAGCCATACCAGCAGCAGTATAGGTTCTTGTTGTTTGCTTGACTACCCAATCGGGTATCTCTTTGTCCTGATGGACTTGTGCCATAAATGGTGTGCTGATACCGCCTGCCATACAATCTTGGACAGCGTGCCATCCTTCATGACGTAGCGTGCCTAGAAATTCTCTGGGGTCTTTGAGAAGGTATTCACTAATATAAAGACGATTTACATCTGGTTTATAAAGACCAATGGTTGCTGGTATCCAGTATCTCCTTGGTGCGAGATACGCAGTCACCTTACTAGCTGCCAAACCAGTAAGGATTGCTTTGATTTCATCTCGGAATAAATCAAAGTCTGAACTTTTGAATATCTCTGATTCTGGTGTAAGTTGCTCTACACCCTCAGTACATTCCAGAAGTATCATACACCCCATAGCTGCCAGTGAATATGGTGCCACTGTTGGTTGTTTCTTTATGACTTGTGATGCTTGTACTGGAATTGTTAGGAGTAGTGATACTAAGAAGGTATGTAGTAGTTTCATCAGTATCCACCCCCATGGGAGTGACCACCAGACGATCCACCACCAGACGATCCACCACTACTATATGATCCCATTCCACCACCACTGGGTGGGGTATATGACCCTCCACCACCACTGGGTGGGGTATATGACCCTCCACCACCACTGGGTGGGGTATATGACCCTCCACCAGACGATCCACCACTAGACGATCCACCACCATATGATCCGCCACCAGATGATCCACCACCAGACGATCCACCACTAGACGATCCACCACCATATGATCCGCCACCAGACGATCCACCACTAGACGATCCACCACCATATGATCCAAGATATGATCTGGAAACTTTGGGTGTTTCTACTACTTCTAAGAATGCTTGTGTCGCTGATGCAGCTGCAAAGAAATTAGAAGTTACTCCAAATGTAGGATAGATTGATCTCCCACTTGGCATCATATTTGCTGTCCCAGCATAGTCTAGGAATGTGATGGGTGCATCATAGCCTGCAGGAATCCCAACACCTTCACCATCCTCTGGATATGCAAGTAAATCTTCAAACTCTCGTATAAATTCATCAGCTAATCCTGGAGACATTAGATATATAAACCTTTTCTTTTCATTTAGAAAATCTTCGTGCTCATAGTTTGATATGGATTTTTTATATTTTGTCGGTGGAAGTGCAAGTCTTCGTTTCCAATCCTTCATTACAAAATCTTCAGGTATAATAATTCCACCAGGAATAATAATATCACCGTCTCCATCTATGTATTCCACAGTTTCCCAATGATGAGTTTTGACTATTTCGTCTTCACCATACAGTTCTTTTGTATATCTATTCAATTCTTCAAAGTTTTTTGGCCATTGAGTATACATATCCAAAATATTATTTGTCATCAGGACTATCCAGTCCATCGATGCATCTCCATATACTTCTTGGGCAACATTATCAGGACGATAATCATGTTGGATGTAATATGGTTCAAACAGAGTTGCATATGACTGATAGTCTTCTCTAATTCTTACTGTTCTGAAAAAGTTTTTTACCTTTACATAGGTAATATTCTCTTCCTCATAATACAGTGCTTGGTTATTTACACCAATGTAAACATCAGGTATTCTTGTGAAAAAAGTTGCCATGATTAGTACCCCGATCCTGCTTGTGCTGCTGTAGTGTATGCAACTTCTGCAAAACTTAGAGTCAGTGAAATAGCAGGAACTTTTAGTATGTTAGTAGTTGCCGTTGCTTTTTTCATTGATACATAGTTACCATCTGGTGTATAAGTTACATCAAGACTCTTTAGTACACATATGTTGAACAAGTAGTGAGGAAGCTCAATTAGTTTAGTTCCATCTTCTTTGAGTCTCATAAACTTCAATTTGAATTTATCTGGAACTGTAAGGTAACGACCTTGTATGTTTGTTTTACCAAGAGCGGCATCTGCAGTTGATCCACCACCACCAGACCCACCTGCTGGAGCTCCAGCAGAGGCTGTCCCTTCGCTAAAATCTGGAAGCATACCTTGCTTCAAATATGCAATAATTTTTCCAATAACTTGAGCCTCTTTGTCATTTCTTGCTACTAGTTTGAACTGAAAAGTATGTGATCTGAAATCAGTTCCTGTAAAAATATTTTCTGTATATGGATTGAAAATTTTTCCTTGAGATACTGCCAGTAAAGCATTTTTGTCTACACCTGACGCTCCTCCACCAGGGAGAGCCTGAATCACACCTGCCAGTGCGCTAAGGGCAACATCTGGCATCGCTTTACCAGCATAGTCTTGGATTGCTGCTGTGGCAGCTTCAGAGGTCATTCCACCAGCAAGGGCTTGCCCTGCCGCTACCCCTGCTGCTCCGAAAGATACATTATTATATCCTGCCATGTAGTTGACGTTGAGATTTTGTGGTATTGGAAGATATACTACGTCGGCTCTATTCTTGAGACCACCATCACTCCCACCTACTTGACCAGTATTGTAAAAAAATCCATTAGATTTTGCAGAACCTTTTTTTTCTTCAGCCCGTTGAATCTGGATGTAATCAATAAATCCAGTTGGCTGATCCTTATTATTGTCATCCAATTTACCTGGGATTGGAAATCTAGTTGGATAAATAAGATTCGCCATTCTTTAGACCTAAATACTTTTACACTGTCCGCTATTATTTATCATGAGGTATCAAGGAAAGTACACACCATCCTTTCCTTTGAAATATAAAGGTGATCCTAGAACTATTATTTATAGATCATCGTGGGAATATAAATTTATGAAATGGTGTGACATTACTCCGTCTGTCTTGGAGTGGGGAAGTGAAGAACTTTTTATTCCATATGTCTCCCCTGCCGATGGTAAAATGCATAGATATTTTCCAGATTTTTATGTTCATATCAAAGGTCGTGGCAGATACATAGTTGAGGTAAAACCCTTTTATCAAACACAAGAACCAAAAACACAAAAAAGAAATACTAAAAGGTATATCAATGAGGTAGTTACTTATGCTGTCAATAAGGCAAAGTGGAAGGCAGCAGAAGAATTTTGTAATGGTAATTCAATGCAGTTTATGATTATCACAGAAAAGGAACTCAAAGTATAATGCCACTAACTAATTTCAATCAAAGTAAGTCATTCGCCCAGTCTACTCTAGGTGGTAGCATACAAACCTTCATGGCGAAGGCTTTGAATAATAAAGATCATGAAGTATCTAGAAGTAATCTATGGTACTTCGATATGACTGTTCCTGTAATTCTACAAAAGAAATTTTCAGATAAGACAATCAGAGAGTTGATGTCTCAATATGCAAATGAAGTAAATACACCAACTCGTCAAGTTACAACTGCAGGTGCTAAAATAGTTGGATCTGAATACATGTATGCAACTGGATCAGCATTTACTGAAACAACTGTATCATTTTATGTGCCAAGAAGTCATCTACTAGTAACTTTTTTTGAAAGATGGATGAATATTCTTGCAAATGATGCAAATCAATATGTAGACTATTATGATAACTATGTTGCTTCCACTATGACCATCTATAAATTGGAGCGTGGTGGGGGCGGAATAATTCCACTTGATCAAAACTACCTAGCATCAGTAGGTCTGTCAGAAAAAGATATCCCAAATAAACCTAGATACAATCAGTTTGTTGGCATGTGGACTTGTTTCAATGTGTTTCCAAAAACTATTAGTACTGCACAATATAACAACCAACCAGGAGCACCAGTGACTGTAGATGTTTCATTTTCATATGAACGTTATAGATTCTACCCCAATCCAAAATTTGATCTGCTTAGTGATCCCAATGCTAGCATTACTCCTACGTTGAAGAAAGTGTAAACGAAAAACCACTTTTGTTTCCTAAAAAGTCGAGAAAAATTCTCCGCCAAAAAATGACCCCCAGAGGTTTTTACTAAATAATTACACTGAATTGAGAACATTATGGCATTACCTAAAATTACTACTCCTCAATATACTTTGAAATTGCCTTCTACAGGTAAACAAGTCAAGTTTAGACCTTTTCTTGTAAAAGAAGAAAAACTTCTTCTCTTGGCAATGGAGTCTGAAGATGAAACCCAGACAATTACTACAATCAAACAGATTATTTCTGATTGTACTGATATCAAGGGAATGATTGATGATCTACCTACTTTCGATATTGAATATTTGTTCCTCAAAATTCGTTCTAAATCTGTAGGTGAATCAACAAAAGTTCTAATTACTTGTCCAGATGATAATGAAACTGATGTAGCGGTTGATATTGATTTGTCTGAAGTTGAAGTTACTACAAATCCTGACCATAACAAAAAAATTGAACTTACCGACACAGTTGGTATGGTAATGAAATATCCTTCCCTGGATACTTTTGTCAAAGTCAATATTAGTGGCAATAAAACTGAAATTGATCAAGTATTTGATCTCGCTGCAGATTGCATCGATCACATTTATGATGATAATCAAATCTTTGAAGGTAAAGATAGTCCTCGTAAAGAAAAAATTGAATTTCTTGAGCAACTAAGTTCTGATCAATTTCAAAAAGTTCAGAAATTTTTTGAAACTATGCCAAAACTTCAGAAAAAACTTATGGTCAAAAATCCAAAAACTGAGGTTGAAAGTGAAGTTGTTCTTGAGGGGTTAGCATCTTTTTTCGCGTAGCGATGTTGCATAATACGTTGTTGAATTATTATGAAACCAACTTCGCATTGATGCATTATCACAAGTGGGATCTTGAACAGTTGGATAACTTACTTCCATGGGAAAAGGAAATCTACGTTACTATGCTATTGCAACACCTAAAAGAAGAGGAACGTAAGTATAAAGAACAACAATCAAAATCCAGATAAATGGCAGCAACATTAGGATATAAATTTGTAAATCCAGCTTTGGCAGGAGAGGAAAAATCTGCTGCTAAATTTATTGGAGCAACAAAACCTAATTCGCTGCCATATGCAAAAGTTTTATTGGGAGTGAATAGACTCGGTGCTACTTTCTCTGGAATTTATAATAGTGTAAAAGCACTCAAATCAATTGAAGAAGTACGTGCAATATCGCTTAGAGACTCTGCTGAAGATGAAAGACGTGCTATTCGAAGAAAAAAAGGAGATGCTGCTGAGGCATCTGCAGAATCTGCTGGTCTAACAAATGATGATATCGCTAAATCTGGTAAAAAGGAACTAAAAAAAGACCCAAAAAGTAAAGGTCTACTTGAGAAAATTTTTGGTCCATTTGCTAGTATTATCAATATTTTTCTGCCGCTTATAAAGTTTGCGGCAGTTATGGCGTTATATGATTTTCTTAGGAAACCAGAAAATCAAGAAAAAGTATTCAGATTAGTTGAGTTTTTAGGCGAAATCTTCAAATTTCTCTATCAGTGGGGAACATTTGCAGTTACTAATATATTAGATGGTTTAGCTAAAGTATTTGGTGGAGTAGGTAAGTTCAAAGAAGGCAATATCCTTGGCGGAGCCTGGGATGTTATTATGGGTCTTGGGCAATTACTAGTTGGAATAGTTGCCCTCAAAGGACTAGCATTATTCTTGAACCCATGGAAACTCATGGGTGGTATTCTTAGTATGCTGGATCTCTTAGGTGATGAGAAACCAGCACAAGATGCAAATAAACCGAAGGATCCAAAACCAGACGGTAAACCAAAAACTCCGAAAGGAAAGTCACCTCTTCAAAAATTACTTCAGAGATTTAGAATTGCGTTCAAACGTGTCAGGAGACTTTTTGGCAGACTTACACAAAGTCTTCTTGATATTGGTTTGAAATTTCTCAAAGCAGTAACCAATAGGTTAGTGAAATTTGCCCTAGATCTATTCTATAACACAATCAAACCAGCTGCTCTACAAGTTGCAAAAGGAGTCTTACAATCTGGTGCTGGTAGAGTTCTAAAAGAGGTTGGTGAGAGAGCAGGAGCAGTGCGTGATGCTGCTGGTAGAGTACTGAATAAAGGTAAAGATGCCCTCAATGCTGGAGTAGATTTCGCTAAAACTCAAGGGAGTCGATTTGGTAATTGGTTACGTGGTGGAGCAGATGCGCTAAAAGCACAAGCGGATAAAGTTTCAAAAAAAGTTGCTGAAGGTGCAAACAATCTCTGGAAAGGCGCAATTGGTATAGGAGATAAAGTCAAAGCTGGGTGGAAATGGACCCAGGATATGGCAAGACAAGGTGGTGATTATATTCTACAAAAAGTTCTAGCACCACTAAAAGCACAAGTAGATGAGTTTATCAAAAATTCTCCAATTCTACAAAAACTACTTTCACTTTTTCCAAAGAAAGGTGCTAAGGGAGGATTTGCACAGGCATTTACTAAATTTGCAGATTTTGTAAGACCACAACTAAAAAATCTGAAAAATACTCTTGGTCCATTGAGTGTTGGTCCTATCGATCTTGCCATTGAAGGTGCATTTGCACTACTTGATTTGAAAGCGGGAACAGATCCTAGACGTGTTGCACTAAAATTAGGTGGTTCTGTTGCTGGTTTACTTGCTGGTGGTGCAGCAACAGCCGCTCTAGGACTTGGTACTGGTGGTATAGGTGCAGCACTTGCTGGTGGTGTGATTGTTGGTGCTGCACAGTGGGGTGGAGAATGGTTAGGGAATAAACTTGCTGACTTGATGGGGATCCCAGAGGGTCAATTTAGTACAGGTGGTATTATTACCGAAAGATCAATTATTGAAGTTGCTGAAGACGGTCCAGAAGTTGTTATGACGTTAGACCAACTGAAAAGTCTAACTGATCCTAACGCACAGAGTATTTTGCCAGGTGCAGACTACATGATTGGTGCAACATCATCTATATTAGATACATTTGGTCAAACACCTGGAGTGCAAACATATAAAAGTGAACTTTCTGGTATTGCTAGTGAATTTGGTGCTAAGAAAATTTCTATTGGTGGAGGAGAAGTACTCAAAAAACCAAATCTGAAAGATGTAACAGCAAATATTCCTACATCAGATCCATTTAGTGATTTATTTGAACTACTTGGATCTATTGGTGGTGACGGTGGCGGTGGTGGCGAAGAAGCAACCCCAGCAGAAACAAGTGCTGCATCTACCCCAGCAGCACCATCTCCATCAGGATCACAAGGAGCGACTGGTGATCCTGCATCACCTGGCGCCAACCCACCAGCTGGTCCTGCAGGTCCCCCTGTAACAGGCACTAAAGCAGAAAAATGGAAAAAATTCAAAGGATATGGAGCAGCTGCAGGAGCAAAATATCCTCAACTTGTCGCAGCACAGTTTGCTTTGGAATCTGGATGGGGAACAGCACTTAGCGCCCAACATAATTATTTTGGTATCAAAGCAGCTAAGGGTGAATCAGCACAACAACATAGAACGAGAGAAGTCTATGGTGGTAAATCAGTATACATAAAGGCTGGATTCAAAAACTTCTCAAGTCCTCAAGATGCTGTAAATCATCTTGTTACTCAGTGGTATAAGGATTACAAGAGTTATAAAGGTGTAAATAGAGCTCCAAATGCTGATGCAGCAGCAGCATCGCTGAAAGCACAAGGTTATGCTACTGATCCTGATTATGCACCACACCTCCAACGTTTGATGAAATCTAATGCGTCTCTTTCATCTGGTGGTGCAATTACACCTAAAGAGGGAATTGTTGCTGTTCCAGCGGGTACTCCACATACAGGAAAACCACTATCACAAAAAGAACTTCTAGGATTCTCACAGGTTGTAAATACACAAGATTACAAACTTTTTTCAGAACCACTACCTGCACTTCGTGAAAGTCTTAGTTATAATAACAAAGTAGGCAAAGGAAAACCACCAATTACTAATATTGCATTTGGTACAGCAACTAACCTTGCTCCTGCTGCCTCTTCTACTTTAGCAAATAAACCTGGAATTGAAAATCTTGGAAAAGCAGCATTTGGTAGTACAGGTAAACTTACACCAATGCAACAATGGGCTAAAAATTTCCCAGAGATGGCTAAAAGAGTAAAACCAGGTCAATCTGGATATGAAGAAATACAAGATTATCTAAAGGGTAATAAGTTAGGATCAATCACAAAAACTGCATTTGGTATGCCTAATTTGATGGGTAAACCAACTCCTCCAGCAGCTACTACACCTCCAGCAGCTACTACACCTCCTGCAGCTACTCCTGCAACTACTACATCTATGGTTGATCCAGGGAGTGCTATAGTAACAGCAGCAATGTCACCAGCATCCATTGATGCTATGACCCTGGAGGAAAAGCGCCTTCTGGGACAGCAGATAATGGCGCAGAGCAAAGGAAGTAACAATCCTGCCTTTGCCGCACTGCAGAGTGCATTGATGTCTACTGAAGGTATTGGTTCACCAGCAGCAAAACCTGAAGTAAAACCTGCTTCTAGTATGTTTGGCATTGACACTACAAATGCACTTGGTAATACTGCTAAAAATCTTTCTGGTAAAAATGCATTGTCAACGAGTATAAAACTCACACCAATGCAAGAATGGGCTAAAAATTTCCCAGCGATGGCTAAAAGAGTAAAACCAGGTCAATCTGGATATGAAGAAATACAATCTTATTTCAAATCTACTGCATTGAAAGATACTTTGCCATTACAAGGTGATACTAAAGCATTGAAAGGTCCTGCCCTGGGCGATGCTTCAAAACAACAAGAAAAACGAGAAGAAAGTCTCTATGGTGCTGGAAAGGTAATTCCTGTTCCAATTCCAATCGGAGGTAAACAAATAAATATTAGTAACGGTCAGCAAGTCCAAGTTCGTCATGGAGCTGCTGCTTTTCCTGAGTGGACTATGTACTGATGGCAAACGAACAAAAAGTAAATGCGGCAAAAGGAAAAAAGATCAACTTCTATAAGTTTGTTGGGAAGATTGAGAACAAACGTGGTGTATTTACTTCTATTGGAGATGGTAAAGTTGTAGAGGCTCTGAATAACCTTGGATCTACAGCAAATGGAATTGCTAGAGTACTTGATGAATATGTAAAACTTTCGGCAAAAAACTTTTTAGACCAACAAAAAAATAAAAACAGATTTGCGAAAAGACAAGAAGCAACTCCAAAAAAGGGTGGTAAAGAACGATCTAGCGTGCTCTCTAGTTTTGGAAAAGTTGCAGCTGCTGGCGTAGGTGGTATACTTGGATTATTTGGATCTCTGTTTCAATTATTTGTTGTTCTCCCAATTTTAGATTGGCTAAGAAAACCAGAAAATCAAAAAAAACTTCAAAATATTGTTGCAGGTCTTGGTGAGGCTGCTAAATTTTTATATAAACTAATTTCTGGTGTTGTATTTACTACATTAGAACTAATTGCTGGATTTACAAAACTTCCTTTTTGGAAAGAAATTCTGAAACTTGGACTATTCTTTGCTGCTCTTGGTGCATCATTGATAGCATTTAGAAAACTGTTTGGTAAAACCGCAGCAAAAACAGTTGTAAAAACAGTATTCAAGATATTCAAAACCTTTTTCTCACAACTTACTAAGTTTTCTGTAGCTCTTGCTAAAAGGGTAAAAAGAGGTTTTGCTAGAGGAGCACTAAGAGGTGGTAAGGGAAGACTTGCTGCTGGTCTAATAGCATCTGTAGGAACATCAATTCTTATTGATAGAGTAGTTGATAGTCAAACAGGAAAGGAACTTGATGATGCTGAACGTGAAGTAACTGATGAAGAAACAAAAAGCGAAGTCGAACAGAAAAAGAAAACCCAAGAGTTCGAACGGCAGATGCAGGCTGCCATCAAGGCAACCGAAAGTAACCTTGAAACAAAAGCAAAAGACAAAGCAACTCCATCACCTGTAGGTGGTCCTCAACCAGCACCAAATGCAAAACCAACTCCAGTTGGAAAACCAATTACTCCTCAGGCTGCACCAGTAGCTCCAACTGGAGGTGTTGGTGGCATTCTTCCAGATTCAGTACCAGTAGCGCCAGAACTTCCACCACCACAGATGTCCAGGGGTGGAAGACTCAGAAAACTTGCAGAAGGTGGACGTTCTGGCGCTACTAAATTCAAAGGACTACCTCCAAAATATCCAGCAACTGGAGGTCCTAATGGTATGCCAATGGGTGGACCATTGGGTGGTTTCCAAAAACCAAAATTCAAACCATTATCGGATCTTGGTAAATTTATAGGCAGACCTAAAGCGTCACTTGGTGATATTGGCGGAGAAGATTTCAAAAAACAGCAATCACTACTGCCAAAATTAGTACAACTACCACTCAAAGCAGTTGGTCTTGCTACACTCGGTATTCTTACTAATCTTACCAAAGTTCTAGGAGTAATTCCTGGAGCTGGGATGCTTGCTAATGTATTGAAAGCAATGATTGGCCCAGTTGCATCTGCATTTGGATTGAAGTCCAATGTTGTGCAAATGACCAACAAAGGAAGCCCAAACAGAAAAAGGGGTGAAGAAGAAAAGAAAAAAGCTGATCTTCAACAAGCAAAAACTGAAGCAAAAGCTGCAGCTGTATCGGAACAAACTACGGCTTCTCAAGGAGCGGGGGTCACGGATAGTAGTGGCAGAAATTTAGTTGGACCTAAGATAGTTGGAGCTAAACGAGTTGGACCTGGAAAAGTTGGACCTGGTGGAGTTTTTGGTGCTTTAGGCAGACTTTTTGGTAGATCCGAGGGTGGATGGATTAGTGGTCCTCAAACTGGATATCCAGTATCTCTTGATAGAGGTAAATCAGTATCGTTTATTGGTCATGGCACCGAATATGTTGCAACTAGATCTGGCGGCGGTGGAGATCGTAGTGCATATGTAATTCCATTTGATACTCCTGCAACTAGAGGTAATAAAAACCTCACTAGTAGACGCATGGGTGAGGCAATCTCTGCTGGATACAAATTTGCAGATGGTGGTGCTACCCCTACTACTCCTATGGTTGATCCAGGGAGTGCTACAGTAACTTCTGCGTTGAAACTGGGAACTGAATCTCCTGAACCAGCAATGGCAGCAGATCCTTCCAGAGCAGGTTCTGCAGCAACTGCACCTGCTGCAGCAGCACCAGTGAAGGCAGGTACTAAACCAGTAAGTATTGGTAAACCACTTCCTGGTGGAGATGCTGCCCTCACACCGATGCAGCAGTGGGCTAGAAACTTTCCAGATCTGGCTAAAAAAGTAAAACCAGGTCAATCTGGGTATGAAGAAATTAGAGCATATCTAGATGGAAAAACTACTAATACAGCATATGCTTTAGCCGCAAAGGGAGTAACATTAGGAAAACCATTAGTAGAGACACCAATAACAAAAGATATTGGTAAAAAGGCATTTGCTGCTGACAGTAAAAAAATGTCTTCAATTGCTGCGTTTGCATTTGGTTTACCACCAGAGATAATGGAAAAAAGGGACGAATTGCCAAAAATTAGAGGAACTTCTCAATGGAAAGGAGATACTGGTCCTGGTTCTAGATTTTCTCTAGTTGCAACAGATAAAGACTTGACGGAAGTGATGGGAAAACTCAAGTCCCATGGTGTAAAAGGTTATGCTGATGGTGGTAAAATCTCTGCAGCTGCAAAAAGCATGATTGGAAAAAAATATTGGCCCAATGGGTGTGCAGATTCTACTAGAGACATGCTTGCAAAAGCTGGGGTAAAACCAAATCCAGAGGTTACTAAGAAGATTTTGGATCCAGGAACGCCAGGATCTTTACCTACTGGTAAAAGAATGGCAAATAGTTTTGGTTCTGATCAAGGCTCAGTAATCAAAAATTCTGGTAATGTGCAACCAGGTGATGTTGTTATGTGGGATTATGGTGGCGGAGTTATTGGTCACGTTGGTGTTGCAATTGATGGCGGCAGAGCAGTACATAACTCATCTAGTGCTGGATATAAACTCGCTAGTATGCCCATTACTGCGATGAAGTTTCATAGTGCAGTACGTCTTGGTGCTACTAGTGCTGCAGATCCAAATAGCGTATCTGGTGCTGCTCCAGGTGCTAATGGTGCTGCCCCAGGTGCTAATGGTGCTGCTCCAGGAGGTCCACCACCTGACCCAACTGCAGACTTTAGTTCAGCATTGAAGACAGCAATAGACTCATTGAAGAGTGCTGGATTTGCTGCTGGCGGTGCAGTGACTCCGATGATTACAAAGGGGGCTAATATTGGTAAAGATTTGCAAAATATGCTAAAAATCAAAGATTACCAAGCAGCAGGTATTGTTGGTAATTTGATACAAGAAAGTTCTCTAGTGCCAGATAGAAAACAAGGCACAGGAATGCAAAGAGGACCTCTAAAACTTGATGGAAGAACTGGTTATTCACTACCTCAATGGACTTCTATTGATAGGCAGCAAAAATTTGCCAAGTATATGGAGAGTAAAGGTTTTGATTGGAAGAACAAAGGTGCTACACTACCATTAGCAATTGGATTTTTAGCACAAGAATTCAAAACCTACATGTCCAATGTTTTTACTAATACAAAGGATGTTGGCGCAGCATCAAACTGGGTATTGAAAAATTATGAAAAACCTGCTGATCAGGGACCAAGAGAGCAAAAAGAACGTGCTCATGATTCTGCTAAAGTATTGTCGGCAATGGGGGGAGTATCTGGATTTGGAACTGCTTTAGATCCTAATGCTCCTGCAAGCGCCGATTCACCAGGCGGTCCTGCAGCGCCAGGTAGTGGTCAAGAAGCTCCTGCTGATCCTTTTGCTGCATTCAAGGAAGCCCTAGATACAGCTATCAAATCTCTGGGCGGTGAAACATCAGCAACTGCTGGTGGTCCTGCCCCTCCAGCAACAGCATCACCTGGAGTTTCACCAGCTGGAGGTGTACAACCTGCTAAACCTGGGACGCCAACTCCTGCTGGAGGTGTACAACCTGCTAATACTAACTATGAACAGATGAGTATTGATCAACTGCGAAAAATGCTTCGCACTGATCTAACTCCAACAGATGCAGAATTTGCAGCAGCTAAAAAAGCTAGAGAGGAAGGAAAAGCAGCAGGACTAAGTGGTGAGCAATTGGAACAAAAAGTTCTTGCTGCTACTGTACGTGCTAAATATGGAGGAACTCCTCCCCCAGCACCACCAACACCTGCAAATGTAAAACCAGCAACTCCTCCATCTACATCTACTGTGCTACAGTCTTCTACAGACAATAAGGCACTAAAAGCAAACGCTGCATCTACTGCAGCAGAAACAGCAGCAGGAACAGCAGTAACAGCTGCTGCCTCAATTGCTAATCAAAGTCAAGGTACAATAAATACCATTGCTGGTGGAGGGGGAGTAGTTTCAGTTGCAGCAGGTGGAAGTAAACAACAAATAAGCGATATTCAAAAATATCGTCCTGGGTTTGGATTATTTGCTGGAATTGGATATAGTGGGATGGCATAATGGCACAAGAATTTCTTGATAAGACAGAAGAAATTGAATTCAAAATCTCTCTTGAAAATAGGCAATCTCCGACTGGGCAGAAGTATTTCAATGATTTTGTTCAAGAGTTTATTGTTACTGAGTCAATAGATTCTCCGACTGTTTTTGCTACAATTGCATTTGATGATTCTGCAGATGTAATTAGCACCCTCAATGGTGCTGATATGTGGGAGATTGAAATCAATCAAAAAAACCAACGTAAAATTATCTACAAATTACAATGCTATAAAATTGCTGATTACATGAGACAAGAAAAAAGATCAGTGTATATTATACATCTTGCTTCTCCAGAATTTCTAAGGAATGAAATGACAAATGTGTTTGGAAAGTTTGATAAAAAGACTGCAAGTGAACATGTTCTAGAGATAATGACTAAAAGAAAGTATCCTGGTTTAGGAAAAGAAACATTTACTAAAAAGAAAGTTTTTACTGAAAAAACTAAAGCCCAACTAAATTTTGTTTGCCCTAACTGGAGAGTTTTCAACGCTGTCAACTGGTTGTGTGAAAAATCAGTTAGAAGTACTGGCAAAGAGCAAGCAGGTTTTATTCTTTATGAAAATGTTTTTGGGTATCACTTCACATCATTGGATCAATTGATTGTTGATGCTAAAAAACAACCAAAAGAGGGAAAAACTGTAAAGGCTGGATCAAATGGTGGAGACCGTCCAATCCCACC